>Ga0073909_10000445_pt1 | contig 13628 bp, 11 predicted proteins | sample Coa_R1_6_FD_66439 | JGI IMG/M metagenome (GOLD analysis project Ga0073909, IMG submission 66439) | Surface soil microbial communities from Centralia Pennsylvania, which are recovering from an underground coalmine fire. - Coalmine... | ecosystem: Environmental > Terrestrial > Soil > Unclassified... | reverse complement strand
GTCGACGATTACTGCATCATGCGCCACATGAACAATCTGGAAAGCGTTTTCACTTATGAAGGCACCAACGATATCCATAAGCTGGTCATCGGCGAAAAAATCACCGGCATCGCCGCCTACGTCTAGCCCCAGCTCTTGTGTCGTCCCTTCTGGTAGCGTAGCCACTCTTGGCGGTTCACCGCGTGCGCCACAGCTGCCCCTAATGGGGGCCACCTTCTGAGGCGGCCGCTGCCGCGCTGCTCCACCAAAAGCAACCCCTACGCGTTCGCAACGAATCTTGTAAGCTGTCTGCACGCGATTCAGTAATACCGCACAGGAGATTCGCCATGCGCCGCTTTATTGCCATCTCCAAGAATTCTTTGCTGCTCTCAGTCGCACTCTTGCATTGCACAATCCTCGCCAGCGCCCAGCAAAAACCAGTTCCTCCAAAAACTCCTACTCCCGCTAGAGCAACCGAAGTAAGACCCAAAATCCGCACCATCACTGCATTCCTCGACCTCGACCCGGCGCAATACCAGCAGCAGGTTGCCGACACGCTGCAAATGCTTCGCCGCGCCAAGACGATTTTCGAATCGCGCGGCTTCGAAGTGGAAACCATTCGCATCGCCACGCAGCCTTTTCCGGAATACACCAAAGGCATGTCCCGCCAGCAAGCCGTCGCCTTTTTCAAGGACTACGACGCACTAGCCGACAAAGAGAAATTTGCCGCCGGCATCGGCCCGGCCATGTTGAATGAAGACAGCAGTGAAGCAGAAGCCGATCTGCTTGCGGACATTTTGAGCGCCACCAAACATTTACGCGGTAGCATCGTGGTTGCCGCCGAAGACGGTGTCCGCTGGACGGCGGTCGGCGCCGCAGCCCACGCCATCAAAAAGCTGGAAGATCAAACCGAACACAGTCAGGGTAATTTCAATCTCGGCGCCATCGCTATGGTCCCGCCATTCTCGCCATTTTTTACTGCCGCGTATCACAACGGTTTTGGCCACCAGTTCGCGATCGGCCTGGAATCAGCAAACGTAGTGATGGCAGCTTTCAAAGACGCGCCCGATCTGGAAACGGCGAAACACCGGCTGACCGACATGCTTTCCGAGCAAGCCTCGGAAATCGAACGCCATGCCAATCGCGTAGATCAGGAAACCGGCTGGCGCTACATGGGTATCGATCTTTCGCCCGCGCCGCTCAAAGAAGTTTCCATCGGCACGGCGATGGAAGAATTAACCGCGCAGCCTTTCGGTTCCAGCGGAACACTGACCGCCGCCGCGACAATTACTTCGGCGATTAAAAGTATTCAAGTGAAGCAAACCGGCTACAACGGGTTGATGCTGCCAATTCTGGAAGATTCGCGGTTGGCGCAGCGCTGGAGCGAAGGCCGCGTTTCTCTGGAAGGATTGCTTTCCTATTCCGCAGTCTGCGGCACCGGTCTCGACACCATTCCACTTCCTGGCAACGTCACTATCGAGCAGCTCGACACGATCATCGGCGATATGGCCACGCTCGCGTTCAAGTGGCACAAGCCGCTTTCGGCGCGATTGCTGCCGGTAAAAGGAAAAAGCCCGGGCGAGATGACCGAGTTCGACGACCCATTCCTGGTCAATGCCGTGATCCAAGCGCTTGAACGCGGCAACAATCACTAGGAGCGACCATTGAAGCGTATCGCTGAGCGTCGCCGCACAACCCTCGATGTGTTTCTCATCACCCTGGCGTTTCTGATCGGTTGGTCTTCAACATTCGCTCAAGACAAAAAGTACGAAGACGGCGCTGGAGCCTACGCTACTGGCAAATACCGCGATCTATTCGCGGAAGCCGGGCACTCGAGGCAAGAAATCTCCGCAAAAATCCGGACTGCCTATCAAAAGCTGTTTCACGGCGACCCGCAAACCGAAGCGATTTATTTTGCCGCCGGGAAAAACGCCGATGGCCCGCTGGCGTACGTCACCGACTGGAACAATCACGATGTGCGCACCGAAGGCATGTCCTACGGAATGATGATTGCCGTCCAACTCGACAAGAAATCGGAATTCGACGCGCTATGGAATTGGGCCAAAACGTATATGTACATCGGTGATCCCAGCCATCCGTCCTACGGATATTTTTCCTGGTCCTGCAAGACTGATGGCACTCCCAATGAAGAAACCGCTGCTCCCGATGGCGAAGAATACTTGGTGATGTCCTTGTACTTCGCTGCGAACCGCTGGGGGAACGGTAGCGGAATCTACGACTACAAGAAACAGGCTGACGAACTTCTAACCACCATGCGGCATCGCGCCGAAAAAACCGGGCCGACGAAATTCGGCTTGCGCACGGTGGGCGCGGAAGTCAACGAATCGGCAAGAATGATTCGTTTCGTTCCGGTAATCGGCCGGGGAGATTTCACCGACCCTTCCTACCACCTGCCGGCATTTTATGAATTGTGGGCTCGTTGGGGAACGGAAGCGGACCGCACTTTCTGGACGGAAGCAGCTGCCGCCAGCCGCCAGTTTTTTCCGAAAGCCGCCGATCCCAAGACCGGCCTCACACCGAACTACTCCAACTTTGACGGGACTCCGCACGCTACAAAAAATCCGCAGTCGGCGATTTTTGGTTACGACGCGTTTCGCACTGCCAGCAACTGGTCGGTGGATTGGTGCTGGTGGCGCAAAGCTAGGCAAGAACAGGAACTCAGCGACCGCATCCAAAACTTCTTTTTGCAACAAGGAATTTCAAATTACGGCGATGAGTTCACGCTGGATGGCAAACCAATTGAAAATGTTCACGCCACCGGGCTGGTAGCCACCAACGCCGTCGCCAGCCTCGCCGCCACTCACCCGCAAGCGCGCGATTTTGTGAAAGCGCTTTGGGATGCGCCAGTGCCGTCCGGCCAATACCGCTACTACGACGGCATGCTCTACCTGATGAGCTTGATGCACTGCAGCGGCCAATTCCGCATCTGGCAACCGCTAAAATAATTTCCCCTGGCGCGGAATCAATTTCCAACTCAATTATAAAACAGGAAAGTCCACTTCAATGGCGTCGATCAGCGGGACCAGCCACTGTAGTAGGGCTTGGTGAACGGGATGCAGGTTGTAAGCTTCCAGGGTGGCGGCATCCGGGAATTTCATCACGCCTCCGAGGGTGTAGCCTTGTCCGTGCGGCGAAACATTTTTCCCGACATGGGATTCCAGAACACCGGGAATTTGCGATTTCAGCGCGCCGATTTCACTCAGCATGCGCTCCTGCTGCGCTTCGGTGACCCCGGGCTTCAATCGAAATGCAAACATGTGAATGAACATTCGCGTACTCTCTGGAGTTGCGAAAAGTATTTAAAGATTCTTGGTGACGCCGCCGCTCCGTGTCAATAAGAATGAGCGGTGCAAGTTGGCAGGACCGAGGAGCCATGGGCGAGAAAAACGGAATTTCGCGGCGAAAATTTGTTAAGGATGCGGCCGTTCTTAGCGCGGGTGCGAACGCGGCTTTTACGATTGTGCCGCGGCACCTGCTGGGAAGAGGGATGACGCCGCCGAGCGATTTGCTCAACGTCGCGGGAGTGGGCGTGGGGGGAATGGGCCGCGCCAACCTGATCAATCTATCCAGCCAAAATATCGTGGCGCTGTGCGATGTCGACTGGGGCTACGCGGACAAAGGCTTCGATTCTCTGCCGACTGACATTGAGAATTTGCAAAGGCGGATTGATGCCCCCGATCCCCAGCCGCAGCCGGGACGTCCGGCAACCCGTTTCGATCGCACGCAGGCCAAAGATCGTTTGGCGGGAATGCAGCGAGTGAAAGATGTGCATCTGGGAAAAGCGAAGCGCTACACCGATTACCGCGAAATGCTGGAAAAGCAAAAGGATATTGAAGCGATTTTCGTGGCGACTCCCGATCACATGCACGCTCCGATTGCGCTGGCGGCCATGGAATTGGGAAAACATGTTTACGTCCAGAAGCCGCTGACATGGTGCGTGGCGGAATCACGGGCGCTGGCGAAACGCGCGCGCGAAACGAAAGTGGCCACGCAGATGGGCAACCAGGGCCACTCGCTCGATGACGCACGCAAAGCGGTGGAGTACGCCTGGGGCGGAGCGATTGGCGAAGTGCGCGAAATTCACATCTGGACCAACCGTCCACTGGGATTCTGGCCGCAGGGCGTGCCGCGTCCGGTGAAGCCGGGCCAGCCGGTGGATGAAATGCGCTGGAACGGGCCGGGCGTGGAAGCGCGGCTGGCCAATGCCCTGGCCAGAAATTATCCAGTGCCGGAAAAACTGGACTGGAATTTATTCTTGGGCGTCGGGCCGAAAGTGGAGTACCACCCGATCTACCATCCGTTTAACTGGCGCGGCTGGGTGGATTGGGGAGTCGGTCCGATCGGCGACATGGGCGCGCACCTGATCGATCACTCGATGTGGGCGCTGAACCTGGGCTATCCAACGACGATTGAAACGATTTCGACACCATTCAATAAAGCTTCCTACCCGAACGCGACGATGACGGTGTATGAGTTTCCGGCGCGCGCAGGAGACGCGAAAAGCGGATCGTCAGCGAAATTGCCGCCGGTAAAATTGACCTGGTACGACGGCGGGCTGATGCCGCCGAAACCGGTCGAACTTGGCGAAGAGGAGTTGGACAAGGGCGGCGGTGCACTGCTGATCGGCAGCAAGGGCAAGCTGCTCCACGAAACTTACGGAGTGAATCCGCGACTGCTGCCGAAATCGCTGCACGATTCGTTTGGCGAGCCGGCCAGAAAATTGGTGCGCATTCCGAATCAGCACCACGAATTGAACTGGGCCGACGCAGCAAAAGGAAAGCAACAAGCATCGTGTCCGTTTGAGTACGCGGCGCGATTGACGGAAGTGATGCTGTTGGGAGTGGTGGCGCTGCACGCCGGGAAAAAGATCGACTATGACGGCGAGAATATGCGAGTGACCAACGTGGTCGCAGCGAATGAATTTTTGAAGCGGGACTATCGCACGGGTTGGTAAGTGGCCGGTGAGTAGTAACTGGTCAGTGGCGAATAGAAGTTAGGATTTCAGGCGTGTCCCTTTAGACTCAGTACTTACAACGCCCTCGATAAGGACTCTAGATTCCATACTTACGAAAAAAGGGAGGGCGTAGCGACACACCCGGAGCGCGCTGCAGAGGAGTAGTTATTTTGCGTCGGAAAGGGCTAGGTAGGCGCCAAGGCCGATCATGCCGAGGCCGGACGCGGTACGTTGGCGGGAGCGGAAGGTAGGGCTGGATTTGAGTTTGCGTTCGAGGGGAGTGGCGAGGGCGACGACGAGAAGGTCGGCGGCGGTGTTGAGTCCGACCGAGACGATGCCCAGTATGGCGAACTGCAGGAAGATCTGGCCGCGATCGGGAGCGATGAATTGAGGGATGAAGGAGAGGAAGAAGAGGGCGGTTTTGGGGTTGAGGGCTTCGGTGAGCACTCCTTGTTTGAAAGCGTTCGATTTTGGTGCTGGGGCTGGAGGAAAGGCGTTGGTTTTTGGTGCCGCATTCCCCGGGGAATTTTCAGACGTCGAAGTCTCGGACGTCAAGCTTTCCGCCATGGGCAGGTTGCGCGAGCGGATCATTCTGATACCAAGGAAGACTAGGTAGGCGGCGCCGGCGAACTTGACGGTGTGGAAAGCGATGGCCGAGGCGGCGAGGATGGTGGAAATTCCAATGGCAGCGGCGAAAACATGGAAAAGTCCACCGAAGAAAGTGCCGAAGGAGGATTGAAAACCTTCGCGGCGGCCTCCGGCAAGGGTGCGGGCGAGAACGTAGAAAATGCCCGGACCGGGAGTGATGGCGAGGAGAAGAGCGGCGGCGAAGAAGAGCAGGAAGCGGTGGGTGTCGGGCATATGACAAAAGTATATGGGTTCATGGGGGTAAGAGTACAAGAGTCGGGCGCGGTGGAGAGTGAGCAGCCAGGTAGCAAGTAGCGAGAAAAAAAGATAGGAGGAAGAAGTAACGAAGTAGGGAGATAAAGAAGCAAGGAAAAAGCGGAGGAAAAAAAGAGGATCTAACACAGGAGGCACACTAGAGGGCCGAGATCGCAGAGTGCACAGAAAGATGGAATTCAGGATTTGGATGGGCTTGAGAACAGCCTCAAGAAAGAGGCCACGATGATGCTGACTACTGGGAAAATGATTGGCTTCGTGCTGACGAAGGACTACGAAAAAGCGCGAGCGTTTTATGAGGGGAAGCTGGGATTTGAGTTTGTGAGTCACGATGGATACGCACTGGCGGTACGGGCGGGCGAGAACATGATCCGCATTGTAAAGATGCCGGACTTTACTCCGCTGCGGAGCACGGTGCTGGGGTGGCAAGTCAGCGATCTGGAACCGGTTGTGGATTGGCTGATCGGGCGCGGAGTGGAGATGGAGAAATATCCGTGGGCGCAGGACAAAGAGCGTGGGATCTGGACGGCTCCGACTGGGGATAGGGTGGCGTGGTTTAAGGATCCAGATGGAAATGTTCTGGGAGTGAGCCAGCACCAGACATAGCCATAGCGGTCGCCTCGGAGCCGAGAGCTATAGGAATTTTCGACAGAGGATGGCGCGGGCGGCGACGGTGAAGCCGGAAGCTTCATGCGCGCGCTGTCCAGAGAGTGTTTTCGATGTCGGTGTCAGAGGCCATTTCGCGGCAGCCTTGTGCGCGAGCCCAATCCTCGGCGGCGCGCAAGAGTTGGGCGCCGATGCCCTGGCCGCGGTGATGTCCCTCTACAAACCAACCTTTCACATAACCTACGGGCCGGATTCGTCGCAGCCGTCGGCGCAAGATCGAAGGCCTGCTTCGAGAAATCCGACAAGAGCGCCGTCATGCTCTTCAGCGACGAAAATAATTAGCGGCAGTACGCGTTGCGCGATGCCATGGAGAAGCGTGATCAATTCGGTCGTGTTCCTCGGAAGAAGATTCGGGCCAGAGGAGTGCAAGCAAATGCGCCAATGCGGCCCGATCGGTAGGAGTTGCAGTCCGGATGTGAGAATTGGAAGAGGAATTCCGGGTGCCAGCACAAAGCGGACCGCGTATCGACGAGACGAGGGGAATTGGACTAGGATGTTGCGACGTTCGCCCGCCTGTCGGAACTTTGTGGATGAACAAGCCAAAGATCTTAAGTAAGCAAGTTCGCAGCAAGAAAGAGGCACGGAGAGAGCGATGGAAGCTGAGCTGAGCTTGGAATTTTTGCGAGTGGTGGAGAATGCGGCGATAGCGGCGGCGCGAACCATGGGATTTGGCGACCGTCACAAGGCAGATGAAGTGGCAGTAGAGGCAATGCGGAAAACGATGGATTCGCTGCAGATGGACGGAACCATCGTGATTGGCGAAGGCGAACGCGACGAAGCGCCGATGCTCTACATCGGGGAAAAAGTGGGATTGGCGACGCACGCTCCGAAAGCGAATTTTCCAGCGGTGGATATTGCGGTGGATCCGCTGGAAGGTACGAATTTGTGCGCGACGGGCGCGGCGAATTCGATTGCCGTGCTGGCGGCGAGCGAGCGCGGCGGATTGCTACACGCGCCGGATCTGTACATGGAAAAAATTGTGGTGGGACCGTCGTGCAAGGGTGCGGTGGATTTGGATGCCCCAGTGGCGGACAACTTGAAGGCCATTGCGAAACGCTTGGACCGCGATGTGGAAGACTTGGTGGTGATTGTGCTGGACCGGCCGCGGCACGAAAAGTTGATTGAAGATATTCGCAAGGCGGGAGCGCGGATTCGGCTGATCGGTGACGGCGATTTGTCGGCGGGAATTTCTGCGGCGGTGGTGGGCACGGGAGTGCATGCAGTGATGGGAACCGGCGGAGCGCCGGAAGGCGTGCTCACGGCGGCGGCTTTGCGGTGTCTAAACGGGCAGATTCTGGGTCGGTTGATTGTGGCCAAGCCGAATGATGCGGAACGTTTGGAAAAAATGGGCGTGAAAGATCCGAAGAGGATTTACGATACGACCGACTTGGCTCCGGGGAAGAAGATGATTTTTGCGTGTACTGGAGTGACGGACGGGAATTTGTTGCGCGGGGTGAGATTCTTCGGTGAAGGGATTCGTACTCAGTCGATGATTTTGACGCTGGATGATCGGCAGGTACGATTTATCGATTCGGTGCAATTGGAGAAGCGGCCCGATGTGAAGGTTCGATTCAATTGAGGCAAGCGCGTAGCCGAGCAGAGATCAGTCGGAGGGATAAGATGAAATCAGGGGTGAGGATTGGGTTGGGAGTGATGTTGGCGGCAGTCTTGCTGGCGGGTTATGCCCCGGGGAGTGCTGGGCAAGAGAAGAAGGAGGCAGAGAAGACCCCGTCCAGTCAGGGTACTACGGCTGCGGTGCCGGCACCGGATCCAAAAGATGTGCAAAGCCTCGACGGGATTGTGGCTGCGATTTATGACGTGATCTCCGGGCCACCGGGGCCGCGGGACTGGAATCGGTTTAACTCTTTATTTTTTCCAGAAGCGCGATTGGTTGCAGTCCGAGCGCCGAAGGACGGCGGCAGGCCGAGCCTGGTACTGATGAATCCGAAGGGTTATCAGGACCGGGCCGGGAGCCATTTTCTGGAGCATGGATTTTTTGAGCATGAGTTGAGCCGGAAGACGGATTCGTTCGGGGCAATGACGCACATTTATACGACCTATGAATCGCGCGAAACCAAGGATGGCAAGCCGATCGATCGTGGCATCAACAGCATGGAGTTTTTTTATGATGGCGTGCGGTACTGGTGCGTGCAGATTTATTGGGATTCGGAGCGGCCGGGAAATCTGATACCTGAGAAGTATTTAGGGAAGTAGTAGCGCGAAGGAAGTATAAGATTGTTAGGAGTTCAAGGGTAAAAGCGGGGCAGACGCGATTTGCGTCTGCCTTTTTTTATTACCTAGAGTGCCGGATGATGCGAAAGATAAACAGCCCGCCTCGGAAGGCGGCCGCTACAACGGCGAAGTAAAGCAAGAAAAAAGCAAGGCTGAAGCCCGTGCACTACACTCGGAACGGCATGGGTTATTTTTGGGTGGCGTTGGTTAGGGCCACGAAGACGCTATCGTCGACGGCGACGGTGCGCGTGAAAAGTGTGGGGGTGGCGGAGCTGGAAACGCCGACGGCTTGGGCAGAACTGGAGATGGCGGGACCGGCGGGCTTGCTTTGCAGCGAATTGGTGTCACCGGGCATGACCGAGAGACGGGTCGTTTTCGGCGTGCAGGAAGTGGCGGCGTTGAAGCAAGTATCGTGGACCAATACTTGGCGGTAACCGCTGTTCGGTGCGCCGGAGGCTTTGGCCGGATATTTCGACGGCGTTAGGGAAAGGAATGCCACGAAACGTCCTGAGGAGCTGACCGAGGGAAGCATATTGTCGTTGCCGGCGAGCATACCGGAATCATCGGTGGAGATCAGCGTGGTTTGAGGAGTGCAGGATGCAGTAGCGCCCGTGCAGGTGTCACGCAAATAGATTTGGCGGCCGGACGGAGTGTTGGCCGCCAGATTGGTGGCGGCAGAACTGAAAGCGATGAAGCGGCCGTCGGTGCTCATCGAGGGAGTATTGCTGTCGGCGTTTCCGGCAGTGCCATCGGAGGCAGCAGAGAGCAACGCGGTGTGCGGCTGGCAATCAGCGCCGGCGCCGACGCAAGTATCGCGTAGAAAAATTTGCGCGTGGCCGTTTTGCGTGGCGGTGTAGGCAACGTAGCGGCCGTCCTGGCCGAGCGCGGGTGTCTCTTCGGCAACAGACAGTGCAACTTCAGAAGCCTTGGCGGCTTGCGACGAATTGCCGACCTTATTGCAATTCGTAATGAACGAAGAGTCCGAAGAGACGGCAAATCCGGGAGTGCTGCCGCTGGTGCCGCCGCCGCCGCTGTATGGATTGCTGACGCCACTGGGAGCGGGTGTAGCGATCGCCGGCGGATTGAAGACCGAGACGATGGCGCAAGTCTGCGAGCTGAGAAGCGACGGATCGACTGTGGCTAGAATCTGCGTTGCGGTCACGGAGGACACGGTGAGCGTAGTTTGCGTTCCGTTGGCATTCCAGTGAACGACGGAGCCGCCAGTTGGATCAGAAGAAGGAATAAAGCTCGAGCCGGTAATGGTGAGCGTCACCGCAGCGCTGCCGGGCGCTGCGCTGGAGGGTGCGATCGAAGAAAGTACCGGGAGCGGATTGGGTGGTGGATTGATGATGAACGCAGTGGTGTTGGAAAGGCCGTTGTTCTGCGAACCAGAATGGGGACTAAGAGTTTGTACAGTGGCGGTGCCGGCTTTGGCGGTTAATGCCGCGGGAACCATGGCGGTGAGCCACAATATATTGGAGTTAGCGTCAAGCTTCGGGGTAGTAGCGAGATCTTTGCCATTCCACTGAACGACGGTGTTGGCCACGAAGCCGGCGCCGAAAAGCGTGAGCGGGAAATCAGCTCCGCCAGCGCTGGCGTTGGAAGGAGAGATCGAAGACACTCTCGCGCCGGTATTGTTCTGAAAAGTGTTGCCGTAATCGTTGCAACCACCAGTCAAGAAAATCAGCGCGAACGCAAGAGCGCACAATGCCCCAAACCGCTTCATGAGAACTCCCTTTGTGTCCACGGGCGTACCGCGGGAAACCACCGAGCCAGATCAAATCCAGTGTGACCGCGGGGCGGTCAACTGCTGAGGTGAGATGCGCGAACCGATTGGCGCGTTGACCGGACTTCCACAACGATTGCCGGACAGAGGCCAGCGCCAATTACCCTGATGGTTGCATCCTCCAAACCCTGCTTCAGTATCATTTCATTGAGGATAGGGAAAGGTCAATGCGGCGGCCGCCGGAAATCAATGGAGCTGCTGAAATTGGCCAAGGCGTTGGGGAAGCGCTGAGAATCGAAACGGCTTCTGCACAAAAAGCGTGCGAACGGCGCTAAGCAGCTGCAGGACGAGGCGGTAAAAGCAAACCTGCCTTTGCATGGGAGGCCAAGCTCCGCAAGCGCTGCTATCTACACAAGGGACGGGGAATCCGGACGGATCGCATCCTTCGAGGACTACAGAATTCTAGCGTGTCCAGCGAGGCTGCACTGGCCTCATTTATTCCGGGCGTTGTGACAGCGGCAAGGAATTTGGCGTTTGCAAAGCAACGATTTGAAGTTTGACCGCAAAGCGTCGAATTGAAGAGTGCCTGCAGAGCAGGCAACTGCTATTCTCAGCGACGCGATGGGAGCCGACGAAAAGACGGGACTTGAGCGCGGGCTGGGTTTGAAAGAAGCGGTTGCGCTCAACATGATTGAAATCGTGGGGATCGGTCCATTCGTGGTGAGCGGCATCGTGATCCGCGAAATGGGCGGTCCGCAAGCGTTGCTGGCGTGGGTTGCGGGAGCTGTACTGGCAACGCTGGATGCGTTCGTGTGGTCGGAACTTGGCGCGGCGATGCCCAGAGCCGGCGGTTCGTATGTTTTCTTGCGCGAAGCATATGGGCCCGGGCGCTGGGGACGGCTGATGTCGTTTTTGTTTGTGTGGCAGACGTTCGTGCAAGCACCGTTGTCGATCGCGTCGGCATCAATTGGGTTTACCCGCTACGTCGAGTACTTACATCCGTTGACGGGCTGGCAAGCAAAAGCGGTCTCCGGCGGACTGGTGATTTTTTTGGTGATTTTGCTGTGGCGGCGCATCACTACCATTGGGAAAATTTCGTTACTGCTGTGGGCCGGGGTGATTGCGACGCTCTTGTGGCTGATCTGGGGCGGCGTCACCCACTTCAACGCCAAGATGGCATTCGATTTTCCGCCGAACGCGTTCTCATTTTCGTCGGTATGGTTTGCCGGACTTGGCGCGGCGATGGTCCGCACGATTTACAGCTATTGGGGCTACTACAACATTTGCCATCTGGGCGGCGAGATTCGCGATCCGGAGAGAAATATTCCGCGTGGCATTTTTCTTTCGGTTTTTGGCATTGCTGCGCTGTACCTGGCGATGCAGACCAGCATTCTGGGCGTGATTCCCTGGCGCGAAGCGCAACATTCGAAGTTTATTGTCAGCACGTTTGTGGAGCGACTGTACGGACACGGCGCAGCATCGGTGGCTACGGTGATGGTGCTGTGGATTGCGCTAGCGTCGGTGTTTTCCGTCCTGTTGGGCTACTCGCGGGTGCCGTATTCAGCGGCGCTGGACGGCAATTTTTTCCCGATTTTTGGCAAGCTGCACCCGACCAAACATTTTCCGCATATTTCATTGCTAGCGCTGGGTGCGCTGGCGTTTTTCTTCAGCGTCAAGCTGGATTTGGAGACGTCTATTGCTGGAATTTTGGCAGTACGGTTGATCGTGCAGTTCATTGGGCAAGCGGTCGGCGTGATGCTGTTGCGAAAACGTTTGGGCACCGAACGGCTGCCGTTCAAGATGTGGCTGTACCCCATACCGGCGGTTTTGACGATGTTTGGCTGGGCGTGGCTGTTCTGGCAGACTGGCGCGGCACGCAAATGGGGCTTGCTGGAGATTGTGCTTGGCGTTTTGGCATTTCTGGTTTGGACCGCGGCAATGAAACAATGGCCGTTTGAGAAGAATCAAACCAGTTTGACTTCGGAACCATTACAAGCGTCGCAGTAGCAGCCATTTGTTAATTACCGAGGAATGCAGGAGGAATCGTTGAAGATTTGCCGGACATTATTTTTGTTGAGTGTGATGCAGTTAGCCGCGGGATCGGCCGGCGCGCAAACCAACTCCGCGCCGGGAACTGGACGTGGATTGCCGGAAACCGTTGAAGCCGTCGACCGCGCTCGAGTCACCACGCGCATTCTCTACATTACGGCGCATCCGGATGACGAGAGCGGCGCAGTACTCACCTATCTCTCGCGCGGGCTGCATGCCGAGGTAGCGCTACTTTCATTGACGCGCGGCGAAGGCGGGCAGAACGCACTCGGTCCAGAGCAAGCGCCACAGCTAGGACTTATTCGCACCCAGGAATTGTTAGCTGCAACGCGTGGGTATGGCGTGAAGCTTTATTTCACGCGAGCGAAAGACTTTGGCTTTTCGAAAACTCCGGCCGAAACGGAAAAAATCTGGGGCGATCAAGTCGTAGATGACATGGTCTATCTGATCCGCGATTTCCGTCCCAACATCATTATTAACAACTGGGGCGGCGTGCATGGCGGACACGGGCATCATCAGGCTGCAGGTCTGTTAACGCCTAGGGCCGCGGAGCTGGCCGCCGAAGAATCATACAAAACCAAAACCACATGTGAAGATTGCGCGGCATGGAAAGTTTCGCGGGTGCTGGATTTGGAGCGCGGCAGCGACCATCTGCAAGGCTATGTTCTGCCGCTTGACGAAATTTCTCCGCTCTACGGTCAGTCGTTTCGTCAATTGGGAATCGATGCGTTCGCAAATCACCGCACCCAGGGAATTACCGGCTTCCTGGGATCGACATTCTTGTTTCGTCCGATTGCTTTGATCGCTGAAGACGGGAAGCCGTTCGATCCGAAGATGCTGGGAGTGAGCCTGCCGGAGCGGTTCAAAGGCTGCGCGCCAATCGAGCAATCCGATCACGAACTGGAAGCAGCCCGCGCATCGGTTTTGAAGCTTTCGTGGAAAGAGGCCGGCGAAAAGGTGGGCCGCGCGGCGGATTTATTGGAAGAAGCGCCGAAAAAATGTGGCCCGACACCGTACTCGCAGAAGGAAGAGGCTTGGGAACAATTACTGGATCGAACCGCGGCCAGCCAGCGAATCGAAAGAGCCGCCCGCTTGATTGCC
>Ga0073909_10000444_pt1 | contig 13644 bp, 16 predicted proteins | sample Coa_R1_6_FD_66439 | JGI IMG/M metagenome (GOLD analysis project Ga0073909, IMG submission 66439) | Surface soil microbial communities from Centralia Pennsylvania, which are recovering from an underground coalmine fire. - Coalmine... | ecosystem: Environmental > Terrestrial > Soil > Unclassified... | reverse complement strand
GGTACTGGCGGTTGAAGTACCCGTGCTTCCTGCACGGCGGCTCGCGCTGCCATGCCCGCCAAGGCGCGCATCGCGAGCACGCGATCTTCGGCAACGAGCGCTGCGCGTCGGCCCATCCTTCGGATCCGGCTGCGGCGTTGCTCGCGCTCGGCGCGACGCTCCGGACTGACCGGCGCGAGCTGCCGGTCGCCGACCTGTATCGGCTGCCGACCGAGGACGACCGCGACGTGGTCGCGCTCGAGCCCGGCGAGCTGATCCTCGAGCTCGAGGTGCCGCAGCCCGAGGCGTCGACCTACCTGAAGGCGATGGACCGGAACCGGTTCACGTTCGCACTGGTCGGCGTCGCCGCTGCGCGCTCCGGCGAGGAGACGCGGCTCGCGCTCAGCGCGGTGGCGCCGATCCCGTGGCTCCTCGGCTCGCCCGACGACCTCGACCGCGCGACCCCGCTGCCGGGCACCGCGTACAAGGTCGACCTCGCGCGGCCGCTGATCCGCCGCGCCCTCGACGCCGTGGCCTGATGGTCTGGGCGGTCGTGCTCGCGGCCGGCGCTGCGAGCCGCTTCGGAGCGCCCAAGCAGCGGCTGCTGCTCGAGCCGGTGCTCGAACGCGTACGCGCGAGCGGCGTCGACGGCGTGCTCGTCGTCAGCGGCGCGCACGAGCTCGAGACCGACGCCCGGACGGTCGACTGCCCCGACTGGGAGCGCGGCCCCGGCGCTTCGCTCCGCTGCGGCCTCGCCGCACTGCCCGCCGAGGCCGAGGCCGCCGTGGTCGTCCTCGCCGACGGCCCGAGCCTCGAGCCGGCGGCAATCGACCGCGTCGTTGACCGCTGGCGGGACGGACGCGCCCCCGTCGTGGCGGCGACCTACCACGGCACGCGCCTCCACCCCGTCCTCTTGGACCGCACGGCCTGGAAGCAGGTTCCGGACGAGGGAGCAAGAAGTCTCGACGCCGTCCTCGTCTCCTGCGACGATCTATCTCCTCCAGGAGACGTCGATTTCGCCGATGAACTGCCGAACGACCTGAAGCCATGGAGCTCGCCAGACCCCTAGCCGCCGAGCCCGCAGCGCAGACGTCGCCGCTGACGTCGCTGCGCCTCCAGCGCAAGCTCACGATCGAGGAGGCCGCCAAGCGCGCGTCGCTCTGGCCGGAGCAGGTCGAGTGGCTGGAGGAGGGCAAGCTCTACCGCTTCCCGCGCCACGACACGGCCGTCCTCGCGCTCTTGCGCTACGCGACGGCGCTCGGGATCGACCACCGCGAGGCGCGCCGCCTCTCCGGCATGCCGGTCGAGCCGCCGACGCGCAGGCCGGTCGGCCGGTGGATCGCGGCAGGGGCTGCTGTGGCGGTCGTCGTCGCCGCGGCCGTCGTGTTCGCGTTCGGTTCGGGCGGCAGCAGCCCGTCCCCCGCCAAGCGGCTTGCCGCGACCCTCCCTCCGCCGTGGAAGTACTCGGTCGACGTGCTCAACGGCAGCGGCGACATCAACTACACGCGCCAGGTCGCAAGCCGCGTCGGCTCGTTCGGCTACCGCATCCAGCACGTCACCAAGGCAAACCGCTTCGACTACCCCGCGACGGCCGTCTACTACGAGCCGGGCGGCGCGACGGCCGCGCAAAGGCTCGCGGGCCAGATCGGCTGCGGCAGCCCGAAGCCGCTCCCTGGCGGCTCGAACCCGCGCCGTCTCGTCGTGATCGTCGGCCCCGCGCGGGCCACCTGCTGACCCCGCCCGCTACTCTCCCCCGCCGTGCTGACCTTTCTGCTCGCTCTCGCCCTCACGCACGTCCAGGTGCAACCCCCGCCTCCCGACTGGTCGGCCTGGCCGGCGCAGGGGACGGTCACGGGCCCGTTCGGCTACGACGGCGGCCGCTGGCACCCGGGGATCGACATCGGCATCTTGCGCTCGCTCGCCGTGCGCGCAGCGCAGCCCGGCCGCGTGGTGGCGGTCGGGTCGCCGCGCGGGTTCGAGGGCTACGGGACGCTCGTCGAGGTCGCGCTCGGCCGCGGCTACGTGGCGCTCTACGCGCACCTCGCGCGGGCCGGCGTCCGCGTCGGCGACCAGGTCTGGACCGGTGAGCGGATCGGCACGGCCGGCTGCACGGGCTCGTGCACCGGGACGCACCTGCACTTCGAGCTCCGGCGCTTCGGGCGGCCGGTGAGCCCGCTGCGGTTCCGTCAGAAGAGCGGCGTGCGCAGCCCGGAGAGCTTCTGCTTCAGGTCAGGCGGCATCTCCTCGACGGCCGCCTGCCGGACGAACATCCTCAGCTTCTCCTCGAACACGTAGCGCTTCCGGCAGTAGGAGCAGATCTCGAGGTGCGCCTCGGCCTCGGCGAGCTCGGAGTCGGACAGCTGCTTGTCGAGGTAGGGCTGGAGGAGCTTCTCGCATTCGTCACACGGATCGACTCCCGGACTGAACGACATCACGCGGTCTCCATGGTCTGCTCGGCCAGCTCCTGTTTCAGGATACGCCGCCCACGATGCAGGCGGGACATGACGGTGCCGATCGGGATCTCGAGGATCTGGGCCGCGTCGGCGTAGCTGAAGTCGCCGATGTCGACCAGGACGATCACGTCGCGGAAGTCGTGCGGCACCGCCGAGAGCGCGGCAACGACGTCGTCCTGCGACAGGCGCTCGTCGACCCGGTCCTGGTCGTTGTTGGGCTCGCGCCCCGACTCCTCGAGCCGGTTGTAGAGGTAGTAGTCGCCTTCCTCGAGCGGCTGCTGGTCCGGTGCGCGCTGGAGGCGCCGGCCGCGGTCGATGTTCAGGTTGGTGAGGATCCGGAGCAGCCACGCGCGCAGATTCGTGCCCGGCTGGAACGAGCGCCAGGCGCGGAACGCGCGTGCATAGGTCTCCTGCATCAGGTCCTCTGCCTCCTCACGGGTGGAGACCAGGCGCCGCGCCACGCGGTAAACCTGGTCGGAGAGGTCGAGAGCCTCCTCCTCGAACCGCACCCGGTCGCGCGCCTCTTCGGCGAGCTTCCTCGGATCCTGCTCGGGAGTGGTCTCGCCCATCGCGGGCCACCCTAGCATCGTCGTGTTGTGGCTTAGGAACGCGTGCAGACGCCTCGCCATTCCCGTTTCCAAACCGCACGCGCTGGGTACGCGGGTCGCCATGGAAGGCTATGACGTCATCGGAAGCGACGACCACAAGCTGGGTGCGGTCACCGCTGTCGACGACGACCTCCTGATCGTCGAGGGCGGGCTGCTGCGCAAATCGAAGCACGCGATCCCGCTGGCATTCGCACATGCCGACGAGAGCGCAGGGGTCGTTCGGCTCTCGGTCTCGAAGCAGGTCGTCGACGACTCGCCGCCGTTGGAGAACGGCGACGTCGACCGGCAGGCGGTTGCACTGCACTACGGGCTCACTCAGCCGACCGGGCTCGAGTCCGACCGGCGCGACGAGCTCTAGCGGCTAGACCGTCTCGAGCTCACGGAACCCGGCCTTCGCCATCTCGGCGAGGATCGCTTCGCGGTCCGTGCGCTCGTCGTCCCACTCCAGCTGCACCTGGCCCATCAGGTTGGCGTTCGCGAACTCGAGCCCGTCGTGCCCGCGCAGGGCCCCGGCGAGGCGGCCGACGCAGCGCTCGCAACGGATCCCGCTGACCTGGATCGTCTCGGAGAGGATCGCCATCTACACCGATCGTACCGTCCGCTCGACGGCGTCGGCCGCGACGGCCTCGAGCCCGCGCGAGCGGCCGATCTCGAGCTGCCGGTCGCCTTCGCACGTCCGCGGGTCGAGCACGCGCACGGGCTCTTCCGTCCCGAGCTCGTGCAGGGCCGGCCCGACGAAGGCGAGCAGTTCGCGGAAGAGCTCCTCGGCTGGAACGAGCCGCGAGCCGTCGGGATGGATCAGCTGCGCACGCGGGCCGAAACGCAGCGCCGCCCAGCGGTTCTGGGCGTAATCGCCTCGGTTGGCCGGCGCCGGCGCCTCGCCATCGAGCACGGTCACGCAGAGCGCCTGCAGCAGCGCCGCGAACGCGGCCGTGCGCTCGACCTCGGTCGGCTGATCCGGCGAACGCACCTCGAGCGTGCCGAAGCGCGGGTGCGGCCGGATGTCCCACCAGAAGCGGGTGTACCCGTCCGCCAGCCCGATCTCGACGAACCGCTCGACGAACGCCTCCCACGCCTCGTAGGAGCCGAAGACCGGCGGCGCCGCAGCTCGCGGGAGCAGGGCGAGCACCTCCGCGCGGGCCGAGGCAAGACCCGTCTCCTCGCCGGCGAGGTACGGCGAGTTCGCCGACAGCGCAAGCACGAGCGGCAGCCACGGAAGCACGCCTTCGAGTGCCCGCATGCACTCCTCCGGCCCGGGCATCGAGACGTGGACGTGCAGCCCGCACACCGCCTGCCGCCGCGCGGTGATGCCCGCGTACTCGACGAACTCGCGGTAGCGAGGGTCCGGTGCGATGTCCTGTGTCTGCGGGAGACTGAACGGGTGGGTGCCGGCGGCGGCGATCCGCAGGCCGGCCGCGTGCGCTTCCTCGTCCGCGGCCGCCCGGAGCTGCCGCAGCGCGCCGAGCGCCTCCTGCGGGGTTGCGCAGACGTCGGTGGCCAGCTCGACCATCGACGCGAGCAGCTCCATCTTCAGCACGCCCGGCAGCTCGCGCCCCTCGGCGCCCCCAAGCACCGCTTCGACGCCTGGGGTGAGCGCGAGCGACTCCGCGTCGAGGATCATCATCTCCTCCTCGACCCCCACCGACCACGGCGCGCTCCGGCCGAAGGCCTGCTCGATCACGCCCCTACGCTAACGGGGCGCCTGCGTCAGGGGTTCCAGCGCTGCTTGGCGAAGCTGAGCACGAGCAGGAGCATCGCGCCGCCGGCGAGCATCACGATGGCGTAGACGAGAATCCCGAGCCAGACAGGGCCGCCGCCCGACGAGCCGGGGAGCCCCGGCAGGTTCGGAACCGGCAGGCTCAGCCTCGGCGGCCGGAACGACGCCTTCGGGCGGTCCGGGATGACCGCGACCTTGAGGGCGGCCGTCTGCAGGACGAGCCCGAGGCCGGCGAACGGCTCACTCGGCGAGCTCGAGGCAGCAGCACCGGTGCTCGCCCCGCAGCCCGCGAAGACAGGCCTCGCCGACGACCGGTGGATCCGCTGGCCGGGCGGGACAACCGCGACCGCCAGGCGCCCGAGCGTCGTGCTCGTGCCGCCACGACGGGCGATCATCGTGATTCCGTACGTCCCGGGAGCGAGCGGCCGGCCATGGAAGCGGCCGAGGAAGCGCACTCGGCTGACGCCCTTGCCGAGGCTGACGACCTTCCGCCCGACGAGGCCGCAGCTCGGGCTCGGCCCGCGCACGAGCAGCACCACGGTCGCCGGCGCGGTCAGGTGGAACGTGATCGTCGTGCCACGGCGGCCCGGGCCGCGTGTGTGGAAGCGCGTCCGCGAGACGTGCGCCGCGGTCGCGGCGCTGCGCGACGACGGCTGTGACGCCGACGAGGGAACGGGCCCGGCGCCGCTCGAGGATCCGGACGGGCCCGCTGCTCCGGCCGGGCCCGGGGCCGTGGCCGGCGGTGTCGAACCGTGCAGGACGGGCGGGCCCGGAGGCAGCGGCGGCCCCGGCGGCAGCGCGGGCGGCGGGGGAGCCGGGGGCAGCGCCGGCGGAGGGACGGGCGGAGGCGGCGGAAGGGGCGGAGCCGGCGGAACGGGCGGAACCGGAGGCGGCGGCGGGAGCGGAGCCGTCGTGACCGGCAGCGAGATCGGCAGGGTGGGCGCCGTCAGCGTCGGCAGGATGTCGCCGCGCGCGGAGCCGAGCGCGAGCGTCGCAGCAAACCCTGCGACCGCAATCAGCACGAAGAGCACGACGACGCCTGGACGCTTCCGCAACCGCATACCTCCCGACGTGACAACGGGCACGAGCCGAAAACGGATACGGCCCGACTAGGCCGTGTGCCAGGCGCGGAACGCCTCGAGCAGCACCAGCTCGGCCTCGGGGGAGACGTCCTCGACCGTCAACCGGCCGGTCAGCTCGATCGTCTGGCGCATCTGCTCGACGTAGGTTCGGCAGCCCTGGCACGTCTCGAGGTGCCGGTCGACGCGCTCGTGCTCGGCCGCCGGGAGCATTCCCTCCAGGTAGTCGGTCACGAGCTCCACGAGCTCCCGGCAGCTGAGTTGTTCGAATTCCACGGTCATGCCTGCTCCAGGTACGGCTCCAGCGCGGCCCTGACCTTCGAGCGGGCGCGGTGGAGCAGTACCCGTTGATTGGTCTCGCTCAGCTCGAGAGCGTTACGGACTTCCTCGCTCGACCAGCCCTCGACGTCCCGCAGCGTGATCACCGCGCGCTGTGTCGCCGGCAGCGCCTCGATCGCGTCGGCCAGCCGTTCACGCGTCTCGGCCGCGAGCAGCGCGTCGGCGGGCCACGCCGCCGGCCTCACCGCCCAGTGCCCGGGCCAGCGCGGGTGCTCGGTGTCGAGAAAGCGGTCGGCGCCGACGGCAGGCTCCGGCACGCGCGCGGGATCCTCGAGCGCCGAGAACGGCAGCGTCCGCCCGTCGCGGACCGCCCGCGTCTTGGCGATGTTCGCCAGGATCCGGAAGATCCACGTCTTCAACGAGGAGCGGCCCTCGAACCGGTCGAGCCCGTTCAGCACGCCGAGCCACGTCTCCTGCGCGACCTCCTCCGCCGTCGCCTGGCTCGAGACGTACATGCGCGCCACGCGAACGAGCGACGGGTGGTACTCGCGGACGAGCGCCGCGAACGCGGCCTCGTCTCCGGCTCGAAGCGCGTCCAGGAGCTCGGCCTCCGTCGCCGCCACCGGCCGACTGTAACGGAACCCTTCCGGCGCGAGACAATGGCGGCGGTGCCCGAACGCTTCGACCTGATCGTGATCGGCGGCGGCTCCGCTGCGCGCGACGCAGCCGGGATGGCCGCGCGTGAGCACGGCGCGCGGGTCGCCCTGGTCGAGAAGGAGCGCTGGGGCGGCAGCTGCCCGAACGTCGCCTGCTCGCCGACGAAGGCCTACCTCGTGGCCGCGGAGCTCGTACGCGACGCGACTGTGCTGGCGCCGAAGGTCGGCGTCGAGACCGGCGGCGTCCGGGTCGACCTCGCGCGCGTGCACGACTGGAAGGAGACGCTGAAGAAGCCCCAGGCGCAGTGGGTCGCCGACCTCGAGGCTGCGGGCTTCGCGACCTTCACGGGCGAGGCGATGCTCGTGAACACGCACACAGTCCTCGTCGAGGAACAGGAGCTCGAGGCCGACCGGATCCTGATCGCAACCGGCTCGCGCACCGCCGTGCCGCCCGTCGAGGGCATCGACGAGGTCGACTGGATCGACCACGTCACGGCGCTCGACCTGACCGAGCTGCCGCGCTCGCTGCTCGTCGTCGGCGCCGGCGCGGTCGGGCTCGAGTTCGGGCAGGCGTTCGCGCGCTACGGCTCGGAGGTGACGATCGTCGACGCGGCCGACCGCATCGCACCGCTCGCCGACGTCGATGCATGCGCCACGCTCGCCGCCGCGCTCGAGGACGAGGGCATCCGTCTGGCGCCCGGCGTCTTCGTCCAGCGCGCACGCCGCGACGGGGACGACGTGGTCGCGACGATCGCGCCGCGCGACGGCTCCGATCCGTACGAGCTTCGGGCGCAGACGCTGCTGCTCGCCTCCGGCCGTGTACCGAACCTGGAGGGCCTGAACGTCGACGAGCTCGGGATCGAGACCACGCGCACCGGGATCGCCGTCGACGGACGGCTGCGCACCTCCGTCCCGTGCATCTGGGCTGCCGGCGACGTCAACGCGGTCGCGCAGTTCACGCCGGTCGCCCAGTACCAGGCGCGAATCGCCGTCGCCGACATGTTCGGCGACGACCCGCCCGCGGCGGACTACTCCGTGCTGCCGACCGCGATCTTCACCGACCCGGAGCTCGGCAGCGTCGGGCTGACCGAGGAGCAGGCGCGGGAGCAGGGCCATGACGTCGAGGTCGCGCGCAACGAGCACGTGCGGCGCTTCGCCTACGTCGACCTACGGCACGGGCTGTTCAAGGTCGTCTTCGACCGCGTCACCCGCCGAGTGCTCGGGCTGCATGTCGTCTCGCGCAGCGCCGGCGAGATCGTCCAGGGCCTTTCGCTCGGGCTCCGGCTCGGGGCGACGGTCGAGGACTTGGCTGCCATGCACCACGTCTTCCCCACCTTCGGCGAAGGCGTGAAGGCGGCCGCCGAGCGGGCCGTGCCCGCCACCGAGGGCCTGATGGGCGCGCCCTACCTCGACGAGTAAGAAAACCCCGGAACGAAGAAGGAGGCCGGGGCAGGCTTCCGGCCTCCTTCTCTCGATCCCGGCGCGCCGTGCTGGCGAACGGCGCGGCCGGGAACCGGGCCCCAGGGGGTGGGGCCAACTGGACGGTCAGCTAGGGGAGGATGGCTGCCGTCCCAACTTGACTGTCACCGTGCGTCGTCGATCTCCTCGGTAGACGTCGAGCTTCACCTGGTCGCCCGGCTTCTTCCCCGCGATCGCGTCGCGGAGCTGGTCGAGCGAGCCCAGTGGGTTTCCGTCGATCGCGGCGATCAGGTCGCCGCCGAGTGGGTAGGTCTCTCCCGCGAGCGTCGCGTTCTGCGCGCCGGCCTGGAGCCCGGCCTTCGCGGCCCGCTCCCCGGCTGCACGCTTGCGACGAGCAGTCCGTGGCCGACCGGGAACTTGAAGAGCTTCGCCGCGCTCCCGCTCACGGCCTGGGCCGTGATGCCGAGGTATGCGTGCTCCACGTGGCCGCTCTTGATCAGCTCGGCCGCCACGGTGCGGACGGTGTTGATCGGAACCGCGAAGCCGATCCCGATGTTGCCGCCCGCCCCGCTCCCGCCCGTCGAGATCTGCGAGTTGACGCCGACCACGTCGCCGCGCGCGTTCAGCAGCGGGCCGCCGGAGTTGCCCCTGTTCAGGGCGGCGTCGGTCTGGATGACGTGGTCGATGGAGTAGCTGTTCGGCGACTGGATCACGCGCTGAAGGGCGCTGACGATCCCGGCCGTGACGGTGCGGTCGAGGCCGAGCGGGTTGCCGATCGCGACCACCGAGTCGCCGACGCGGACGGCGTCCGAGTTGCCGAGCGTGAGCGGCGTCAGCGCTCGGGCGTGGGCGTCGACCTGGAGCACGGCGATGTCCGTCGAGGGATCGGCCCCGACGACCTTTGCCTTCATGCTCTCGTTGTTCGAGAAGCTCACGTCGACGGTCTTGGCGCCCTCGACCACGTGGTAGTTCGTGACGATGTGACCGGCCTTGTCGATGACGAAGCCGGAGCCGAGCGACTGCTGCTGCTGCTGCGTCGGGAACGGGAAGCCGAACAGGTCGCTGCTCTGGCCGTTGACGATCTGGGTGGCGGTGATCTGCACCACGCCCGGCGCGTCTCGCCGGTAGATGTCGTTCACCGACAGGAGGCGCGTCCTGTTGACGGGCACCTCGGTCGCGGCCGGCGTCGCCTGGACCTCGCGCACCGTGGTCGTGCTGTGCCCGAAGCCTCCGAAGAGCGCTGCCCCGCCGAGCGAGAACGCCGCACCGAGAGCTCCGGCCGCGAGCAGTGCCGCACTGTTGAGGGCCCGGGTGCCTCCTGCCACGGCTCGCGTTATATCCGGGCCGTGTTCAACCCCTGTTGCGAGGGGTTAAGGCTGCGTTAAGCGTCTTCCCGTAACCGATTCGCCGACTTCCGCGTTCCACCCCCGACAACGTCCGACGAAGGGGGCTCTTTCCGTGTCGATTCTCTGGATCATCCTGATCATCGTGCTGGTGCTCGTGCTGCTCGGCTTCTTCTCGCGCGGCCGCTGGTAGGTCTCTGCCGACGCGTGACTGGGCCGCCCGGCACTTGCCGGGCGGCCGTCTGGGCGCGATCCTGATGAGGTGGATCGCGACCACGCTCTCGACGTCCTCGTTCGCGCCGACGGCACGGCCGAGCTGCCGCGCCTCGGCGGCATGGCCCGCGCCGACGGCGTGGTCATCGCCAGCCCGAGCTACTGGGCGTTCGCCTCGCGCGACGGCACCGTCCGCGAAGGGACGATGCCCTCGCCGCCCGCGGCGCTCGGGAAGATCCCGCTCGTCCGCGGGCTGATCCGACTCTTCTCCGCGCTGGCCCCGCTCTTCCGCGGCGCCGGGGTCGCGAGCCGCCGGGAGCGGCTGGTGCTACTCGCCGCTGTACTGGCTCCGCTGTCACTGGTCTTCCTGCCCCAGTCGGCCTCGCTCCCCCTCGGGATCGCTACGGCCGTCGTGCTGCTCGGCTGGATGCTTCGCGGCCGGACGCTCTTCCTGCACGGCGCGGAGCACCGCGCGATCATGGCCTCCGAGGAGCACCGACTCGTCGCGACCTGGAACGCCCAGGTCAGGCCGTCGCGGTTCGCGCCGCGTTGCGGCACGAACTTCGCCGCGCTCGTGGTGCCGGTGTCCCTCGCGTTCGACCGCCTCTGGCCGGTCGCGCCGGCGCTGTACACCCCGTTTGCCGTCTCGCTCCTGTCGCTCGCGCTGACGATGGAGCTGTGGCAGGTCGTCCAAGCCTCGCGCTCCCGGGTCGCGCGGGCCTTCCTCCTGCCGGGGCTCGCGCTCCAACGCGTCACTACACGCGAGCCCTCGGACGAGGAGACACGGTTGGCACTGACCGCCGTTGCGGCCGTGCTTCGCCGCGAGCTGGGCTAGGGATAAAGGAATCTCGGCGGAAACGCCGATAAGAGACGGGAGATGCCGCCCGTCTACCGTGGCCCGTTCGGCAAGCCGCAGGCCGAGCGCCTTCTCTGGCGCGCGGGTTTCGGCCCCCGACCCGGCGAAGCAGAGCGACTCGCCAAGCTCGGCCTGCACGACGCCGTCGAGACCTTGCTCCGCCCTGGCCGCGACCGGCTGAAGGGTCCGCGTCCGCACGACGACAACGGGCACAAGCTCTCGCCGTACGACCGCTGGGGCCACGACCAGCTCTGGTGGCTCGACAAGATGGTGCGGACGACGAAGCCGCTGCACGAGCGGATGACGCTCGTCTGGCACGACTGGTTCGCGACCTCGCGCGCCGGGGTCGACTCGGCCAAGTTGATGCTGCGCCAGAACCAGCTCTTCCGCCGCGTCGGGCTCAACTCGTTCCCGGCCCTGCTGATGGAGGTCACCCGCGACCCGGCGATGCTCCTCTGGCTCTCGGGCGTCGACAACGAGAAGGGGTCGCCGAACGAGAACTACGCGCGCGAGCTGATGGAGCTCTTCACGCTAGGCGCCGACCGCGGCGCCTACACCGAGCACGACGTCCGCGAGCAGGCGCGCGCGCTGACGGGCTTCCGCTACACGTGGAACGACAACCTCGGCCCGATCAAGTTCCGCTTCGACAAGGACCGCCACGACACGGGGTACAAGAAGGTCTTCGGCAAGCGCGGCCGCTACGACTGGCGCGACTCGTGCCGGCTCTGCGTCCACCATCGTCTGCACCCGTCGTTCTTCGTCACGAAACTCTGGAGCTATTTCATCCCGACGCCACCGAAGGCCGGGACGAAGCGCTCGCTCGAGCACCTGTACGTCAAGAGCGGCTACGAGATCGCCCCCGTGGTCGCCGCGATCCTGCGCCATCCCGCGCTCTACACCGGGCCGCGGATGGTCAAGTCGCCGGCCGTCTACCTGGCCGGGATGCTGCGCGGCCTGGGCCGCGGGATCGACACGGAGGCCTGGACGTGGCTGATGAGCCTCACCGGCCAGCAGCTCTTCTACCCGCCGAACGTCGCGGGCTGGGACGACACGCGTTGGCTCGACACGGCGACCTTCCGCGCGCGCTGGGAGCTCGCGGCCTACGCGCTGAGGCCGAAGCTCGTCAAGGACGGCGACAAGCACGTCCCGCACAAGGCCGACGAGCTCGTCTCCCGCGCCCACGCCGTCCTCGGCCGGCCGACGCTGACGCCGCAGACCGAGCACGTCCTCAACCACTTCGCCAGGCGCTCGCTCGCCGACGCCAACCAGAAATGGAAGAAGGACGCCTACCCGCCCCTGATCGAGAACGCGCTCCGCCAGCTGCTCGCATCCGCCCCCGACCTCCAGACCTCATGACCAACAACTCCTGCCACCACTGCGACGAGTTCTCCCGCCTGTCGCTCCTGCGCCGCAGCGCGGCGGAGGCCGGAAGGGGACTGCCGGCGATCGAGCCGGGGATGCCGACCCCCGCAGGGACCGGGCTCGACCGGCGCAGCTTCGTCACCGGCGCGTTCGGCCTTGCGCTCTCGGTCTACGGGCTCGGCAAGCTGAAGCTCTTCGAGGACGGCATCGCGCGCGCCGCCTCCGGCCCGGCGCAGCCTGTGCTCGTTTCGGTCTTCCTTCCCGGCGGAGCCGACTCGCTCTCCGTGCTCTACCCGGCGCTCGACCCGAACTACAAGAAGCTGCGCCCGACGCTTGCGCTGCCCGAAAGTGCCGGCCCCGTGTTCGCCGAGGACACTCGCCTGCACTGGCATCCGAAGCTGCAACCGTTCGCCACGCTCCATGCCGAGGGGAAGGTCTCTGTGATGCCGGCGATCGGCTACACGCACCCCGACCAGTCGCACTTCACCTCGCGCCATTTCTGGGAGGTCGGAGCAACCGACGCGCAGCTCTCGTCCGGTTGGATGGGCCGCTACCTCGACCATCACGGGACGAATGACAACCCGCTACAGGGTCTTTCGCTCGACTACCAGCTTCAGCCGTCGCTGGCTTCGCAGAAAGTGCCCGTCGCTTCCTTGGCCGCGCCCGACCAGTACACCTTCGGCGCGCCGGGTGTCTGGGGCCAGGTCGAGACCCGAATGTTGGAGACGCTCACCGCGCTGGGCGCACACCGCTCCGATCCGTTCCTCAACCAGGCGGCGAAGGCGACCAAGCAATCCGACCGCCTGCGCCGTCAGCTCGCGCCGTTCGCCAAGAACAGCGACAAGGGTTTTGGCAGCCCGGTGCAGTACCCCGACGTCGACAGCGGCTTCCCCCGCCAGCTCGCCGGCCTGGCCGCCATGCTTGCGGCGGGCCTGCCGGTCCGCTGCGTCGCGATCACCGCGCCCGGCTCCTACGACACCCACTCCGACCAGCCCGATAATCTCGCTGACGGCCTCGACGTGACCTCGCGCACCCTGCTCGCGTTCCAACGCGACCTCGAGGCGCGCGGGCTCGCAAACCGCGTGCTGACGCTCGTCTGGTCGGAGTTCGGCCGGCGCGCCGAGGAGAACGGCAGCGGCACCGATCACGGCGCGGCAGGCTCCGCCTTTCTGATCGGCACGCGGGCCCGCGGGAAGATGGTCGGCGAGTTCCCCGGCCTCGCCAACGGGCTCGACGACGACGGAAATCTGAGGCCGACGTCGGACTTCCGCGGCGTCTACTCCGCGCTGCTCGAGCAGTGGCTCGGCGCGGACGCTTCGGCCGTGATCCCGGGCGCGCGCGGATTCTCGCGTCCGGCGCTCGTGGCGTGAAGACACTTGGCATCGTCGCGATTGCGTTTGCGCTCGGCTACCACCCGACCCCGGCACGGCTTGGAGTCAGCGCACAGGAGTTCCACCTGACCCTCTCGAAGCCGGCCGTGAAGGTAGGAGTGCTCGAGATCGAGCTGCAGAACGACGGCGAGGACCCGCACGACCTGCGGGTGCGCCGCGTCGGCGGCAGCCACACCTTCGCGATCCCGCTGACGCAGCCCGGGAAGCGGCGCACGGTCGCGATCCGCGTGCGGCCCGGTCGCTACCGGCTCTGGTGCTCGGTCGCCGACCACCGCGCGCTCGGGATGCA
>Ga0073909_10000442_pt1 | contig 13667 bp, 10 predicted proteins | sample Coa_R1_6_FD_66439 | JGI IMG/M metagenome (GOLD analysis project Ga0073909, IMG submission 66439) | Surface soil microbial communities from Centralia Pennsylvania, which are recovering from an underground coalmine fire. - Coalmine... | ecosystem: Environmental > Terrestrial > Soil > Unclassified... | reverse complement strand
GAATGTTTTGAATATTCGGCACGATGCGCTTTCTTTCCAGGAGAAGACGAAAGAGCAGAGTTGGAATCCTCCGGATATTTCTCGCTGGAAAGAGCGTCGATTCCTCGGATACCAGCGCGGAGACGGGCAGGTTGGTACGCGCAATTACTGGCTGGTGGTCCCGCTGGTGTTCTGCGAGAACCGGAATATCGAGACGCTGAAGCAGGCTTTCGAGGAGGAACTCGGATTCGCTCCGCCGAAAGTGTACCGGCGCCAGGTCGCGGAGATGGCGGAACTTTACAAGCAGGGAAAGTTGGAAGAGATCGAGCATCGCCGCAACGAGGAAGGCGCGCGTCCGGCTGCGAAGCCTGCGCTCTTCAAGAACGTCGACGGCATCAAGTTCCTGATGCACCAGAGCGGTTGCGGCGGCACGCGCGAAGATTCCCATAACCTGTGCGGGCTGATTGCTGGGTACCTGCATCATCCGAATGTCGCGGGCGCGACCGTTCTCAGTCTTGGTTGCCAGAATTCACAGGTGAGCATTCTGCGCGAGCAGGTGGCCGCGCGCGATCCGCATTTCCAAAAGCCGCTGCTGGTGTTCGAGCAGCAGAAAAGCAGTTCGGAATTTTCGATGCTCTCGGACGCGATCCGCGAGACGTTTCTGGGAGTGGCCGCGGTAAACGAGAGCAGCCGAACTCCCGCGCCGCTGTCTCAGCTTTGCATCGGTTTGAAATGCGGTGGATCGGATGGGTTCTCTGGAATTTCTGCCAACCCTGCGGTTGGACATGTTTCCGACTTGGTCGCTGCGCTGGGCGGCCGCACGATTCTTTCCGAGTTCCCTGAACTGTGTGGCGTGGAACAGGCGCTGATCGATCGGACGGTGGATCGCCAGACCGCCGATCGATTTATTCAACTGATGCGCGACTACGCCGCGCGTGCGAAAGCGGTGCGCTCGGGATTTGAGATGAACCCTTCGCCGGGCAACATAAAAGACGGCTTGCTGACGGATGCCATGAAGTCGGCGGGGGCAGCCCGAAAGGGCGGCAACTCTCCGGTCACGGCCGTGCTGGACTATCCGGAATATTCCGCGAAGTCTGGCTTGAACTTGCAATGCACTCCAGGCAATGACGTGGAGTGCGTGACGGCGCAAGTCGGCGCGGGTGCGAATGTCGTGCTGTTCACGACTGGATTAGGCACGCCGACAGGAAATCCCGTTGCGCCCGTAATTAAGATCGCGACCAATTCCGATCTGGCGAAACGCATGCCCGACATCATCGATGTGGATGCTGGGCCGATCATCTCCGGCGAGAAGTCGATCGAGGAAATGGGCGAGACGATTCTCGAAGCGCTTATTCAGGTGGCGAGCGGGGAGATGCGTACCAAGGCTGAAGTGCTCGGGCAGGACGACTTCATCCCGTGGAAGCGCGGCATTTCGCTTTAAAGTTAATTCTGCTTGGCTGGAAAGTCATGAAAAAGTCATTCCTTGTTTTAGTGCTGCTGGGCGCTAGCTTATCTACGTTCGGTGCGGATGGGCCTCCACCGGACGCCTTTCGCGTTCTACCACCTGTCACGGCCGAGGGACCAACCATCACTCCGTACTTGAAGTACCAGACAGAGATGGCATGGAATCAGGACGATGAGCGGCGCAAGGAGTGGGCGCAGATCCGGACGGAGGCGGACTTAATCCGCATACAGCACAAAATGCAGGAGAGCCTGCTCGCCATGCTCGGCGGGTTGCCGTCAGAGCGCACTCCGCTGCATGCGCGCATTACCGGCAAGATCGCGATGGAGGGTTTCCACATCGAGAAGTTGATTTACGAAAGTTTGCCGGGCGTGTACGTTACGGCGCTGGTTTTCGTGCCAGATGATGGCAATAAGACGCATCCTGGGATTCTTGTGCCGGCGGGGCACTCGACGAATGGAAAAAATCATTATCAAGTGCTGTGCCAGCGGTTGGTTCATCACGGATATGTCGTGATTGCGTGGGACCCCGTGGGGCAGGGAGAACGCAGCCAGTTCTGGGATGCGAAGGCCGGCAAAAGTCGATACAACCTGATCTGTGCTGAGCACGCGGTGATGGGGAATCTGGCCTATCTGGCGGGAACAAATCTTGCGCGCTGGGAAATTTGGGACGGTATTCGTGCCGTCGACTATTTGCTGACGCGTCCGGATGTCGATCCGCAGCGGATCAACATCACGGGTACGAGCGGCGGAGGATTTCAAGCCGCGCATATCGCGGCGCTCGACCGTCGCATCAAGACGGCTGCGCCTTCCTGCTACATCACGGCACTGCCGATGCGCGTGTACAACCGCATCTTCAAAGATCCAGACAGCGATCCCGAACAGGATTTGTACGGAATGGTCTCCAATCACATCGATAACCCGGGCTTGCTGCTCATGATGTATCCGCGGCCCGTGTTTGTGTCCGCGGCCGTGCTGGACTTCTTTCCGATTGAAGGCGCTCACCGGAGCGTGCGTGAGGTTACGGAAATCTACGGCAAGTTCAATCACGCGGACCGCATTGCGATGGCCGAGGGCTATCACGATCACCAGTACTCACCGCAGAATCAGGAGGCCGCGGTCGCCTTCCTTGACCACTTCAACGGACTGAAACCGCCGAAACAAAAGTTCGAAGCCAAGGAACTTGATGACAAGGCCGTGCAGGTGACGCGCACTGGGCAGGTGATGCTTGACTTCGAGGATGCGCGCTCGATGATGGATGTCATCCGCGAATACTACGAGAACCACAAGAAGGAACCCGCGAAGACCGTCAAGCAGCTTTATTACTCTCATCTCCGGCCCAGCATGGACAAGTGGAAGGTTGCCGAATTTGATGGCGGCGTGACCGGAGTGAATGAGATTCGGTGGGAGTCGGTGGGAGAATCTCAGTTTGGTGGCGCGACGATCAGCAAGTACGTGCTGCGTCACAGCCGATATCTGCAGATGCCAGTCGTGCGGATGCGAAAAACGGGAAGCGAACACGGGCCATTGCTGCTTTGGTTGGGAGAGAACGGAAAAGCTACCGCCGAAGACTGGCCGGCGATCGCGAAGTATGTTGAAGACGGGTACACGGTTGTGTCCTTCGATCCGCGTGGGCTCGGGGAAACTCGCATGCCGTTCAAGGCCGTGTCGCCGGACGACCCGGCTCTTGCGCACTTGGACTTCGATCAGGCGTACGTGAGTCCGCTGTCGAGCGTGCTCGGCGGATACGAATACAATGCGCTGCTGGTGGGGCGTCCTTATTTGTTGCAGACCATTGAGGACGCCGAGATCGCTTTGCGTTTCGTGCGGGCTATCTCCCCTGGGAGTGCGGGCATATTTGTTGCTGGTTCTGGGACGGGAGGAAACGTCGCTAGTTTGATTGCTGAAACGCTGCCCGATGTCAAAATCGTGCTAGGCGCAACGAGCGAGCCGTTTCGGTGGTCGCAAGTTGTCGAGCAAAAAACCGAGATGTGGCCGATTGAGTTTTTGTTGCCTGGTGGAGCTTATATCCACTGAGCCGCGTGCTTCCCCAAGGGCTCGTCCCGATCAGATTGAAGAGTTTTTGCATCCCACCCTTCGAAAACCGCGAAGGGTGGGGCAGCCATCCTTTCCGTAGTGCTTCACGAACGTCGCAAGTCCCAAGTGTGCCACGAGACATCAGAAGAAGGGGCGGTTCTATTGAGCGCCCACCACCGGCAGGATCACTGCCGACGGATGATCTGCGTCGTGGTAGATCGTGTTGGTCGCGCTGACTGGTTTGCGTCCGGTTGCGTTGTCCTCTCCTGTATTCAGATTGCGATCAAAACGCGGGAAGTTGCTGCTGCTGACTTCCAGGCGGATGCGGTGTCCCTTCTTGAATACGTTGCTTGTCGACCAGAGATCGAGCGAGATCTTGTACGTCTGGCCTGGGTTTAGTAGTTGAGGCTGTTCGCGGGAATCGCGGTAGCGGCCGCGGACAATTCCCTCCGTCAAGTTCTGCGCAAAGCCATCAGGCCAGACATCTACCAGCTTGGCGGTGAAATCGGTATCGACGGCAGAGGAACTGGCAAACAGTTCCATCGTAATCGGACCGGTGACTTCGACATCTTGCGTGAGCGCCGGTGTCGAGTAGACAAGCACATCGGGACGAGCCTCGACGCTGCGCTGGTCGCGAGGCCCAGGCTTCAAATGGTTGGAGTCGCAGCACAGCGGGCCTCCAACCGTGGGTGCCGGATTCGCCGGATCGTAAGCGTAATGGTCGGTATTTTCTGCGCGCGGAGCGACGGTTGAGAGCGCACCGTCTCCGCCGAGCGTGTTTGCCTTGCCTGTTGAGTGAAGGAAATATTTGGTCTCGTGCGCACGCGCTAGCGGCCAGTCATCTTCATCACGCCACTGATTCAGGCCCAGCACGAAAATCTGAACTGGCTTGGCCTTGGTAAAGTCGTTGCTCTCGCCCTTCAGAAGGCCGTCGTACCAGGCGAGAGTTACGTCGTCTTCATCGCGCTCGGCGGCCTGGCCGAAGTCGACGTCTCCGATCTTGCGTCCGGAGCCTGCGTGACCTCCAATGGTAACGACCAGTCGCTGGCCTTTACGCGCGGCGTCGCTGGCGCCATGTTGCTTGATACCGATGTAATTGCGCAGCGAGCCTCCCTGAAAGATGTCGTACCAGGCAGCGATGGTGAGCACGGGAACGTTGATGTCGGCAAAATGTTCTTCGATGGACAAGCGCTTCCAATAGTCGTCGTAGTTGGGATGAGCAAGCCAGTCGAGGAAGTAGGGCGCGAGCGAACGGGTTAGGTCGGTATCGCCTTGCGGGACTTCAAACAGCGGGTACTGGGTGAGCGGAAGCTTCCACATTCCGTTCTGCGCGTTCGTGTTTTTCTGGACCAGGCGGTTGAGCGTGTCTTGCGCGAGGCCAGACGTCCAGGATTCATTGAACCATTGCTCGAAAGCACCGCCCTGATAGGTCCATCCTTCGTGATAGTTGCTGGCGGTCACAACCGGGCAGATGCCGGCAAGGTGCGGTGGGTGCGCGATGGCGGTCAGCATCTGGGTCGCGCCCACGTACGAACCGCCGATCATTCCGACTTTCCCGTTGGAATAAGGCAGCGCGGCTGCCCACTCAACTGTGTCGAAGCCGTCGTTCGACTCATTCTTGAAGGGATACCATTCGCCTTCGGAGCTATAGCGACCGCGCACGTCCTGGATGATCACGACGTAGCCCTTAGCTGCAGCCCGTACTGCGAAGGCAGCGGAGTCTCGCTTGTCATACGGCGTGCGTTCGAGCAGGACGGGGAATTTTTCGTCGGCGACTTTGGGGCGATACACGTCAGCGCGCAGCACAGTGCCGTCACGCATCTTGGCTTCGACGCCGAACTCGGTGGCGATCGCGTAGGAATCTGCCGCGTTTGCGAGGAGCGTCGCGGCAGGTATGAGCGCCACAAGAATCACAAGATACTTTGTAAGAGTGCGCATTTGGGAGCTCCGAAGTGTTGCAGGTTAGTGAAGCTACTCGAAAAGGTGAACGAGACTTTTGCGATAGGCCTCGTAGAAGTTTTCCAATTGCTGGGCTGCGCTGGCACTTCCGACAAACTGGTGGCTCGGCAGAATCGCAGGAGTGATGCCTCGCTGCAGCAGACCCTCGGCCGTGGCGCACCGGATCATGTTGATGATCATTGCTCCGGTCACGGTGGACGCCGGGCCCGTCGGCCACCCGAGGCCTGGCAACTGCAGCACGCAATCGCCGGTGGGGCATTGGTTGTCGATGACGATGTCGGCGCAGTCGATCAGTTTCTTGCCGGAGGAGTGCGCCGCTTTCGCCTGCTCGCAGTGGGCTTTCGAGACGATCGCTACGACCGGCAAACCGCGCTGCTGCGCGCCCATGGCCATCTCGACAATCACGGGACGGATACCGCTGGTGGAAATCACGAAAAAGGCGTCGTGCTTGCCAAAATGAAATCCGCGAAGGATCTGTTCCGCATAGCCTTCGTAGTTTTCCAGATAGAGCGGGGCGCGCAGGCCGTTGGCCCCAACGATGTTTGCATGATTTGAAAGTGCGAGTTCGACCAGGGCAACAAAGCCGGGGAAGCATCCCTGGCGCGGGGTCATTTCCTCGCACAACATGCGCGAGTGGCCGTTGCCAAAAAGAAAAATCAGGCCCCCTTGCGAGATGCGGTCAATGCACAGATCAGCTACCTGCTGGATAACGCTGGCTTGAGTCTGCTTGAGTTTTTCCAGCAATGCCAGCGTTCGATCAAAATATTGCGATGCTGCCTTGGGTCCTTCGTGGGAAGGCGTGCCCGAGGAGGCGCGCTTCTCCATGGAATCTTCTCCTTCGCCGGAGGAGCGCACGGTGCCCATGCGTGTGTCCGGCTGCCAGCGCAAAGTAGAATTGCACACGATGCGTATAATGCACAATCGCGATGAGTGAAATCGGATCGCACATAGGCGCAATCTCGCAGGCGCTGGGAATCGATATCGGCGGTACTGCCATCAAAGCGGCGGTGGTCAACACCGCTGGCGAATTGGCAAAGAAGTTTCAGGCTCCGTCCCCACGCAGCATTCTAGAGTTGCGCGATTTTTTCCATTCCACCATCGAGAAAGCCAGCGTGCCGCTTAGCGGTGTGGGCATTGCCTGCAAGGGGATCATTGATGCCGAGTCGTCGCGCATCAATCGCCTGCCGGGCGATCTGAATTTCCTGGAAGGAAATGTTCTTGGCGATCTCGTCGGTGCGAATCTTCCTGTGCGCGCCGACAACGATGCGCGAGCTGCGCTGGTGGCCGAGGTGCTCTGGGGAGCGGCGCGGGGGCGGAGAAACGTCGTGTTGCTGACGCTCGGAACCGGTGTGGGCGGAGCCGCAATGGTCGATGGAGTGATTCTGCACGGTGCCGCGGGGATTGCTGGCCACTTCGGGCACATGACCGTGGACGTGCATGGGCCGCTCTGCATGTGCGGAAATCACGGCTGCCTTGAGACGCGTTTTTCCTCGCGAGCGATTGAGGCAGATTACTTCGCGCACCAACACCGTGCCGCTTCCACGACTCTGCCGAGGGAAGGCGGACAGTTCCCGGACGCCGAAGCGATCTTCCGGGCCGCCGCCAGTGGGGACCTGAGCGCGCAGTCTGTGCTTGACCGAGCGTTCGAGTATCTGGGAGCGCTGGTGGTGAGTTTGTTGCATGCATTCGATCCGGAAGTTTTGATTTTGGGCGGCAACATTGCGCAGGCTGCGGATCAGGTGCTCGTTCCCGTGCGGGCTGCCATCGCCAAAAATGGTTGCGGGATGCTGGGACGGGAAGTCCCCGTCGTCCTGCAAAGTGCTGTTGGGTATGGCGGTGTCCTGGGTGCGGCTGGGCTCGTTTTTCTTCATCAGCAAATCTTGAAGGTCTAAAAACTCCTGCCCGCACTCGCGGAAGCGCGGGCAGGATGCATGTCTCTAGTGAACCGTGACCGTGACAGTCGCCGTCGTTCTTCCAAATTGATTGGTGGACGAGAGCGTGTAGGTAGTCGTGGCCGACGGTGTGAGAACAACACTCGTGCCGCGCACCGGGCCAGCTTGCGGATCGATGATGTTGTAAGTGCTGTTGGTCGTGCTCCAACTCAGGGTGACGGGCGAGCCCGCGGTCACGCTGGTTGGGTTCGCCGTAAAGCTGCTGATGGTCGGCGAAGGACCGGTGGGCACGTTCGCTGGCGTGTAGATGGTTCCCATCTGCACAACTTCAAAGTTCGAAGCTGTGATCGTCTTGAGCATGTTGAGATTCGTATTGTTCCATCGGTCATCGGGCACCCCGCTCACGAAGATTGCGCTGCCGTTGTCGGCGAGGATCATCCCGTATTTCTTGAGCGCAGTGAGGATGACCTGGTCGTCAGCAGGAAAGCCGGAGATGTTGAAAATCGCCTTCAGCCGCAGCCGCGTCCCCATTGGTGGCGCACTCGTATTAGTTGTTGTGGACGCCCAGTGCGTCGCAGGCAGCACGAAGGCCTTTTGCGAAGTGGGCACCGTGAAGCGTAATGCGTGATTGATCGCGCCGGCCGCGACTTCGTCATAGCGAGCCAGGCCTACGAACACCGGCAGTCCCGCCGCATCGGCAGAGGTCCAGGTATACGGACGCGTTTCATTGATTGTCATATCCCAGATGGCGGTTGCGTCGGCGCTCCACTTCCCGCTCTTCAGGGACGCGTTGTAAAGCTCGTAGAGCCAGCACCCGTCCTTTTCAAGCACAAGCACGTGGCGGTCGCCATTGCCGGGTTTCGGGTAGCCCTCGATCAGCGCGTTGGCAGGGATGGGTTCCGGGCCGGGATCGCTCTCGTCGAAGAAGGCGCCCAGCGTGACTGGAACTTTCGCCTGGGTCCCGGCAACGACCTGGTAGGGAATTCCCAGCGTCTGGTTGTGAAAGGTGCCCGCTCCGAAGTCAGGGTGCAGCGTCACGGTCGAGCCGATGAAGTTGATGATGTTCGCCGAGTTGGCGTCCACTTGCGCCGTGGAGATGTCCGTGTTCCACAAACTCGTGGATTGGAACGGTATGAAGCCGTTCAGGCTGGCGCCTTGGCCCAGGCTCATACCGCTACAAGTGCCGGACTGTGCCGAGGCGAGGCCGCAGGCGAGGACGATAAAGCCCAGTGTGAAGACGAGAACTCTTCGATGCGATTGCATACAGTTTCCTTTCTTTGAGCTGCTGAGGAGCAGCGGTTGGGGGTTTGCAACGGTGCGTTCCCAACACGGGGGCGCGACGTACGGGCGGAGACGAGATGGCGCTCCCTCAAACTTGCGACCTGCCTGTATGGCAATTCGATTTGCAGTTGTTACTTACCCTCCTCAACCAATTTGATCAGGCCGAACTTCTCAGGCACATGGAACGTTTTGCTCATGGTGGGCTGCCATGCAATGCCGTAGGGACGCGTGGGCGGCCCGCCGCTGCGAAACAGATTGATGCGCAGCGTGTTGCCCGCAGCCGCGGGGCGCGTGTCCATGGCGCTGTACGGAATTCGCATGGCGGCGTACCAGATGTGTTTTTCGGAATCGATCCTGGCGAGGACTTCAAAGCCCGAGTTCCATGTCCAGCCATCTTCGTGATGGGGCTTCTTCAAGTCGATGTCGAGATCGACCCATTCACCCTGGGGGGAGACTTCGAACTCCTTGTATCGCTGAATGTCAGAAAAATCTGAGCCGATGAATGCTTCCGCGACTTCCCAGTTCCAGAGTTGATTGGTCTCCTCGTGAGTGTTCGGATTGGATTTGAGGCTCAGTTCCTTGTAAGGGCAGATGAAAAGAAAGTACAAGTTGTCTTTCGTCCAGCGGGTGCGAACTTCGGTGCGATAGGCGTGCACCGGGTTGCCGAACCGGTCTTTGTCGACGAATACGGCCTTTGCGCTTTTCCAGAAAGGAGCGGAGGGATCGAGGGTGAGGTGCGCGTCTGCGTTGGCGCGCGTGCTTTCGATCGTCGGAGTGTCGGCGGCGAGAGCCGGGATCACGCTGAGTAGCACGACGAATACAGCTTTAGCGAAGCCAGTCATCCAGATGCTCCTTTACGAACGCATCATCCTGAAGATGCGGATATGCCTTGCAGACGCGGTCGATTTCTTCCATCTGCCCGGGCGACAGTTCTTCCTTTGGATCGAGGCACCAGCGCCCCTCGATCAGTCCCTGGCGCCGGAGGATTTCGTGAATGCCGGGAATGCACCCGTGAAAGTGGTGTGCGGGATCGAAGATCGCTGCATTGGAGTCGGTGACCTGCGCTGCCAAAGACTGCAACTCGGCCGGCATGTCTCTCGCGGCCTTTGCCTTCGCCAAGTGAGAGACCGCGACGTGCGTCCAGACCGCCCAGTGCCCAAGCAGGCCGCCCGCAAAACGGATGCGTTGACCGCTGAAGTCGAAGACCGCGCACAGGTCATTGAGGATGTTGTCGTCGTTGCCGGTGTACAGCGCAACCTCATTTGCGCGACCAGACTCCGCCAGGGCGCGGACTACATCGATGGTTTGGTAGCGATTGAAGGGCGCGATTTTGATGGCCACGACGTTTTGAATCTCGAGGAATTGCCGCCAGAATTCGTACGGGAGAGAGCGACCTCCGACCGAGGGCTGCAGGTAGAAACCCATCACGGGAATGATGGACGCGATTGCGCGCGCGTGCTCGAGCAGGTCGGCAATCGATTCCTCTCGCAACGCGGCAAGGCTCAGGAGGGTCGCGTCGTATCCGAGGCGTGAAGCTAGCTGCGCTTCGGCGATTGCCTGGGCGCGCTTTCCGCAAACACCTGCGATTTTCACTAGGTCGCGCCGGTGGCATTCTTCCTGGGCCAGTTGCAGAACGGGCTCAAGCAGTCCGTGCTCCCGGATGGTGAACTGGGTGGTGTGGACAGCGACGGCCACGCCTCCCGCTCCGGCGGCCAGGTAGTAGCGGGTCAGCGCACGCTGGCGGCGCTCATCGAGCTTTCGCTCGGCATTCAGCGCAAGCGGGTGCGCCGGAATCACCAGGCCAGAGCGAAGCTTGTCTCTCAGCTGCATCAGAATTCTCCGTCCCGGGTCTGAAAGTGCGTGGGTTTGTTCAGCATCTTTCCTCCTTGCCGGATCCAGTCGGCGATCCAGGCAATCATTTCCGACGGCGTTACCCCGGGCTTTCCGAAAAGCGAGTTCGCTCGGCTCGCGTCGTTGAGTAGAGAGGTAGGCTCGCTGGCCTCGGGAACGAACATCGGCTCAACGCCGAAGTGTTTGCCGAATTCTGCTGCGATATCGCGCACTGAAAGCGTCTCCGGCCCCGTGATGTTCAGGACGAAAGGCGGAGACTGGCAGTGTGCGAACGAGCGCAGGCACCAGGAGTTGGCATCTGCCTGCCAGATGACATTGACGTGCGGCATGCTCAGCAAGACAGGGCGGCGTTCATAGACGGCGCGTCCGATGTCGACGAGGACGCCGTAACGCAGTTCGACTGCGTAGTTGAGGCGCAGAATTGTGACTCGTGTTCCGTAGCGAGATGAGCCGTATTCGAACATACGCTCTCGTCCGAGCGCCGACTGCGCGTATTCGCCGATGGGGCCAACGGGTGTGGACTCGGTGGCGCCGCCTTCGGCAGCCGAGCGCAGCGGATATACGTTGCCGGTCGAGAACGCGACGATGCGCGAGTTGCGATACCGCTCAGCAACCAGCGCGGGAAGAAAAGTATTCATCGCCCAAGTTAAGTGCTCCGCGCCCGAACTGCCGAACTTGCGCGCCGCCATGAAGATGACGTTGGGAGCGTCGGGGAGACGATCGAGTGCGCCTGGTTCCAGCAGATCGCAGGCGATGGTTTCGATGCCTTGCGCTGAGAGTTCCTTCGGTAGGTCGGAGTTGCTGAAGCGCGCTACCGCAATCACCCGCCGTTTCACTGCCGCCCTGTCGGATGCGCGCCGCGCCAACGCTGCGAGGCTTGGCCCCATTTTCCCGCCAACGCCCAAGAGCAGCAGGTCGCCTTTCATATCGGCCATCGCGGACCTATCGGCTTCGCGCGGGCGGGAAAGCAATTCTTCCAGTTCGGTCACGTTCTGAATCTTCATCCTCACCCCAGTTCGAATCCCGCGAGCGCGTACACCGCACCCTCATTTCCGCGGATGTCTTTGCCGCTCACCATGCGAAGCAGATGCCTTTTCGGCGCAAAACCCAAATCTCGTGCGAGCGAGACGGCTGGTTTGTTATCGACCATCAGGTCCCAGAACCAGCCTCCTGGGCTCGGATTCTGGAGGGCGCGCTCCATCAGCTTCCGCGCAATCAGGGGACTCTCGCAAATCGACGGCCCAAGATACGAAATCTCACGCCCCGCTCGCGTCAGCAGATACGAGTTGTTGGACGTGATCGGAGCGTTGCGCCGGGCCAATTTCTCAAGCAGCGCTGCGCGATCAACGCCGAAGGCCTTCTGGTCCGCCGACTGCCAGTTGGTTGTCACCGGTTCGGGCGTGGACTTTACAGTTGCGTCATGCCCGTCGCGCCACCAGCGTTCGACTGGTTGCTCGGCGCGAAATCCGAGCTTTTCGTAGAGGGGTTGGCCCAGGTCCGTGGCGTCGAGTTTCACGCTGTCGATCCCCAGTTCGTCGGCCACTTGCAGGGTCTCTTTTAACAAGCGCATCGCGTAACCCCGGCCCCGGTGCTTGCTTCTGGTGAGGACCATGCCGACCCAAGCCAGCCTAGTCCCATAGCAGGTGAGCGTGGCGGTCGATGCAATTTCTCCGCCGATCTCGATGGCCAAGCAGCCTTGCGGAGACAATTCGATCAGCATCCGCCAATCGTCGGGGGTCTGATTCCAGCCTGCTTCGGTCGACAACGCCATCGCGCCCGGGACGTCGGCGAGTGTGAGCTTCCGCAGGATTGGGTTGTCGCTCATCGGGGAGAGTTCTCCCGCCACCAGCGCGCAAAATGCGGCAGCGCCACGGTTGCGTCTGCGATTTCAGGATGCCATTTCTTTTCCCACTCGAACGAAGCAAAGCCCTGGTAGTTGATCGCACCCAATGCGGCCTGCACTTCCTGCAACGCGAAATTCCCTTCCCCGGTTAACACAGGCGTCCACTTGTTTTGATCGATCAGCAGGTCCTTGAAATGCATATGCCGGATCGAACTGCCAAGGCGAGCCGCGCCCTCTCTCGGCTGCTCCTGCGACTCGATGTAGCAGTTCGCCGGATCCCAGAGCGTGCCAGCTTTCGAAGTTGTCGCCTCGGAAAGAATCGATGCTGTTTCCTCGGCCCCTGCAAAGTCGCCGTGAGTCTCGAGCCAGACCTCCACTCCGGTAGGGGCAATCTTCTCCGCCAGGCAGCGAATCGATTCCGCGATCCACGTGCGCGTCATGTCGCGGGTGGCGCTAAGTTGAATCGTGTCACCAAACACACGGATGCCTGGCGCCTCAAGCGCGGCCGCCAAGTCCGCCATGCGAACACCTTCCTCGATCCAGTGCTCGCGCTCCTTAGGATCGGGGAAGTGAAAGCGGCAGCTGGTATCGACGCAAGAAATCACCAGGCCGCTATCTCGCAGGAGGCGTTTCGTGGAAGGCAGTTGTGCGCCACCAAAGACGGGGAGTTTCCATAATGAATCTTCGTTCTCAACGAAGCGCAGTTCGATCCCGTCGTAACCTGACGACGACGCGATCGCGGCAGCTTGCGCAAGCGTCCAGTCCGGGCAGGCGAGGGTGGAGAAAGATATCTTCACGTCTAAGTCATCCGGTCGAGCATGGCGGTGGTCACTCGGTTGCGCACCGCGCGGCCATGGAAGAATCTTTCCAGGTCGTCCATCACCACGTCGGCGATGTCGTGACGCACCTGCCGATTCGCCGCCGCAACGTGCGGCGTGAGAATCGCTCCCGGCATCTTGCGCAAAGGATGCCCTATGGGCAGCGGTTCCAGGGGATCGGTGACGTCCAACGCGCAGCGTAGCCTCTTGCGCTGGACCTCGCGCGTTAGAGCCTCAAGATCGATGAGGCCACCGCGAGCAACGTTGATGACTGCCGCGTTGTCGGGTAGACGCGCAAGACTTGTGCGATTGAGAAGTCCGCGTGTTTCGTCCGTCAGCGCTGCCGTGAGGACGAGCAAGTGGGCGCGTGAAAGCAGGGATGTCAATCCAACCATTCGGACGGGATATTTTCGGGCGACTGATCTCGGTACGTATGGGTCGTACACTGACCAGCGCAGATCGAATCCGCGGAGCAGATCGACCAGCGCCCGGCCGATGCGGCCGAACCCGATCATGGCGACTTCCTGCCCGATGATCGATTCGCTC
>Ga0073909_10000439_pt1 | contig 13772 bp, 14 predicted proteins | sample Coa_R1_6_FD_66439 | JGI IMG/M metagenome (GOLD analysis project Ga0073909, IMG submission 66439) | Surface soil microbial communities from Centralia Pennsylvania, which are recovering from an underground coalmine fire. - Coalmine... | ecosystem: Environmental > Terrestrial > Soil > Unclassified... | reverse complement strand
GGCGCATCACCGCGGCGACGCCCATGACCAGGGACAGTATCCCCCGGCGTCTCATCGCACGACCACGTGCCGCGATCCGACGGACACTCCATCGACCGTGAGCGATGCGAAGTAGATCCCCGGAGCCACGGCACGACCCGTGTCGTCCAGGAGATCCCAGCTCGCGACGTTCGCTCCGGACGGACGCAACCCAAGGCGGAATCGCCGCACGAGTCGGCCCGCGACATCGTGGACCGAGAGCTCGACATGGCCCGCGCTCGGAAGCGTGAACGGAAGTTGGACGTGGTTTCGCGCCGGGAGCGGACGGGGCGCATCGAGCCATGACCGTGCGGCGGGTACCGCGCCCAATACGGCCGGGTGCGTGGCCACCCGACCATCCTTCCACACGTCCATCGTGCGCGCCGGTACCAGGTCGGGATCGATCTGCCCCAGGGCGGGATTCATGCGCTGGTCCACGATCACCCGGGCCCCGGGAGCGCTCGGGTAGTCGATCTCGAGGCGATATGGACCCGGTCCCGGAGCAGCGAACTGGACCGTGTACTCGTTCTGAGTGTTGTAGCCCGATCCCCCATCCACCGCCCGCGTCTGCACGGTGCCGCCGGGGCCGAAGAGCCGGACCGTGGATCCGTGCGCGGTCTCGTGACCCTCGCGGTCCAGCACGCGCACACGCAGATAGGAATGGGATTGTCCTGCGACCCGGTCGAGTCGGTTGACCAGCATCCGCCACGTTCCATCCCAGAGCATCGCATCCAGGTCCCCGTCGTGATCCACATCGGCCCATGCGTGGAGCGAGCCGGTCTCATGGAGCGCGAGGAACTGGGAGTCCGGCATGAACGTGCCATCTCCTCGAGCAAGGAGCAGCAGCAGCGGGCCGTTGGTACGCGGAACGAGAAGATCCAGGTCCCCGTCGTTGTCGACGTCGGCGAAGCGGTCGCAGCATCGGAGCGGCGTGGAGGGAAGCCCCGCCTCGACGGAGACGTCGTGGAAGACACCCGCGTCATTGCGGAACAGCCGCAGTTGCCCGTTCGGGCGCAGGTAGAGGTCGAAGTCCCCGTCGTTGTCGTAGTCGACGAACAGTGCGCTTTCGTCGAAGAGGGGCGGCAGGCCCACGGCCTGGCGCACGTCGGTGAAGTGCATGAAGCCATCGTTCAGGAACAGGTGGCTCGCGCAGTAGAGATCCAGGTATCCGTCGCCGTTCCAGTCCACGGCCTGGGCGCCCTCGGGCTTCAGGGACTGCGACAAGCCGGTCATGTCCAGGCCGGCGCTGACGGCCATCTCGCGGAACGTGCCGTCCCGCTCATTGTGCCAGAAGAAGCACCGGTACGGCGTGAGGTAGCAATAGAAAGGTGCGAACAGGTCGGGCCACCCGTCGCCGTCGAAGTCTCCCCACACGGGAGTCTCGCCGTGTCCGGCGACGTTCATTCCCAGCCTGGGCGCGACGTCGACGAAGCTCCCGTCGGGGCTGCCGTGCAGGAGATGGATCCGGCTGGGAGTGGAGTCAGCGGACGAGTAGGGAAGGACGGCGAGATCGAGAACCCCGTCGCGGTCGTAGTCGCACCATGACGCCCCGTGGTAGTAGCCGTTGTCGAGCAGGGAGCGGAAGCCCGGGATCTCGAAGAATCCCGTCCCGTTCGCGCCCATGAAGAGCGGGATGCCGGCGTGACCATAGGAGTCGAAGTCGCCCCACGCGGGCGGAAGCGCGCCATGATGGTAGGGGCGGAGGCCGAGGGCGATGGGCGCGAATCGCGTGTGCTCGTCGTTCAAGATCGTGTCCACGCACGTGCTCTCCGCGATGGCGGCGGAATCGGCATGCGTGAGCCGGACCACGAACGTCTCGTTCATCTCGAGAAGCGTGTCGCCGAGGATCGGGACCAGCCCTATCGCCTCGACCGATCCGGCGGGGAGCAACAGGCTTCCAGACACCGGCGAGTAGTCCGAGCCGCCGCTCGCGGTCCCGTCCTGCGTGCTGTAGTCGACGCGGACGTCACGTGGCAGCGGGGCCGAGAGTCGGACCACGAACCGGGCGAGCGTGATGCCGCTATCCCCCTCAGCGACGGAGGATCCCGCCACCGAGAGCGTGGCGCTCTCGAGCGCTCGAGCTCCGTGCTCGATCGCGGGGGCGGCAAGAAGACTGGTAGCGACGAGGAGACCGACGGCGGCGCGTGATTCCACAGGTCGACCCTTGGTCGTGGCGGCGAGGGACGGGATACCTCCCCATGGCCCGCATCGTAAGGGCGCGCCGCCCTGGATCGAAGCGATCCGTGCGGCTGAGTCTGGGTCGAAGCTGGCGCGGGCCGGTCGGGCAGGCGTAGGTTCCAGCTCGCGAGCATGAGCCCCCGCCGATATCAAGGATCGTATCGAGCCCCGGCACTGCCCGGCGCGCCCGCCATCCGGCGGGTCTCCCGCACGTTCGTGTTCCTGGCGCTGGTCGCGTTCGCGTCGTGGTGTCTGCCTTCCGAGGCACACGCCGCAACTTCACCCGAGTTGCGCTGGGGCGGTGACGCCGAGGGCGGCGCGCCGTACGTCGAGGCCGACCCGGCCGATCCCTCGCGCATCGTCGGCTTCGACGTGGAGATCGCGCAGTTGCTCGCCGCCGGCCTCGGCCGCACTCCGCGCTTCATCCAGGCCGGGTTCACGAGTATCGACGCGTCGGTCGCGCGCGGGGATTTCGACGTCGCCCTGAGCGGGATCGAGGACAGCCCGGCCCGGCGCGCGCGCCTCGCGGTCACGATACCCTACTACGAGTTCCGCGAGGTGCTGACCGTGCGCGCGGCCGACACGGGCCGCTTCCGCTCGCTGTCCGATCTGCGAGGCAAGCGCGTCGCCACGCTCGGCGCGACGCTGGCGTACGACCTGCTCGTCGAGGCGCAGGCCCGCGACGGGATAGTCCCCGTCACCTACGAAGACGACGTGCATCCCTACAGCGACCTGGTGCTCGGGCGCGTGGACGCGGTGGTGCTCGACCAGATCCTGGCGCAGCGCGGAACCCGGCGGAACGCCGGCCTGGTGAACCAGGACGCGCCGCTGGCCGTGGGCCACTACGTCGGGATCCTCGCCCCGGGGAGCACCGCGCTGCGCGACCGGATGAATGCGATCCTGCGAGACGCCATGCGCGATGGGCGGCTCGAGGCGATCCTCAGGAAGTGGGCGGTGTGGAATGAAGACCAGCCGCGTCTCTATGCGCACCTGCTTCAGGACCCATCACCGAATCCGGTGGCGCCATCGAGCCTCGCACCCGCGGGCAGCACGCCCGGGGCGGGAGCCATGCAGGCGGCGCGCCGCTACCTTCCCGCACTCCTGAGCGCCACGCTCGTGACGGTGGTGCTGTCCTGCCTGTCCATGGCGCTCGCGGTCCTGCTCGGCGTGTTGATCGCGAGCGGACGTATCTATGGAGCGCGTCCGCTTCGCGTCCTGCTCACGGCGTGGGTGGAGCTGATCCGCGGCACGCCGCTCCTGCTCCAGCTCTTCGTCCTCTACTTCGGCCTCGCGGCGTTCGTCCAGCTCCCCGCGTTCGTGGCCGCGCTGCTCGGCCTCGGTCTCAACTACTCCGCCTACGAGAGCGAGATCTACCGCGGCGCGCTCGAAGCCGTTCCCCCCGGCCAGCTCGATGCGGGGCGGACGCTGGGCCTGAGCGAGCGCCAGATCCTGGTGCTGGTGCGCGCCCCGCAGGCGTTCCGGCTCGCGCTCGCACCGATGACCAACGACTTCGTCGCTCTGCTCAAGGACAGCTCGCTGGTCTCGGTGATCACCGTGGTCGAGCTGACCAAGCAGACCTCCATCTTCGCCGCGAACATCGGCAGCTGGGTGGTTCCGGGCGCGATGTGCGCGCTCCTCTACCTGGCGCTTTCGCTGCCGCTCGCGCGCGCCGCGCGCCGCATCGAGCGCCGCTGGCACCGCCCCGCGTGACCGTTCTCAAGGTCGAAGCGCTCGAGGTGCGGCGCGGCGCGCGCGCGATCATCTCGGGCCTCTCGTTCCACGCCGAGCGCGGCGAGATCGTCGCCATCATGGGGCCCTCCGGCGCGGGCAAGACCACGATCCTGAGGGCGCTCGCCGGGCTCGATCGCATCGCCGGCGGCAGCGTCGACGTGCCGAGACCGGTGGGGATGGTGTTCCAGTTCCATCACCTGTTCGCGAACATGACCGCACACAAGAACGTGTGGCTGGCACCCGTGCACGTGCTCAGACGCCCGCTCGCGGAGGCCGAGCAGCGGGCGACCGAGCTGCTCGCGGCCCTCGGCGTCGGGGAGCGGTCCGCGGCCATGCCGCACGAGCTGTCCGGCGGCGAAGCGCAGCGCGTCGCCATCGCGCGCGCGCTCGCGCTCGAGCCCCAGGTCCTGCTGATGGACGAGCCGACCGCGTCACTGGATCCCGAGCGGCGCGGCGACCTGGCCGCGACGCTCCGCCGGCTCGCCGACGAGGGGCGGACGATCGTGGTCGCGACCCACGACGCCGATTTCGCGCGCGCCTGCGCGCACCGCGTGCTGAACATCGGGGACGGGCGGATCCGCGACGCCTCGCGCTGACCCGGGGCGCACCACAACCGGCTGGAGATTGGCGCACCGGCGAGGATGGACTCCGCCGGACACGCACCCCGGATCCTCACTCGAGCCCGTGACGGCGCAGGCGCACGTAGAGCTGCGTGCGGGTGAGACCCAGCGCCCGCGCGGCTTTCGACTTGTTGTATTTCGCGTCCGTGAGCGCCTTCTCGACGAGCGACTTCTCCGCCCTCATCAGATCCGTGTCGGGCAGCGCACCGACTGCCGGCACCTCCGACTCGACCACCGGACGCGGCGTGAGCGTGAGGTGCTCCGCGCCGATCAAACCGCCGTCGCACAGGATCGCCGCGCGCTCGAGGACGTTACGCAGCTCGCGGACGTTACCGGGCCAGCTGTACTCGATGAGGCTCTCGCGTGCCTCGCGCGAGACGCCGGCGGGCGGCCGGGCGACGCGCTGGGCGAGATCGGCGAGGAAGAGGTCGCTGAGCGGGAGGATGTCCTCGACGCGCTCGCGCAGCGGCGGAAGGCGGATCTCGAACACCTGGAGCCGGTAGTAGAGATCCTCGCGGAAGGTGCCGCGCTCGATGGCGGTACGCAGGTTCCGGTTGGTGGCGGCGATGAAGCGCACGTCGGCGGTCAGCACCTTGGTGCCACCCACACGCTGGAACTCCCTCTCCTGGAGCACGCGCAGGAACTTGGCCTGCGCGGACAGGCTCATCTCCGCCACCTCGTCGAGGAACAACGTGCCTCCTGCGGCGAGCTCCATCTGGCCGGGCTTGGCCTGGGTCGCACCGGTGAACGCGCCGCGCTCGTGCCCGAACAGCTCGGACTCGAGCAGGTTCTCGGGCAGCGCGGCACAGTTCAGCGCCACGAACGGCCCTTCCCCGCGACGCGATGCGCGGTGGATGGTGCGGGCGATCACCTCCTTGCCGGTTCCGGATTCGCCCAGCAACAGCACGGTCGAATCCGTCGGCGCCACCTGGGCTGCCATCTTGACCACGCGTCTCCACGACGGGGACTCGCCGACGACCCGGCCGTAGCCGGTGATCGCGTCGATCTCCCGCGTCAGCGACTGCACGCGGGTCTCGAGCGTGGCGGCGTGCGCGCGCGCCTCGGCAGCGAGTCGCTGCTGCTCGGCCATGCGCTGGTAGGCGAGCGCCAGGGTGACGTGATCGGCCACCCGGCGAGCCAGGTCGGCGTCGTGCGCGTCGTAGGCGTGCGGTCGCTTCGACCCGAACATCATGACCCCGCTGATCTCCCCCTGCGAGCGGAGCGCCACGGACACCGTTGAGCGGAGTCGCTTCTCGGCGACGAGATAGAACCGCGCCGGGTCCAGCTCGGTCTCGTGCGTCGGCACCTCGCCGTGATCCGCCGTGAGGAAGGACTGCCGGACGCGGCGCGTGGCGTGGTCGACGATCACGGCGTCCCGGACGATGAAGAATCCCCCGCCGATCGCGGCCATGCGCTCGGGCACCGTCGTGGGGGCGGGCAGGTGGTCCATGCGTCCCTCGGACAGCGCGTAGACCGGCATGATCGTGCCGTCCGGGCTCAGGAAGGCGATGCCCACGAAGTCGTGGGGGATGACGTCCTGCGAGACCTCCGAGATCTGCTGGAAGATCTCGCGAATGTCCATCGACTTCGCCAGCGTGGGGAGCAGGCTGTCCAGTGCGTCGCCCCGCCGGCGACGCCGGTGCTCCTCGTTCCACATCCGCTCGTGCTCGAGCGCCGCCGAGACCAGGTCGGCGAGCGCCAGCACCACCACTTCGTGCTCCGCGGTGAATGCGTCCGGCTGCCGCGACGCGAAGCCCAGCACGCCGAGCCTGCGCTCACCGCAGCGCAGCATGGCGCGAACGATCGAGCGATGGCCCGACTCGATGGTCTCGCGGTCCCATGCGAACGCCGGATCGAGCTCGCGACGGACGTCGACGCGCTCCACCACGAAGTCGTGCCAGAACTGTTGCGAGATATCGGCCCTTGGGACGAGGTGCCCGTCCTCCCATCCCGGCGCCCCGTTCTGCTCGCTCGCGTAGACCCGCAGCCCTTCGCCCTCCTCGAGCAGCACGCGCATCCGCTCGAAGGGCACGGCGGTCCGCGCGGCCTCTGCGACGCGGGTGAACACCTGTCGCAGGTCGATGGATTCGCCAAGGGTTCGCGCCACCGCGGCCAGGGCCTCGAAGGGGCTCGGTCGGTCGGGCGCGGGTGGGGACGCGACCATGGCGCGGAGTCTAGGCCCGACACCGACCGGCGGCGAGCCCGATCGTCGGGGCTCCCTGGGCGGGGTGATGGCGACCGACGCGGCCTCAATGATCACGAGCGTCCCTCCTGAGGGCGATCTTCTGGAGCCGTGGGTGAACCCACATGGCGACGAAGCTCCACAGCGCCAGCGGCGTTCTGCGCAAGGCCTCGATCTCCCCGATCGTGAGGTCGAGGCCGGCGCCCTGTAGATGCATCAGCGTCGACTTCGGATCGTCCGAGAATCGGGCGCGCAGCGCCTCGTCGGTCGCGAGCCGCCCGATCACGATCTCAACGCTCTTCTGGCTCATGCCAACTCCCTTACGCAAGCGGAGGGCCACGGGGCGTGAGCGTCGAAATCCCCGATCTGCCGCGTGTCGCGCGGCGTTCGCTCGGTGCGGCCGTGCGCAGTCTGCGTAGTTCTGAGCGGAGTGTCGCTCCCTGCGCAGATTGCCGGGTGCTGGGTCGCGGTCTCGAGCTGCGGCTCTCGTGCGCTCGCACGCACGTGAAGGAGCGGCGCTTTCCCCTCGTCGCCGCGCGCCGGATCGCTCTGGCATCGCGCTTGCCATGAGCCACCCACGCAGCGCCAACCGTTCGCCACTCACAAGGAGACCACCATGAACCTCAAGCTCGTGATCGCGCGGCTGCCGGTCGTTGTGCTGTTGATGCTGCTCATCCTGGCATCGTCATGCTCGTCGGGCGGCGGCAACAGCGGTATTCCCACCAATCCCGGCACCACTTCCGGCGCCGAGCTGAACTCCGGCGATTTCGGGCCGGGTGGCGTGTTCCAGCACCGGTTCTTCACCGCCGGCACGTTCCGCTACCACTGCATCCACCACGCGCCCATGACCGGCAGCGTCACCGTCGACGCGAGCGCCGCCGACACGGTCGCCAACGTGAGCATCGTCAGCGACACCTCGCCGTTCCCGGCCGCGTCGGTGAAGCCCGGCGGCCGCGTGGTCTGGACCAACAACTCGTCGATGGTCCACACCGTCACCAGCAACTGAAAGGGGGAGAGCCATGCGCGCCTACGTTCTGCTGTTGGCTCTGGGCCTCGTCGCCGGCGTGACCGCGCCGGCCTCGGCGCAGTGGAGCCGCGTCACGGCCTTGCCCGCGCGCGACGTGTTCTGCGTGCGCACCCGCGCCGACACCATTGCCGCGGGGGTGGACACGGCGCTGTTCGTGAGCACCGACGCCGGCGCCACCTGGCACAAGTCCGCGAAGCCCGTGGCCGGCGTCGCGGTCGTCAGCGCGGCGTGGATCCTGAACCACCGCCTCTACATCGGCACCTTCGGTCAGGGCGTCTTCGTGAGCGACAACCTCGGGGCCACGTGGCAGGCGTTCAACCAGGGCCTGGTGGGAGGGGCGTTCGACTCCCAGCTCGACATCGCCGACTTCGAGCAGCGCGGCGACAGCCTGTTCGTGGCGACGGAGGGCTCGAGCGTCTTCGTGCGGCGCCTGAGCGGCGTCGACACCTGGCACCTCTTCGGCAACGCGTTCGAGGCGAACGAGGACCCGAACGTGACCGACCTCGCCCTCGGCGGTGCGGACAACACGCGGCTGTTCGCGTGTGCCGGGGTCAACGGCGACGCGTTCGATCGTGACCCCGGAGCCGCGGACTGGACGGTGAGCACCTTCCGCAATGGCCCGCTCGTCCCCGGGCTCTTCGCGGTGTCGGCCGTGTGGAGCGGGAGCCGCTGGGTGGTCGCAACCAACGCGGGAGTCTTCCGCAGTCCCAGCGGGCAGGACTCGTGGACCCCGGCGGCCACCGCCTTCCCGGTGACGAAGCAGTCCACGCTCGCGCTCCGCGACCATGTCCTGTTCATCGGCTTCGATTTCAACAACGCTTTCTCGCTTTCGCAGAGCCTCGATGATGGCAACACCTGGTTGCCGATCGAGACGGTGCCGAACTCGTTCGTGTACCAGCTCGCCACGGAGGGCGGCGATCTCTACGCGGGCCGCTCCGACGGACTGTGGTTCCGCTCGGTGGCGTTCGTCTCGGTCGGCGGTGACGGGGCGCATGAGCTTCGTTTCGCGCCCATCGGCCGGCAACCGGTCCACGATTCCGCGGTGTTCCACTTCGAGCTGCCCGAGAAGGGTGCCGTGGCGATCGACGTCTTCGACGTGGCGGGCCGTCGCACGCCCGGCCGGATCGAGGGCGTGTTGGCCGCCGGCAGCCACGACGTGACCTGGAACACGAGTGACCTGGCGCCCGGCGTCTACATGGCCCGCCTCAGCACCCTGAACGGGAGTCGCATGGCGCGGTTCGCCTGCGTTCACTGACGTTCAACCCCATTCCCAAGGAGACAGCTCATCATGAACAGGATGACGGTAGTCCTCGCGGTCGCGGCGCTGCTCGCGCCGCTGTCGAGTGCCCACAGCCAGAGCCCGCAGCGCTCCTTCAACTTCAACTCCGCGAATGTCGGCGGCATCGGGAGCGGCGAAGTGTTCATCACCGGAGGGGGCACGTTCGATCCGGTGGCGGGAGTCGTGAAGGCGGGCGGAGCGTTCCATTGCCTGCAGGACATCAGCGTCGGACCGCTCGCCGGACTGAAGGCGGGAGAGAGCGTGCGTTGGGACACGGAAGACATCGTTCAATCGTTCGACATCCGTTGCACGGGGGGTGAGGCCTTGAGAACGGTGACCACGAACGACCACACCGTCATCATGAAGGCCGACTTCTATCGTCGGGGTGACGGCAACCAGGCCTCGCTGCACGCGGTCATGTTCGTCTCCGCCACGGATGAGGACGATGGCCTCTCTGGAGCGCAGACCGTGTGGATCCAGGGAGTCGGCTGCGGCGACGCGCTGGTCCACTTCAACAACTAGCAGTGGGCGGAGTCACGGCCGGTCTGGCGGTCGGCGGTTCCGCCCCCGCTGGGCCGGCTGGACCATCGGGTCACATGGCGGCAGGGGCGCGCCGGACGTGGCGATCGCCCGCCGGGCGTAGAATGCGGAACGATGAGCACGAAGCGCGTGATCATGCTCGGGATGATCATCGGCTCGACCGTCGGGAGCTGGATACCGACGCTGTGGGGCGCCGGCTGGTTCTCTTTCAGCTCCGTACTCGGCAGCATGGTCGGCGGGCTGGCCGGGATCTGGTTGGGCTACAGGCTTTCCCGCTAGGCGGTTTCAGCAGAGACCTGCGCGGCGGTAGACTTTCGTACCACGCTGACGGGCTTCGTCCCGGCCATAAGCTGGTGGCGCTGTCGTTCGAGCGATCGTGGGGGCTTGACGAGTGATCCAGCGATCACACCGCGCGCCATGGACGCGCGCATCTGGGATCTGCCTTCGAGTGGGAGCTGCAGCTTCGCCCGCCCGTCCGCCGCCACCGCGTACCCAGTGGACCCTCCGCGCGTCGAGCGCTGACTTGCGTTCCCGGAGCCCGACGTGAAACCGCGCGCCGCCGTGAGTTCCCCGCCCAGAGCCCCGGTGTGTGGACGTCATCAGCATGGTCCAGGGAATACGCAGAAGTGGTGACGTCCGAATGAACTTCCACTCATGCGAGGTTCAAGATGATGCGCATGCTTCGCTTCCTCCTCGTTGTGGCTCCCGCCGTCGGGCTGCTCCAGCTCTGCCTCATGCCCGGATCGGGAAATGCGCTGCCGCTGTTCGCCCGCAAGTACAGCTTCCAGTGCACGCAGTGCCACATGGCGTTTCCGCGTTTGAACGCCTTCGGCATGAAGTTCCGTCAGAACGGCTATCGGCTGGACGGCGAGAAAGGCAAGGCGCCGTGGGATGAGAAGGAGTTTCCGCTGTCGCTCGTCGGAAACGTCGGCATCCAGTACCTCAATGCCGAGGAGAACGACACGACCGGCGCCGGCGGCCGCGTGCATGCCAGCACGACGAGCTTCGTTCAGAACGCGGTGGAGTTCCATACGGCCGGCACGCTGGCCGAAAACATCACGTTCCACTTCGACAACGGCTTCGCGAACGGTGCCGGTGGAACGCTCGAGAGCGGCATGGCGTTCGTCCAGTTCGATGACGTGGCGAAGAACGGCGCCATGAACATCAAAGCGGGCATCTACGACGCCGAGATCCCCTACCTGGCGGATTCGCGGAAGACGACGCTCAACGGCTACATCAATCCGGTGACGCTCGACGGGCAGGGGGTGGAGCTGAATGGCATGAAGTCCACCTGGACGTATGCGGTGGGCCTGAACAACAGCGAGCGCACGACCGGCAAGGCCGGCGCCACGAGCCTCAACAACCTCGAGAACTGGTACGGCTGGCTGATGAAGGATGTGAAGGGCGGCCAGCTCGTGAGCGGACGCGTGTGGATGGACCGCCAGGACCCGCGCGTCGCCGACAAGACGGCGTCGAACCATCTCATGGCGCAGGTGAGCGCCTATCTCAACAAGGCCCGCTGGGCGGTGATCCCCGGCTACACGTACGAGAGCTTCGAGGATGTACCGAAGACCAGCGGCACCGGCACGGGGACGATGACGCTGAACGGCGGTCTGCTGGAGGCGCTCATGTTCGTGGACCCCTCGAGCCGCTGGTTGATCACGGGGCGGTACGAGATCCGGCACGTGGGCACGAGCGACGTCGTGGCGCAGAAAGGTGACGACACCCAGACCGAGCTGAACCTGTCCTGCTTCCTCAACCCGAACGCCAAGATCGCGCTCGACTGGACGCATGCGACGTTCAAGCTGCACAACGCCATCGAGGACAATCTCACCGAGCCCGTCGCGGACGAGGTGCAACTCTACGCACACCTCGGATATTGAGGACACACGATGCGAACGGCCGTCCCACGACACTGGATCGCAAGCGAGGAGTGTTGATGAAACGGATCCCGGGAAGTGTTGCGGCCGGCTCGCTCCTTCTGGCGTGCCTGTGCGCGCTGCTCATCCGGCCGGCGGCGGCCGGCAAGCCCAAGGACGCGCACGAGGTGCAGGAGGCGCTTCAGCACGCCCCCACCGATTCGGCCTCGATCGTGGCGGGTGGCAAGTCGTTCGCGAAGTATTGCGTGCCCTGCCACGGCGCGGGCGGGCATGGCGATGGTCCGGCGGGCGCGGCGCTCAAGCCGCGCCCCCGCGACTTCACCTCGACGAAGAATCTCAGGTCCGAGAACGACGGGGAGCTGTTCGAGGTGATCAAGGATGGAGGAGCATCCGAGAAGCTGTCCGCGATGATGCCGGCATGGGGAGGCTCGCTCAACAAGACGCAGATATGGCAGTTGGTCGCCTACGTCCGCGGTTTTCCCGCGCGCGACAGCCTGGCGAAGGCACACGCCACGAAGTGAGGTTCGCTCGAGGCTGATCCGGCTTGGGACCTGCACCCGAGTGATGCGTGTCGCGCCACAGAGCGGGTCAGGATCGCAAGCGCCTGTCCCCGAGGCAGGTGTCGCGAGCCAGGACGTGGACGTGAACCGTCTGCTCCGTGCCCTGGAAGCTCATCGTCCGATCTCGTTCGTAGACGAAACCCGCCCGCTCGAGGACGCGCTTCGACCCGACGTTCGCGGAGGACGTGATGCCCAGGATCCTTCCCAGCTCGAAGCTCTCGAACACCCAGCGCGAGGCAGCGATGACCGCCTCGGTGGCAAGACCCTGCCTCTGGCGATCCTGCGCGATGGAGAAGCCGATCTCGACCTCGTCGTCCAGCGGACTGAATCCAACGTGACCCAGAAGCCGGCCGTCGATCCGATGCTCGACCCCGAGGACGTACGGCCCCCTCTCAGGATCCGCCGTCGTCGAGTAGTGCCCGATGAGGTAGTCGAGCGCAGCCACGGCGTGAGCGTGATCTCGATAGACCTGGCTCGGAAGCCAGGTGCGGCTCGGCTCCTCGTTGCTCAAGACAAGCATGGCCAGCGCATCGTCCGGCACCAGGTGCCGGATCAAGAGCGATCGGGTCCTGAGTGGTAGCGTGCGAAGCGCCATTTCGCGTGACAAGTACCAGACTTCTACCGTGCCTGGAACCTGTAGTGACAACACGCTTCGATGGCGGGCGTCGGACGCCAACATGGAGGAGCACATGCTGCGCGATGTGGTCGAAGCCGATCTGCCGATCTTCTACCAGCAGCAGCTCGACCCCGAGTCGACGCGCATGGCGGCATTTCACGCGCGCGAGGATTGGACCATCTTCCTCGCGCACTGGAGAACGAAGGTCCTGGGCGTCCCCACGTGCTGCAAGCAGACGATCGTGTGGAATGACCGGGTCGCGGGCTACGTCTCGAGCTGGTTGCAGGACGAACGACGCCTGGTCGCCTATTGGATCGGCCGCGAGTACTGGGGGCGCGGAATCACGAGCGCGGCCCTCGCGGACTTCCTCGACCACGATCACGCGCGTCCCCTCCACGCGTTCGTCGCGGCGCACAACATCGGATCGTGCCGCGTGCTCGAGAAGAATGGCTTCGTGCGGATGGGGGACGCCACGACCTCGCCCGACGCCGTCGAGGAATACCTGTACCGCCTGAGCTAGGCTTCCGCCAACGATCAGGGCTCGATTGGGTCATTGATTCGTGCATACTCAACAAATACAATTCGTATTCATCATGTCGGTACGCAGGCGCGCCCGATGCCTCCTGCGTCGGGTTGGCCTTAGAAACGTGGAGAGCAATCATGGCGGGCAGAGACAAGGCGCTGTTGTGGCTTGGTGTCATGACGATGATCGCGACCGGCGTGATCCACCTGGTGGATGCCCCGGACAGCTACACCGAGGCCACCTATAAGGGCGTGCTGTTCCACGCGAACGCGCTGGGGTGCCTGGTCGTCGTGATCGGGCTGTTCCGGAACTACCGCTGGAGCTGGAACCTCGGTCTCGTGATCGCGCTCGGTTCCATCGTCGCGTACGTGGCGAGCCGCACCGTCGGCTTGCCGGGCATCGCAGCCGAGCCGGATGCGTGGCTCGAGCCGCTGGGCGTCGCCGCCGTCACCGCCGAGGCGCTGTTCACGGCAGCCTACGTCCTGCGGAAGCGACCCTAGGAGACGCGCCGACCGCTCCACCGCGGGCGTAGTGCCCGTCATTTCGCCGGAACTCGGCGGCCCCACCGGGTTATCATGATTCAGCAGGTCAGGGTTCCTCTCAAATCGGAGGGTCCAT
>Ga0073909_10000437_pt1 | contig 13838 bp, 13 predicted proteins | sample Coa_R1_6_FD_66439 | JGI IMG/M metagenome (GOLD analysis project Ga0073909, IMG submission 66439) | Surface soil microbial communities from Centralia Pennsylvania, which are recovering from an underground coalmine fire. - Coalmine... | ecosystem: Environmental > Terrestrial > Soil > Unclassified... | reverse complement strand
TCCTGTCGTACCATTGATTCACGCGGATTATAAGGCGCTCATGCCCGCTCAGTTCACCGTTCGCATCATGACCTGGCGCGAGGTGCTGCCGCTCGCGCGCGCGGTGCGCGAGAAGGTTTTCATCGAGGAGCAGAAGGTCCCTCGCGATCTCGAATGGGACGAATGGGACGAGCGCTGCGACCACGCCCTCGCGTGCGACCCGGAGGGCAAGCCGATCGGCACCGCGAGGCTCCTGCCCGACGGGCGCATCGGCCGCATGGCCGTCCTGAAGGAGTGGCGCCGCCGGGGCGTGGGCGGGGCGCTGCTAAGCTCGATGCTCGATCGCGCCCGCAGCCGCTCGATGACGCGCTCGGTGCTTCACGCCCAGACACAAGCGGCCGGGTTCTACCGGCGTTTCGGATTCAGCGAGCGGGGAGAGGAGTTCCTGGAGGCCGGGATTCCGCACGTCGAGATGACGCTCGAGCTTTTGCCCCGGAAAGGGTCAACCGGTAGCTGACCGTTCCGGCCGTGCCGCCGTCCTCGCGGTAGCTGCGCTCGTGGAACTCGACGCGCCCGTCGTTGGTGAAGCACAGCACCGTGGAGCAGCGCGTGCCGTAGCCGCCGGCCGCGAGGATGCGGATGGCCGACAGGCGCTCCTCGAGCTCGAGGCTCACTCCGGTGCTGGGAAGCTCCGCGTTGGGCGCGCGCTCGGTATCGCCGAGGAGATCGAATGCCGCCATGGTGTCGAATGGCTCGTCCAGCTGTTTCGCGAGCTTCGCTCTGGCTCTCTCCACCTTGGGCCAGGGGGTGTCGAGCAGATGGTTCGACAGACCGTGCACGCCCGGCGCCACGCGCACCGGCGCGCCGCCCCGATTGGAGACGAACCAGAGTGCGTCCTTGTCCCCGACGAGCAGGCTGAAGCCGTTATAGCTCGCCGCGGCGCGCCCGACGTCTTTGACATACTCCGCGGGGCCGTTTTTCCCCGTCAGAAAGTCCGAGACCAGGGCGCCGCGCGAGGGCACGCCGGTTCTCCGGTCCGCTGGGTTCCTGTAGTTGGTCAGCGCGGCAAAGCGCCCGTCGAGCGTGATGCCTAGCCAGGTTCCCCCCGCTTCCAGGTCTCGTCCCGCGAGGACACCCCGGTGGTCGTCCCAGAAGCCCGCGGGCGCCGAAAGCCGCCCGAAATACTCGTCGCGATTGGCGGCTACGACCAGACGGTAGGCCGGATGCGTTCGCCAGGCCAGGGCGATCAGGCACATGGAATCAGAAAGACCGGAAGATTTCCTGCTTGCGCGAGCTCCCGGGCGCGAGCAGGGCGACGAGGCCATGCCGCTCGACCAACTCCGCCAGCTTCCGCTCGAAGGGCGCGCTCTCGGACACGCTCTCGTAAATCTCCATCCAGGTGCCCTCGTCGTCCCGGCGGCGCAGCAGGCGCCCCGCGATCCCGGTCGCATCGGACAGTTCCCGCTGGATTGTCGCGACTGCCGTCCGGGCGCGCTCGGCGTTGCCGGGCGGCACCCGGTAGTAGACGTAGTAGCTGAGATTCACGTGACTGAGACGCAACCGGGCCTCATGCGACCGCGTAGGGCAGGGGAAGAAAGCCCAGCGCCGCTCCGTCGGGCGCTCCCAGGTGCACGGTCGATCGCTCGCGGCTGGCGGCCTGGATCACGGCGAGCAGATCATACCCTCCCTCGGGGGAGACTTCGGCGTTGAGCACCATGCCGCTCGCCTGGCCGGCAAGATCGTCGCTGTAGAGAGCGTCCCCGGCACGCGCCGCAACGCCCACGTGCGCAGGAAACATGCGGCGCTTCACCCTGCCCAGGTGCTGGGTACGGGCAACGATCTCCTGCCCGGTGTAGCAGCCTTTTTCGAAGCTCACGCCGCCGAGCAACTCGAGGTTCGCCATCTGGGGGACGAACTGGTCCTGGGTGGCGGCGGTGACAAGAGGGAGACCGGCGCGAATGTCCAGCCAGCGCCACAGCGCAGCGTCCGCGAGCTCGAGGCCGCGCAGAACGCCCGGGGCGTCGGCGGCAGGCAACGCAAGTAGCAGCCTTCCGTCGCTCAGCTTCAGGGGCGCGCCGGATGCTGCGGCGAGCGAACGCTGGGCCCGTTCGCCCACCGCGCCGACGAGGACGACGGCTTCGCTCGAGTCCACGATCTTGACCTTGGAGCGCAGCACGAATTTCGAAATCTGCTTTTGCACGGCGGGCACGAGATCGCGCGACAGGACCATGCCGAATCCTTCGTCGTCGCGCCACAGCAGGAAGTTGGCGAGCATCCTGCCTTTGGGGCTGCAGTAGGCGCCGTGAGTGCTCGACCGCGGACCCAGGCCGGCCACGTCGCAGCTCAGTTGTCCCTGCAGGAATGTCTCCGCGTCTTCGCCGCCGAAGCGCAGCGTTCCCAGGTGATCCAGCTTCGCGATGAAATCCATTTAGCGTTTATTATACGAGCGTAGTCAAGCGACCCACGCAACGAACCTGCTCAACGAACCTGCGCGACACGATCCATGCTGTCCCGGCTGAAAATGCTGCTTCTGGCGATCTCCGCCGTGGTCCTCGGATTCTGCGGCTGGCTGTTCTGGATCGCGCTGTCGCCCATCGATCTCCCTGCTGCCACCGTGGATTTTTCGATCCGCCCGGGTAGCTCCTTGCGTAGCGCGACGCGCCAGTTGATCGATGCGGGCATTCCCCTGGACGAGTGGCAGTTCGTCATGATCGCGCGCGCGAATGGCGCCAGCACCTCGGTCAAGGCCGGCAGCTACCAGATCGCCGCGGGCGTGACACCGCTTCTTCTGATCCGCAAGATCACGCGCGGCGAGTACGCACAGGCTGAGATTGTTTTTGTGGAGGGGTGGACCTTCCGCCAGATGCGCGAGGCGATCGAAGCGCATGACGACCTCAAGCACGATACCGCCGGCCTGGCAGAGGCGGAAATCATGGCGAGGCTGGGCGAGTCCGGTGCCATCGCCGAGGGCATGTTCTTCCCGGATACCTACGTCTTCGCCAAGGGGTCGAGCGATATCGCGGTGCTCGCACGGTCCCGACGTGCGATGAAAACCCGGCTCGAGTCCGCGTGGGCGACGCGCGATCCGGGACTGCCGGTCTCCGATCCGTACGAGGCGCTGATTCTCGCCTCGATCGTCGAGAAGGAGACCGGCCGCGCGAGTGATCGTGCGATGATCGCCGCAGTGTTCGCCAATCGCCTGCGGCTCAAGATGAAGCTCCAGACCGATCCCAGCGTCATCTACGGCATGGGCGATCGGTTCGACGGAAATCTGCGGAAAAGAGATCTCGTGCACGACACGCCCTTCAACACCTATACGCGGCTGGGCCTGCCCCCGCACCCGATCGCGATGCCCGGGCTCGCGTCCATCGCCGCGGTCGTGCACCCCGCGAAGACGGACGCGCTCTATTTCGTCTCGCGCGGCGACGGTACCAGCGAGTTCTCGAAAACGCTCGTCGAGCACAATCGCGCCGTGGCCAAGTACCAGTTGCCCCCCAGGCGCCGGGCAAGCCGATGAGCCGCGGAAAGCTCATCACGCTGGAAGGCATCGATGGCGCGGGCAAGAGCACGCATATCGGCACCGTCGCGGATTTCCTGCGGACCCGCGGCAAGGACGTGGTTCTCACCCGCGAGCCGGGCGGCACGCCGCTGGGGGAGAAGCTGCGCGTGGTGCTTCTCTCCGAGAAGCTGAACATCGACACCGAGACCCTGCTGATGTTTGCGGCGCGGCGCGAGCACATCGCGCAGGTCATCGCGCCTGCGCTCGCCGCGGGGCGCTGGGTGATCTCCGATCGGTTCACCGACGCGACCTACGCCTACCAGGGCGCCGGCGGAGGCATGGCGAAAGACCGGATCGCCGTGCTGGAAACCTGGGTGAACGCGGGCCTCGAGCCGAACCTGACCCTGGTCTTCGATGTGCCGGTGGAGGTCGCGCTGGGTCGCCTGCCGAAAACCGGCAAAGACCGCTTCGAATCGGAGAACAGGGCCTACTTCGACCGCGTCCGGGCCGGGTACCTCGAGCGAGCGCAAACGGAGTCCCCGCGCATGCGGGTGGTCGACGCTCGACGCACCATTCCAGAAGTTAAGAAAGAAGTTGAGGAAATCGTCTTAACTATATGCTAATCCTTAATGTTTAACTGGCAATCGTCGATCTGGGAAAGCTGGAAGAGGATGCGCGGGCATCTGCCCCACGCGGTGCTGATGCAAGGCCCGGAGGGCTGGGGCGAGTTCGAGTTCGCCCAGTCGGCCGCGCTTTCGCTACTGTGCGAGAAACCTCGAGCCGGTGGCCAGGCGTGCGGCGCATGCGAGGCCTGCAATTGGTTTTCGCTGGGAAATCATCCGGATTTCCGGCTCGTGGTGCCCGAGAGCATGGTTGCCGAGCCGTCGGAAGAAAGCTCGGAGCCGGGCAAAAAGCGCAGCGACCAGATCAAGATCGAGCAGATCCGCGCCCTTGCCGATTTCCTGGCGGTGGGAACGCACCGCGGCGGCCTGCGCGTCGTTCTGATCTACCCGGCCGAGGCCATGAACGCAAACACCCAGAATGCGCTTCTGAAGAGCCTCGAGGAACCCCCACCATCTACGGTATTCCTGCTGGTCACCACGCAGGCCGACCGGCTGCTCCCCACGGTGCGCAGCCGCTGCCAGAGATTGAGCCTCGCCCCGTCGGACTCCGCCCACGCGCTGCGCTGGCTGGAAGAGCAGGGGGTCGGGCACGCGGAATCGGCTCTCGCCGCAGTCGGCGGCGCGCCTCTTGCCGCGCTGAAGGGCGCGCAGTCCGAAGAAAAGCGCATCGCGTTCATCGACGGGCTCCGGCGACCCGGCTTCGACCCGATCGCACTGGCCGAGTCCGTCCAGGGTGTTCCGTTGTGGGATCTGGTGAGCTGGTTGCAGCGCTGGAGCTTCGATCTCCTGCTCGCCCGGACGGTGGGCCAGGTGCGCTACCACCCCGGTCAGGAGAAACCGCTTTCCGAAATCGCGCTGCGTTGCGAGCCGGCGAGCATCGCGGCGTTTTGGCGCGCGCTGGCGCAGGCGAGGGCGCTCGCGCGTCACCCGCTCAACGCCAAGCTGTTCGTGGAAGACCTGCTGCTGCGGTATCGGCGGCTGGTCGGGCAGCCGTGATGGCTTCCGCGTTTCCGGGACTGGTGGATTCGCACTGCCACCTGGATTTTCCCGAGTTCGAGGGCAAGCTGCGCGTGGTGCGGGAAGAGATGCGCGAGAACGGCGTGACCCACGCGCTCTGCATCAGCGTCGAGCTCGCGGGATTCCCCAAAGTGCTCGCGCTCGCCGAGGCTCACGACAACTTCTTCGCGAGCGTCGGCGTCCACCCCGACCACGAGGGCGAAGTGGTCGACCCCGGGCGGCTGGTCGAGCTCGCGCGGCACCCCAAGGTCGTCGCCATCGGCGAGACCGGACTGGACTATCACCGGCTCTCCGGCGACCTCGAATGGCAACGCGAGCGGTTTCGCGCCCACATCCGCGCGGCACGGCGCTGTCGCAAGCCGCTGGTCATCCATACTCGCGATGCCGCCGAGGACACGCTGCGCATCATGCGGGAGGAGGGGGCTGGCGAAGTAGGGGGGGTGATGCACTGCTTTACCGAGACCCGGGAGGTCGCCGAGGGCGCGCTCGCACAGGGATTCCACATCTCCTTTTCGGGGATCGTGACCTTCAAGAACGCAGCGGCCCTGAAAGAAGTTGCCAAGGCCGTGCCTCTGGATCGCCTCCTAATAGAGACCGATTCACCCTACCTCGCCCCGGTGCCGCACCGGGGAAAAACGAATCGTCCGGGCCTCGTACGGCACGTCGCCGAGGAAGTGGCCCGCCTTCGCGGGATCGCGTTGGAGTCGCTGGCCGAGGCGACGACGGGGAATTTCTTTCGGCTTTTCCTGCCGGATAGAACCTGAGAAGATACTTCAGGTAGCCACAGTAACTATCAGAAGGGTAAGGTAATGCCTAGTACGGATCTGGGGTTTCAGGTGTAGCCAGTATTTGACATAATACACATATGCAATAATAAGGCCGCCCGGTGAAACCTATCGACCTTTGCTTTCCAGCTGCTTCTTCAGATCTTTGCCGAGCGCCGGATCGACCTTCTCGAGGCGCTCCAGCGCCCGCAGCGCTTCTTCGCGCTGTCCGGTCCGCGCATAGGCAGAGCCCAACTCGAACCACGCCTGCGCCAGCTCCGGCTCCAGGCGCGCGGCCTCGCGGTACGCGGGAATCGCCCGATCGAGCCGATTCGAATCCCGGTAGGCTTCCCCGAGGAAGAAAAACGTCGCGTACGAGGTCCTGCCAATGGCGCTGGCTCGCTCCAGGGTTCGGGTGGCCTGCCCCGGCTGCCCGGACCGGCGCTGAGATTCCCCGAGCAGGTTCCAGGCACCGATGTCCTCCGGGTTCTGCTGAATGACCTGCGCGAAGGCGGCGGTCGCCTTGGGATATTCGCCCCGGCGCAGCCACGCATAACCGGCGATCAGGACCCAGTCGGAGCCTGCGGGATTGCGCTTCTGCTGCGCTTCGGCGAACCGCAGCATGCCGGCCCAATCCTTCTTCTTGGCGAGCTCGCCGATGGCTTCCCGTTCCTCGTAGGTGTCGCCGCGCCCTACGGTGCCCGACGTCGCCATCGGGTCGGCCGGGATTACCGCCGGCTCCATGCTGAAAGGAGAGCCGGGAGGCGGCGTGCAGCCGCAGCAAAGCGCGGCTGCAAAGGCCGCGGCGAATCTCCAGCGAAAATCAGACCTTGTTTTGATAGACGTAGGCCTGCTGCTTGACGCTCGATTCCCGGGTGCGCTTTTCCTCCTCCGAGTCGAGCTTCTTGTCCCACCACAGGGCCCGTCCCTTTTTTTGCTCCTGGACGATGTGCGGCTTGTCCCGAAGCAGCTCATGGATCATTCGGGTGATGTCGGATTCGTAGGGCTTCGCCATGGCTCGCAAGGGATCAGTGTTCGCACGGGAAATTATACGCCCCTTGCCAAGCAGACCAGGACTGTATATAAATACAGATACGGAGGTTCCATGAACGACGAGCTCACCCCCAAGCAGCAGAAAATCCTCAACTTCGTTCGCAAAGCGATCGAGAAGACCGGCTTCCCGCCCACCCGGGTCGAGATCTCGAAAGCGTTCAATTACAGCTCGGCCAACGCCGCCGAGGAGCACCTGCGGATGCTGGAGAGGAAGGGTGCGATCGAGCTCACCCCGGGCGCTTCGCGCGGCATCCGCCTCACCGAGGGCCTGGGCCTGCCGCTGATCGGCCGCGTCGCCGCGGGCAGCCCCATCCTCGCCGAGGAGCACGTCGAGCGGCGTTGCCAGGTCGACCCTGCCCTGTTTCAGCCGCGCGCCGACTACCTGCTGAAGGTCCGCGGCATGAGCATGCGCGACGCCGGCATACTCGACGGCGACCTGCTTGCCGTGCACCGCACGCGCGAGGCGCGCACCGGCCAGATCGTGGTGGCGCGCCTGCACGACGAGGTCACGGTGAAGCGCCTGCGCCGCCGCGGCAACACCGTGGAGCTGCTCCCGGAAAATCCCGACTTCAAGCCCATCGTCGTCGATCCGAACGAGGACGACTTCGCCATCGAAGGCCTGGGCGTCGGCGTGATCCGCAGACCTCTTTGACGCCCCAAGCGCCCTTCTGCCAGCAGTCCGCGATCCATGGCGGGTACGCCCTTCTCTTTTTCCGCCCTGCTCGGTCGCCCCGACATCTGGCGCGGCGACAGCCTGAACCGGGCCGGGGTGCCCGTCGTACCCAGCGGATTCCCCGCGCTTGACGCCGGGCTTCCCGGCGGCGGCTGGCCCGCCGGGGCGCTGACCGAGATACTGCCCGCGCACGAGGGCATCGGCGAGCTGCGCCTGCTCGGACCCGCGCTCGCCGGGCTGTCGCAGCGCGGATCGAAGCTCGCCTGGATTGCGCCGCCTCACCTGCCCTACGCTCCTGCGCTGGCCGCGGTGGGCATCGACATCGCGCAGCTCGTCATCGTGCGCACTGCCTCGCACAAGGAAGCCCTTTGGGCGGCCGAGCAGGCGCTCGCGTCGAATGCCTGCGGCGCGGTGCTCGTCTGGCTGCTCGTCCGACCTGAGAGCGCGAAGTACGCGGAGCTGAGGCGCCTTCAGATCGCCGCCGAAGGCGGGCGGGCCCCCGCCTTCCTGTTCAGGCCTCCGGAAGCTGCCGGTGAATCCTCCCCTGCGCCGTTGCGGATCGCGCTCGGCACCGCGGGCGGCGGCCTCGCCGTGCAGGTATTCAAGCGTCGCGGCTCCCCCCTCGCTCGCCCCATTCCGCTTCCGGCGATGCCGCCCGCCGTGCGCACCAGGAACCCTCATGTGGATCGCCATCCGGCTGCCGCAGCTGCCGCTCGAGATTTTCCTGCGCGGCTCGTCCACGCCTGAGCCTTTCGCGCTCGAAGAGCGGCACCGCGTTTTTGCTTGCGACCGCAAGGCCCGCTCGCGCGGCGTTCGTGCCGGCATGGCTGCTTCGGCGGCGCTCGCTCTCGCACCTCGGCTGCGCATCGTGCAGCGCGATCCCGCCGCGGAGACCGAGGCGCTTCTCGGCGTGGCCGGGTGGGCGGCGCAATTCACGCCGGGCGTGGCGCTCGAGTTCCCCGATGCGGTGCTGCTCGAAGCCGCGGGCAGCCTCAGGCTCTTCGGCGGCCTTTCGCCGCTGCTCGAACGCCTGCGCCGGGATCTGGCGGAAATGGGCTGGAGCGCGGCGATCGCCGGCGCGCCCACGCCGCGCGGAGCGTCCTGGCTCGCTCTGGCCGGAAAAGAGATATTCATAGGTTCCGTCGCCGAGATCGAGCGAACGCTGACCGGCTTGCCCGTCGCGGTTCTTCGCCGCGACCGCGAAACTTCGGAAGCGCTAGAAGCGATCGGCGTGCGCACGTTAGGAGAGCTTCTCGCGCTGCCGCGCGAAGGCGTGGCGCGGCGCTTCGGACAGGGGCTGCTCGACGAGCTCGACCGCGCGCTCGGGCGAGTTCCCGATCCGCGGAATTTTTTCGTTCCGCCAGCGCGCTTCAGGGCGGCGATCGAGCTTCCCGCTGAAGTGGCCCAGGCCGAGGCGCTGCTGTTCGCCGCGAAGCGGCTGATCGCCCAGCTCGCGGGATTTCTCGCCGCGCGATCGGGCGGGACGCAACGCTTCGTCTTCCGGCTCGGGCACCGCGACCGCGCCGCCACCGAGGTCGCGGTCGGCCTGGTGGCGCCTTCGCGCGACGCCGGGCATTTCGCGCTGCTCGCGCGCGAGCGGTTTTCGAGCCTTGCGCTTGACGAGCCGGTGCGCAGTATCGCCCTGGAAGTCGACGACGTGGTGCCGCTCGCCGGGCGCAACCTGGGGCTGCTGCTTGAGCAGGGCAAGCCTCCAGGCGACTGGGAGCGCCTCCTCGAGCGCTTGCGCGCGCGGCTCGGCACCGGAGCGGTATGCGGCGTCGCCGCCCGGGCCGAGCATCGCCCCGAGCTCGCCAGCGCGGTTGCCGATCCCGGTTCGAAGCAAATACAACTGGAATTCGGCGAGCGCCCACTGTGGCTGCTTCACAGTCCCAGGCCGCTCGCGGAGATTGACGCGAGGCCGCACCATGAAGGACCGCTGGAGCTGCTCGCCGGGCCCGAGCGCATCGAGTCCGGCTGGTGGGACGGAGACGACATCGCACGCGATTATTTCATCGCCCGCACGCGGAACGAGGCGCTGGTGTGGGTCTACCGGGAGCGCGGCGGAGGCGGCTGGTATCTGCACGGCGTCTTCGCTTGATCGCCATGTATTCTCCCCTGCCCGCTTACGCCGAGCTGCACTGCGTCTCCAATTTCAGCTTCCTTCGCGGCGCCTCGCATCCCGAGGAGCTGGTGAAGCGCGCCGCAGCGCTCGGCTATCGAGCGCTCGCCCTCACCGACGAGTGTTCGCTCGCGGGCGCGGTGCGCGCACACGTCGCGGCGAAGGAGACGGAGCTGCCGCTGATCATCGGCTCCGAAATTCGGCTGAAAGATGGTCCGAAGCTCGTGATGCTCGCGACCGGCCGCAGCGGTTACGGTCACCTTTCCGAACTCATCACTCGCGGGCGGATGGGAAGCAAGAAAGGCAGCTATTCGCTCGGACGGGAAAATCTCGACGGCGGGTTGCCGGGCTGCCTCGTTCTACTGATTCCGGATGGCCAGCACGACGTCGAGCACGCCCGGTTTGTCGCCGAACGCTTCGAAGGCCGTGCCTGGATCGCGGTAGAGCTCCTGTGCGGGCCGGACGATCGCGCGCGCCTCGCGGCCTTGCGCGAGCTAGGGGAGCGCTCGGGCCTGCCGCTCGTCGCCTCGGGCGACGTGCACATGCACTTGCGCTCGCGCCGGGCGTTGCAGGATACGCTGACCGCGATCCGGCTGCGCATGCCGGTGCGTGCCTGCGGCCACGCGCTCCATCCCAGCGCCGAGCGCCATCTGCGCCTGCGCATGCGCCTCGCGCAGCTCTACCCGCCCGAGCTGCTTGCCGAGACCGTGAAGATCATCGAGCGCTGTTCCTTTTCGCTGGATGAGCTGCGCTACGAATACCCCGAGGAACTTGTCCCCCGGGGTGAAACTCCCGCGAGCTGGCTGCGCAAGCTCACCGAAAATGGATTGCAGCGGCGTTTTCCCGGCGGCGTCTCGCAGAAAATCCGCGAGATCGTCGAGCGCGAGCTCGCGCTCATCGCCGAGCTGCGCTACGAGCCCTTTTTCCTCACCGTTCACGACGTTGTCGCGTTCGCGCGCAGCCAGGACATCTTGTGCCAGGGCCGCGGCTCAGCGGCCAATTCCGCGGTCTGCTATGCGCTGGAGATCACCGAGGTCAACCCCGCCAAGCAGGAGCTCCTGTTTGAGCGATTTATTTCGAAGGAGCGCAACGAGCCGCCTGATATCGACGTCGACTTCGAGCATCAGCGGCGCGAGGAAGTCATCCAGTACATCTACAGAAAGTACGGACGCGAGCGCGCCGCGCTGGCGGCCACACTGATCACCTACCGGCCCAGAAGCGCCCTGCGCGACGCCGGCAAGGCGCTTGATCTCGACGCCCGGCAGATCGACGCCATCGCCAAATCGATCGCCTGGTGGGACGACCGTGAGGACCTCGCGGCGCGCCTCAATGAAGCCGGCTTCGACCCGGCGAGCCCGGTGATGCGGCGGCTGATGGCGCTCGCGCAAGCGCTCCTCGGCTTCCCGCGCCACCTGTCGCAGCACGTCGGCGGCTTCGTCATCTCGCGCGGGACCCTCGCGCAACTCGTGCCGATCGAGAACGCCGCCATGCCCGCGCGCAGCGTCATCCAGTGGGACAAGGACGACCTGGAGAGCCTGGGGCTCCTGAAGGTCGACGTGCTCGCGCTCGGGATGCTGTCGGCCATCCGGCGCGCGCTCGCCTTCGTCAACGCGCGGCGCGGGAGCAATATCACCATGGACGCGCTGCTCCTGGACGAAGATCCCGCGGTCTACGAAATGATCCGGCACGCCGACACCATCGGCGTGTTCCAGATCGAGTCGCGCGCGCAGATGTCGATGCTGCCGCGCCTCAAGCCCATGCATTTCTACGACCTTGTGATCGAGATCGCAATCGTGCGGCCCGGGCCGATCCAGGGCGACATGGTGCATCCCTACCTGCGGCGGCGTTCCGGCCTCGAACCGATCGACTATCCGAACGAGGCGGTGAAAAAAGTGCTCGAGCGCACCTGCGGCGTGCCGATCTTCCAGGAGCAGGTGATGCAGCTCGCGGTGGTGGCGGCGGACTTCACCCCAGGCGAGGCCGACCAGTTGCGCCGCGCCATGGCCGCGTGGAAGCGCAAGGGCGGCCTGGAGCCCTTCCAGAAGAAGCTCGCCGAGGGCATGCGCAGGAACGGCATTCCGGCGGAATTCGCCGACCGCATTTACCGGCAGATCCTCGGTTTCGGCGAGTACGGCTTTCCCGAGTCGCACTCGGTGAGCTTCGCCCTTCTCGCCTATGTCTCCGCCTGGCTCAAGCGCCACGAGCCGGCGGCATTCCTCGCGGCGCTCCTGAACAGCCAGCCGATGGGCTTCTATACGCCTTCACAGCTGGTGCAGGATGCGCGCCGCCACGGGGTCGAGGTCCGGCCGGCGGACGTCATGGCGAGCGAATGGGAGTGCACGCTGGAAGCTCTCCCCTCCTCCGGGGCCGCGGTGCGCCTCGGCTTTCTCATGGTTCGGGGCTTTCCCGAAGCCGCGGCGAAACGCGTGGTCGAGGCACGCGCCCGGCAGCCGTTCCAATCGGTGGACGATCTGGCGCGTCGCGCTTCGCTCGATCGGCGCGACTTGAAATGCCTGGCCGCATCCGGAGCGCTCGAGGCGCTCTCGGGCCATCGGCGCCATGCCTACTGGGAAGTCGCGGGAATCGAAACCGGTGCGCACATTCTGCGCGACGCGCCGGTCGTGGAGGCCCGGCCAGCGCTTGCCTCGCCGACCGAGGGGGAGGATATCCTCGCCGATTACGCGGGCACCGGCCTCACACTGGGACGCCATCCGCTGGCGCTGCTGCGCCCGCGCCTGGCTCGCATGCGCTTTACCACCGCCGACGAGCTGAAGCAGTTGCCCGGCGGCAGTCCGGCGCGCGCGGCGGGCATCGTCACCGGCCGCCAGCGTCCGGGCACCGCTTCGGGCACGGTGTTCGTGACTCTTGAGGACGAAACCGGCTACGTCAACGTCATCGTCTGGCCCGATCTCATCGACCGCCAGCGGCGTGAATTGCTGGGCGCGCGCCTGATGGGCGTCGAGGGAGTGCTGGAGCGCGAAGGCGAGGTGATGCACCTCATCGCCGGGCGACTGAGCGACCACAGCGGACTGCTGGGGCGGCTCGCCACCCAGTCGCGGGACTTCCACTGAAACCGCAGATCCGGACTCAGCCCGGGCGGTACATGTATTCGCGGGTGAGCGGCAGCGGGTTCGACGCCACCTCTGCCTTGCGCGCGAGCACCTGGTAGATGCTCATCCACTCGTGCGCGAAGCCGTGCGCGCAGCCGGCGAGGTAGATCTGCCAGATGCGGTAGCGCTTGTCCCCGGCCAGCGCGATCGCCTGCTCGCGGTTCTCTTCCAAACGTCTCGCCCACTCGAAACAGGTGCGCGCATAGTGGCGCCTGAGCGATTCGACGTCGGCGACCTCGAATCCGGCGAGCGCCATTTCGCGCAGCACCAGAGACACGTGCGGAAGCTCGCCGTGCGGGAACACGTAGCGGTTGATGAATTCCCCCGCGCCCAGCCCGACCCAACTGTTGTCGGGATCGACCGCGGTGATGCCGTGATTCATCGCCAGCCCGCCATCGGCGAGCAGCGAGTGGATCTTCTCGAAATAGCCCCCGAGATGGCGCAGGCCGACGTGCTCGAACATGCCGATGCTCGCGATCTTGTCGTACGCGCCATCGCCCGGAATATCGCGATAGTCCTGCAGCCGCACCTCGCAGCGGCCCTCCAGCCCTTCTTCCCGGATGCGCCGCGATACGAAGTCGTGCTGGTTCCTGCTGAGCGTCACGCCGGTCGCGTGCGCCCCGTACTTCTTTGCCGCGCGCAGGATCAGCGCGCCCCAGCCGCACCCGATGTCGAGAAGGCGCTCGCCGGGGCGGACCATCAGCTTGTTGAGGATATGGTCGAGCTTCTGCTCCTGCGCGAGCTCCAGCGAGTCCGACTCGCCGCGGAAATAGGCGCACGAGTACACCATGTTCCTGTCGAGCCACAGCGAATAGAAATCGTTCGAGACGTCGTAGTGGTACTGGATGGCGTCGCGGTCGCCCTTGCGGTTGTGGCGCCAGAAGCGGCGCAGGCCGCGGCTTCCGTGCGAGGCCGCGCCGCGCGCGAGACTCTCCGCCACACGGAACACTTCGAGGATCGGGCCTTCGACGCGCAGGTAGCCCTCGACGTAGGCGTAGCCG
>Ga0073909_10000435_pt1 | contig 13852 bp, 9 predicted proteins | sample Coa_R1_6_FD_66439 | JGI IMG/M metagenome (GOLD analysis project Ga0073909, IMG submission 66439) | Surface soil microbial communities from Centralia Pennsylvania, which are recovering from an underground coalmine fire. - Coalmine... | ecosystem: Environmental > Terrestrial > Soil > Unclassified ... | reverse complement strand
ACGTGAGCCTGGTGATCGAGCTGATCACGCCGGTCGCGATGGAAAAGGGCTTGCGGTTCGCGATTCGTGAAGGCGGCCACACGGTGGGCGCCGGCACGATTGCGGAGATCGTGCAGTAGAAGCTAGACGATGGAGGGACGGGCGTCTCGCCCGTCCGACGGGCGAGGACGCCCGCCGCTCCATCGAAGAATTGGGTTGCTAGCCAGCTAGCAGCCAGAAGCTAGGAGCGGTACTTTAATGCCCCGAGAAATTATTACGATGCAGTGCGGTGATTGCAAAGAGCGCAACTACTCGACCACCAAGAACCGGAAGACGACTCCGGACCGGATCGAGATGAAGAAGTTTTGCAAGCGTTGCCGGAAGCACACGCCGCATAAAGAAGTGAAATAGTTTCGAGTTTCAGGTTTCGGGTGAATCGCTCGAAACTGGAAGCTCGAAACGGGAAACCGAATTTAGGGGCGTAAGCTCAACGGTTAAACTGCCGGTCTCCAAAACCGGACTTGGGGGTTCGAATCCCTCCGCCCCTGCCAGTTTTTGGAACTTGGTGCGGAGCACGGAATCGAGACGAGAACAAATGTCTAAGTCGATCGCAACAGTCGGTCCTGAAAACGGCATAGCGGCGAAAGTGGGGTCTTGGCCGGAGAAGATTAAGACCTTCTACAACGACGTTCGCATGGAGATGAAGAAGGTCACCACGCCTTCCCTGAAGGAAGTGCAGGCAACGACCGTCGTGGTGGTCATCACGGTCTTCATCTTCGGCGTGTATTTCTGGCTGGTGGATTTCCTGATTGGACGCGGCATCGACTACCTATTCCGCATTTTGGGCCACAGCTGATCGAACCGGGAAAGTCTGGGAAATGAAGCAACTTATGCAGGACGAAGAAAAAAACGCGAGCGCAACTCCCCCGGCGGGAACCGAAGGGGCGGCCGGCGAGGCAGTGTCCACCGAGGCGCCTCGCAATCCGAACATGAAGTGGTACATCATCCACTCCTACTCGGGCTTTGAGCGCAAGGTGCGCGAGTCGCTCGAATCCCGGGTGCAAGCTTTCGGCTTGCAGGACAAGATCGGCCGCGTGCTGATTCCGACCGAGTCGGTCACGGAAGTGCGGGGTGGCAAGAAGTACACCAGCGAGCGCATGTTCTATCCCGGCTACGTGTTGGTCGAGATGGACATGGACGACCACGTGTGGCACGTGGTGAAGTCGACGCCGCGCGTAACTGGATTCGTCGGCACGGGCCAGCAGCCGACGCCGCTTTCCGAAGAAGAAGTTCAGAACATCGTGTACCGCGTTGGCGAGTCGAAGGACAAGCCGAAGCTCAAGGTCAAGTTCGAGAAGAACGAGACGGTGCGCATAACCGAAGGCCCGTTCGCGAGTTTTACGGGTGTGGTGGATGAAGTCAATGAAGACCGTGAGACCTTGAAAGTGATGGTCACGATTTTTGGCCGGTCCACTCCTGTCGAGTTGGAGTTTGGACAGGTGGAGAAAGTCGTTACGTAATTGAGTAATGGAGTAATTGGGGAATTTGGTAATTGGGAAATTGAACGGCGCTAGTCGAGCATGGAGTTTGCTGAAGACTGACGACTAGCGGCTGACGACTGAAGTTAAGAAAGGCGAGTTCCAGGTTGCCGGGCCGAAAATCCTAGACCCGGGGTTGGAACGGAAAAGAGAGTATGGCGAAAAAGGTTACAGGTTCGGTAAAGCTGCAGATCGCCGCGGGCAAGGCGACTCCGGCTCCTCCGGTCGGCCCGGCTCTTGGCCAGGCGCAGATCAACATTATGGAGTTCTGCAAGCAGTTCAACGCGCGCACCAGCGCGAAGGAACTGGAAGGCCTCATTATCCCGGTCGTGATCAGCGTCTACAACGACCGCTCGTTCACCTTTATTACGAAGACGCCTCCAGCTTCCATTTTGCTGAAGCGCGCGGCGGGCATCGCGAAGGGTTCGGGCGCACCGAACAAAGATAAAGTCGGCAAGGTGACGCTAAAGCAGGTGGAAGACATCGCCAAGCAGAAGATGCCGGATTTGAATGCGGCGTCGCTCGAAGCGGCCGTGAACAGCGTGAAGGGTACGGCGCGGTCGATGGGAATTGATGTCGTTTAGCTGACAGCTGGTGGCTGATAGCTGATAGCCAAGCACCAACCCTCAGCGCGGGAGAAGTGCGTAGGCTCCTTCGTTTTCGCGAAGGATGACAAGGTTTTTGTAAGAAGCTAGCTCTTGCTCGTAGCTCAAAGCTCGTGGCTCGCAGCTAGTAGTCGAATACACCACGGCTCCTCGGAACAATGTTGAGCGGTGGGAGACGGAGAAACGATGAAAAAATCAGGAAAGAACATCACCAAGGCTCGCGCCTCGGTCGGTGAAAAATCATATGCCCTGCAGGATGCGGTTCCTCTTCTGCAGAAAGTGAAATACGCCAAGTTCGACGAGACCGTGGAAGTCACCATGCGTCTCGGCGTCGACCCCAAGCACGCGGACCAGATGGTGCGCGGAACCGTGGTTCTGCCGCACGGACTCGGGAAGTCGAAGAAGGTTCTGGTCATCGCCACCGGCGACAAGGTGAAAGAGGCCGAAGCGGCGGGCGCGGACTTCGTGGGCGGCGAAGACATGGTCGAGAAGATCCAGAAAGAAAACTGGACCGACTTCGACGCGCTGATTGCGACTCCCGATGTCATGAAGTCGGTGGGCCGTCTGGGTAAGGTGCTTGGTCCTAAGGGACTGATGCCGAATCCGAAGACCGGGACCGTGACTTTTGACGTGGGCAAGGCCGTGCAGGAAGTGAAGGCCGGCAAGGTCGAGTTCCGCACTGACAAGACTGCTCTTGTACACGTTCCGGTCGGGAAGATTTCGTTCACGCCCGATAAGCTGGTTGAGAACGCCACAGTGGTGATCACCAGCGTGATCAAGGCGAAGCCGTCGGTCGCGAAGGGCAAGTACATCAAGGGCTGCTTTTTGAGCTCGACGATGGGGCCTGGGATTTCGATTGACACGACCGCGGTTGAGGCGGCAGCCAAGGCGTAGTCGGCGAGCTAGCGGGCGAGGGCGCCCGCGCTACATCACAAGACTTCTGAAGGGATATGAACATGGCAGTCAGCAAAGCGAAGAAGATGGAGCAGGTCGAAGAGCTGAGTGGCGAGCTGAAGAATGTTTCCAGCGTGATTGTGGCCACGTACAGCAAGCTCACCGTCGAAAAAGATTACGAACTCCGCAAGGCCCTGCGCACCACGGGCGCGAAGTATCGCGTGGTGAAGAACACGCTGGCTGAGCGGGCGTCGAAGGGCACCAAGGTCGAAGAAGCGCTGCAGAACCTGAGCGGCGTGACCTCGATCGCGTACACGGAAGGCGACCCGGTGGCGCTGGCCAAGGCGCTGGCGAAGTACGCGAAAGACAACCCGGAATTCAGCTTCAAGGCGGGCGTGGTCGAAGGGCGCGTGGTCTCGATCAAGGAGATCGAAGCGCTGGCCACCATGCCGTCGAAGGAAGAGATTTATTCGAAGCTGCTTTACCTCCTGAACGCTCCGGCGCAGCGACTGGTGACGGCGATGAACGCGGTCGGCCGGAACCTGGCGGTCGTGATCGATCAGGGCGTGAAGGAAAACAAGTTCAAGGAAGCCTAAGAGCGGCTACTGGCTGCTTGCTTCTGGCTACTGGCGATCTAAGCTCGCTAGAAGCGATTCCAAGTTTCTCGGCGGCTTTGCTGCCGGAAAGAGATTGCGTTATCGCCCGCGGGGGTTGCGCGGTTCGAGTCTGAGCGTTGTCTGGCGCGGAGACTGGAGCCTAGTCGCACTGGAAACCTGGCGGGCGATGGCGAAATCGAACGACCGATACATCAAGAATTGGAGAACAACATGGCAGACCTGCAACAACTCGAAGAATCAATCGTAGGCTTGTCGCTGCTGGACGCGGCGGCGTTGGTGAAGAAGCTCGAAGAGCGTCTCGGCGTCTCGGCTGCAGCTGCAGCCCCGGTGATGGTTGCCGGCGGCGGCGGGGCCGCTGCGGCAGCGCCTGCGGAAGAGAAGACGGAATTCACCGTGGTTCTCAAAGACGTGGGCGCGAACAAGATCAACGTCATTAAGGCGGTTCGTGAAGTCACCAGCCTCGGCCTGAAAGAAGCCAAGGATCTGGTCGACGGCGCGCCGAAGAGCATTAAGGAAGGCGTCTCGAAGGAAGAAGCCGAGACAATTAAGAAGAAGTTCACCGAGGCCGGTGCGACTGTCGAAGTAAAGTAGCGGCACTCGCGAGGTTCTTCCGCAATTTGCTGCTCAGCTCTTCAGGGACAGCACAGAGCTAAGCCTCGCATGGCTGCAACTTTTTCGGTTACGTCTGGCCAGTCCTTGGTTTGCAGGTCTGGGTCCGGCGGGTGGTTGTATCGGGCGACAACTTCGATCTTCAATCAGCTCAATAACTTGCAGACCTCCTGCAAGTTTTGGGCCAGCGAACGATCTACTAGCTGAATCGGGGGGAGTGATGTTATCATCTAAACAACATCGCTACCCCTGCTTCACGCAAGGTGATTACGGCTTGTGCTCCAGCAACCCAGGAGAGAGCGCAGACCGTTGGCAGAGTTGGCAGGCTGTTCCGCATGCAGGCGGAACGGAAACAGGCCTTTAGAACTGGCGCGGAAAGAAACAAATCAGAATGGCAACGCGCAGCCCATGGCGCCTTCGGGGAATCCTGTCCCTGTGGGTGCCCTATTGTCTTTCTAGGTTCATCGATCGGTAATTTCCCGGCGCGCGCAACGCGCTCCAACATTCCGCGGTTTCTTTAGCGCAGTCGACGGCTGCGCTGACTTTGGGAGTTTCTTGAATGAAGAAGAATGCCTTCCGTAAACGTTTTGATTTTTCCAAAATTCCAGCCACCATCCAGATCCCGAACCTGATCGAGGTGCAGAAGCGCTCCTACGAACGCTTCCTGCAAATGGACCGGTTGCCCAGCGAGCGCGATGACGCCGGACTTCAGGCCGTCTTCCAGTCCGTATTTCCAATTACCGATTTCCGCAACGTATCACAACTCGAGTTTGTGGATTACGCAATCGGCAACTGGGAGTGCAAATGTGGTCACCTCAAGGGCCTGCATCATTTGCGCACCACTTGTAAGAATTGCGGCTCGACGGTCATCACCGATCCGTTTCATCCGGGCGACGTGCTTTGCCAGAAGTGCGGCACGTACAACGCGAACACTCCCGACTTCTGCAACAAGTGCGGCGACCCAGTCGGCCTGCAGTTGAAGTACGACGTGAACGAGTGCGAAGAGCGTGGCATGACGTATTCCGCTCCGCTCAAGGTCACGATGCGCCTGACGATTTACGAGAAGGACGCTGAAACCGGGAACCGCTCGATCCGCGACATCAAGGAGCAGGAAGTTTTCTTCGGCGACGTCCCGCTGATGACGCAGAACGGTACGTTCATCATCAACGGCACCGAGCGCGTGATCGTCAGCCAGTTGCACCGTTCGCCGGGCGTGTTCTTCGAGACGGCCAACAACCGCACCTACTTCCTCGGCAAGATCATTCCTTACCGCGGATCGTGGGTAGAGTTTGAGTACGACCAGAAGAACGTGCTGTATGTCCGCATCGACCGCAAGCGCAAATTCCTGGGCACGATTTTCCTGCGCGCCCTCGGCCTGCGCGGCGGCGACGACATTTTGAAGACGTTCTACACGGTCGATCGCTTGGCCATCAAAGACAAGAAGCTCTTCTGGACGCTGGATCCGGCGAGCGAAAAGCCCACGAACTTGCTGGGTATGAAGCTGGCGCACAGCATCAAGAACAAGTCGGGCGACGAAATCGCGCATTCCGGCCGCAAGATCAACGCGGCGGTTCTGAAGGAAATTCAGAAGGCGAAGGTCAGCGAAATCGAAGTCGATGTCACCGATCTCGAGGGCGCGTGGGTGGCGAGCGACGTGGTCGACACAACCACGGGCGAAGTGCTGCTCGAAGCGAACTCGGAGCTGACGGCTGACAAGTTGCCCAAGATTCTCGATGCCGCGGGAGTGGTGGAGATTAACGTGTTCTTCCCCGAGCGCGACGACGTGGGCACGGTGATCTGCCAGACCCTGAAGCGCGATTCGGTGAAGACCCCGCAGGAAGCGCTGATCGAGATTTACCGCAAACTGCGTCCGGGCGATCCGCCGACGCTCGACACGGCGACGGCGCTCTTCCAGGGCATGTTCTTCGATCCGCGCAAGTACGACTTTTCGCGCGTGGGCCGTTTGAAGTTCAACATCAAGCTGTTTGAGAACCAGGATGCGACCAGCCTCGAGCAGCGCACGCTGGATCCGGACGATTTCTACGCCACGATCCGCTACTTGCTAAAGCTGCGCAAGAACATCGGCACGGTGGACGACATCGATCACCTCGGCAACCGGCGAGTACGCGCGGTCGGAGAGTTGATGGAGAACCAGTTCCGCATCGGCCTGGTCCGCATGGAACGCGCCATCAAGGAAAAGATGAGCGTGTACCAGGAAATGTCGACGGCTATGCCGCATGACCTGGTCAATGCCAAGCCTGTGATGGCCGCGATCCGCGAGTTTTTCGGATCTTCGCAGCTGTCGCAGTTCATGGATCAGACCAACCCGCTGTCAGAGATCACGCACAAGCGCCGTCTGTCGGCCCTTGGGCCAGGCGGCTTGTCGCGTGAGCGCGCCGGATTCGAAGTCCGCGACGTACACCCGACACACTACGGCCGTATCTGCCCGATTGAAACGCCGGAAGGTCCGAACATCGGACTGATCTCGTCATTGAGCTGCTATGCGCGGATCAATGACTACGGTTTCATTGAGTCGCCCTATCGCAAGGTCAAGGGCGCGCGCGTCATCGACTACGTCACGGTAGTCAACGCGGGCGACAGCGACCGCAAGGTCGGCGACCACATTGAGAAGAGCGAGGCCGAGAAGCTCAACTCCGATCTGAGGGACCGCAAGAAGCGTGTCGTTGAGCTCGAGCCCTTCTCGTTCTATCTCTCCGCATGGGAAGAGGACCGGCACGTCATCGCGCAGGCGAACATCGAGCTTGACGACAAGGGCCGCATCGTCGGCGAACTGGTGAACGCCCGCAAGGCTGGCAACTTCGTACTTGTGAACCGGGAAGAAGTCGACTACGTCGACGTCAGCCCTAAACAGCTGGTATCGGTGGCAGCTTCGCTGGTTCCGTTCCTGGAGCATGACGACGCCAACCGAGCGCTGATGGGAGCCAACATGCAACGCCAGTCGGTGCCTTTGCTTCGCGCACAGGCTCCGGTGGTGGGTACAGGCATGGAAGGCGTGACCGCGCGCGATTCGGGCGCAGTCATTCTGGCCCGGCGTAATGGCATCGTTGATTCGGTCGACTCCGAGCGCATCATTGTGCGCGTCGAGGGCGAACATCATCCCGGACAGCTCTCGCGTGAAGTGGGCAGCGACATTTACCAGCTGACCAAGTTCAAGCGCTCGAACCAGAACACCTGCATTAACCAGAAGCCCATCGTGGAGAAGGGGCAGCGCGTCATGAAGGGGCAGGTGATCGGCGACGGTCCTTGCACCGAATTCGGCGAGTTGGCCCTGGGACGCAATGTCCTGGTCGCCTTCATGCCATGGCGCGGCTACAACTTCGAAGACGCGATCCTGGTCTCGGAAAAGATGGTGAAGGAGGATTACTACACCTCCGTCCACATCGAGGAATTCGAGATCGAGGCGCGCGACACGAAGCTGGGACCGGAAGAAGTCACCCGCGATATCCCGAACGTCAGCGAAACCATGCTGCGCAACCTGGACGAAGCGGGCGTGATCCGCATCGGCGCCGGCATCAAGCAGGGCGACATCCTGGTGGGCAAAGTGACGCCCAAGGGTGAAACCCAGCTCACCCCGGAAGAGAAACTGCTGCGCGCGATCTTCGGTGAAAAAGCCGGCGACGTGCGCGACGCTTCGCTCTACTGCCCGCCCGGAATCGAAGGCGTGGTGGTCGATGTGAAGATCTTCTCGCGCAAGGGTCAGGAAAAGGACGAGCGCGCGAAGGCGATCGAAGAGCAGCAGATCGCGAAGCTCGAGAAGAACCTGTCGGATGAAATTCGAATTCTTACCGACGAGCGCCTGAAACGTCTGGAAGGCTTGCTGGGCGGCAAGGAAGTGCAGGCTGATCTGCACGACGAGCGCACCAACAAGCGGCTTCTGACCAAGGGTGCGTTCCTCGATCGCGACACGATCGAGCGCATCTCGACCCGCAACCTGAAGCGCATCAAGTACAACGACAAGGATCCGCGCGTCAACGAGCAGATCGACGAGATCGAGGAAATGACCTCGCGCCAGATCGATGTGCTCAAGAAGATCGTCAACGAGAAGAAGGACAAGCTGACCAAGGGCGACGAACTGCCGCCGGGCGTGATCAAGCTGGTCAAGGTCTACGTCGCGATGAAGCGCAAGCTGAGCGTCGGCGACAAAATGGCCGGCCGTCACGGGAACAAGGGCGTAATTGCTCGCATTCTGCCCGAAGAGGATATGCCGTACCTCCAGGACGGGACGCCGGTAGAGATCGTCCTGAACCCCCTGGGCGTGCCAAGCCGTATGAACGTCGGCCAAATTCTCGAGACGCATCTCGGTTGGGCGGGCTTTGAGCTGGGCAAAAAGGTCAGCCGGATCCTCGCGGAGAACACCCGCGCAGAAGCCGTCCGGCGTGAACTGAAGGCTCTGTTCAAGGACACTGCTCTTGCCGACACGGTCGCGGCGTTCACCGACGAGGAAGTCGAAACGATCGCTCCGACGCTCGTGAATGGCGTTTTCTCGGGATCGCCGGTATTTGACGGTGCGCGCGAGCACGAAATCAAGACGCTGCTCGAGCGGGCTGGCCTGCCGACTTCCGGCAAGACCACGCTGCACGACGGTATGACGGGCGACAAGTTCGAACAGCCGGTCACGGTCGGCTACATCTACATGCTGAAACTGTCGCACCTGGTGGACGACAAGATTCACGCTCGCTCCATCGGACCGTACTCGCTCATCACGCAGCAACCGCTGGGTGGCAAGGCGCAGTTCGGCGGCCAGCGCTTCGGAGAAATGGAAGTCTGGGCACTGGAAGCGTACGGCGCGGCGTTCATCCTGCAGGAACTGCTCACCGCGAAGTCGGACGACGTGTATGGCCGCACCAAGATTTACGAGGCCATCGTGAAAGGCGAGGCCGCCATGGAACCCGGCGTCCCCGAATCCTTCAACGTGCTGATTCGCGAATTGCAGTCGCTCTGCCTGGATGTGGAACTGATCAAGGCGGCGTTGGGCGAGAAGAAGCCCGTAGCGCCGACGCCGGTAGCAGCAGACTGAAGAACCTAGCTGGTGGCTGGTGGTCGTTAGCTGATAGCGACCCCAGCTTCTCCGGCTTCGAAATTTGAATAGAAATGAGGACGGGCGGCTTTGCTCTTGAGCCGTCCGATCCAGAAGAGTTTCGCTAGTTCCAAGAGCCGTGAGCGGGCGCGTGAGAACTCGCAGGAAGCGGAGGAACACCTTGTATCGTTCGAGCCCCTTTGACATGGCGAACCCCATTGCCGATTTCGATGCGATCCGCATCAGCCTGGCATCTCCGGAAAAGATCCGGAGTTGGTCGCATGGTGAAGTCACTAAGCCCGAAACCATCAACTACCGCACCTTCAAGCCCGAGCGCGACGGCCTGTTTTGCGCGCGTATTTTTGGACCGGTAACCGACTGGGAATGCTTGTGCGGCAAGTACAAGCGCATGAAGCACCGGGGCGTGATCTGCGACAAGTGCGGCGTGGAAGTTACGCTGTCGAAAGTTCGTAGAGAGCGCCTGGGCCACATCGAGCTGGCATCGCCCTGCTCGCACGTGTGGTTCTTCAAGGGCCTGCCCAGCCGTATCGGACACCTGCTCGACATTTCGCTGCGCGACCTTGAGTCGGTTCTGTACTTCGAGGCCTACGTGGTGGTCGAGCCGGGCGACGCACCGGTGAAAGAGCGCGAGATCATCAAGGACGAAGCCAAATACCGCGAGCTCGACCAGCAGTATCGTGCGGCCGGCTTCAAGGCCATGATGGGCGCCGAAGCGATCAAAGAATTGCTGAAGCGCGTTGAGATCGAAACACTCTCCACCGAACTGCGCGAGAAGATGAAGAACGAGGCGTCGCTGCAGAAGCGCCTCAAGTACGCCAAGCGCCTGAAAGTGGTCGAAGCGTTTCGTCGCAGCGGCAACAAGCCGAACTGGATGATTCTCGACGTGATCCCGGTCATCCCGCCGGAACTGCGTCCTCTGGTTCCACTCGACGGCGGCCGCTTTGCGACCTCCGACCTGAATGACCTGTATCGCCGCGTGATCAACCGCAACAACCGGTTGAAGAAGCTGATGGACCTGCACGCTCCGGAAGTCATTGTGCGCAACGAAAAGCGCATGCTGCAGGAAGCCGTGGACGCGCTGTTCGACAACGGACGCCGTGGCCGCGTGCTGCGTGGAGCCAACAACCGTCCGCTGAAGTCGCTGTCCGATACGCTGAAAGGCAAGCAGGGTCGTTTCCGCCAGAACCTGCTCGGCAAGCGCGTCGACTACTCCGGCCGTTCGGTCATCGTGGTCGGTCCCGAGCTGAAGCTGCACCAGTGCGGCCTTCCCAAGAAGATGGCGCTGGAGCTGTTCAAGCCGTTCATCTATCACCGGCTCGAGCAGACGGGCCACTGCACCACCATCAAGCAGGCCAAGGAAATGGTGGAGCAGCAGGAACCGATTGTTTGGGACATCCTGGAAGAGGTCATTAAAGATCACCCAGTGCTTTTGAACCGCGCCCCAACACTCCACCGCCTCGGCATTCAGGCGTTCGAGCCGGTGCTGGTCGAAGGCAAGGCCATCAAGATTCACCCGCTGGTGTGCACGGCGTTCAACGCCGACTTCGACGGCGACCAGATGGCGGTACACATTCCGCTGTCTCCGGAAGCCCAAGTCGAAGCCAGTGTGCTGATGCTGGCCTCGCACAACATCCTGTCGCCTGCCTCGGGCCAGCCGATCACCGTGCCCACGCAGGACATGGTTCTCGGCTTGTACTACCTGACCAAGGCGAAGCCGGGTGCGAAGGGCGAAGGCCGTTCGTTCGCGAATATTGATGAAGTGCTGCTCGCCCTGGAAGCCGGCGAAGTGGAAACGCTTTCGCCGATCCGACTGCGCTACACCGGAGAAGTGATCGACCTGACCACGGCGTACGACGATCAGGACATCACCCACACCGATGAAGTCCACTACGAGCGCAGCTTCCTCAACACGACGGTGGGCCGCGCCATCCTGAACGATCACCTGCCCGAGAGCATGCCGTACATCAACGGCCTGCTCAAGAAAAAGGGGATTGGGCAACTGGTCAACTACACCTACCTGCGCTTTGGGTTGGAAGTCACGGTCAAGATGCTCGACGAGATCAAGTCGCTTGGGTTCAACTTCGCGACCAAAGCGGGCCTCTCGATCGGTATCGACGACATGGTCGTGCCCGACAACAAGAAGACGCTGGTGAAGGACGCCGAGAAACAGGGCGTCAGCGTTCAGCAACAGTACCTGGACGGAGCCATCACCAATGGCGAGCGCTACAACAAGGTCATCGAAATCTGGTCGGCGATTACCGAAAAAGTCGCAGATGAGATGTTCGGACAGATGCAGCAGCGAGATAAGGAAGGCTTGATCAACCCGATTTACGTCATGGCCGACTCCGGCGCCCGCGGATCGAAACAGCAGATCCGCCAGCTCTCTGGAATGCGCGGACTCATGGCGAAGCCCTCGGGCGAGATCATCGAGACGCCTATCACGGCGAACTTCCGTGAAGGTCTGACGGTGCTGGAATACTTCATCTCGACCCACGGCGCCCGCAAAGGCCTGGCCGATACCGCTCTGAAGACGGCGGACTCGGGCTACCTGACGCGCCGCCTGGTCGACGTGGCCCAGGACGTGATCATCAGCGAATACGACTGCGGCACCGTGGACGGCATCTACGTCTCCGGTATCGTGGAAGCCGGCGAGATCATCGAGCCGTTGCGTGACCGCATCGTCGGCCGCGTGTCGCTCGAGAAGATCAAGGACTACGACGGCAACGTGATCGTCGACATCAACCAGGAAATCACCGAAGAGCTGGCCGGTTCGATTCAGGCCGCCGGCATCGAGCGGGTGAAGATCCGCTCCGTGCTGACCTGTGAATCGAAACGCGGCGTCTGCGTCATGTGCTACGGCCGCAACCTGGCTTCCGGCCGATTGGTCGAGCTGGGCGAGGCGACGGGCGTCATCGCGGCGCAGTCCATCGGCGAACCGGGAACACAGCTCACGATGCGTACCTTCCACATCGGTGGTACAGCTTCGCGGGTTTCAGAGCAGTCGCGCCTGGAAGCCAAGAACACGGGCATGGTGCGCTTCATCAACCTCCAGACCGTCAAGGCGAAATCCGGCGACCTGGTGGTCATGAATCGCCAGGGTTCGATCGCCGTGGTTGACGAGAAGGGCCGCGAGCGCGAGCGCTACTCGGTGGTGTACGGCGCCAAGGTGAAGGTGAACGAGGGCGATCCCACCCAGCTGGGCCAGGTACTGGTCGAGTGGGATCCGTATACTTTCGCGATCCTCACCGAAATCGGCGGCACCGTCCAGTTCAAAGACTTGCAGGAAGGCATCACCCTGCACGAAGAAGTGGACGAAGTCACCGGTCTGTCGCGTCACGTGGTGGCCGACTCGCCCGACGAGAAGCGCCAGCCGGCGATCGTGATCAAGGGCAAATCGAGCAAGCGCTACCTGATGCCGTCTCGCGCTCACCTGATGGTGGCCGACGGCGACACGGTATCGCCGGGCGATGTGCTGGCGAAGATCCCGCGCGAAACCACCAAGACCAAAGACATCACCGGTGGTCTGCCGCGCGTGGTCGAGCTGTTCGAAGCCCGCAAGCCGCACGAAACCGCGGTCATCAGCGAAATCGATGGCACGGTCAAGTTCGGCGAGGTCTCGAAAGGCCAGCGCAAAATCTACGTGGTCGCCGATAACGGCACCGAGAAGGAATACTCGGTTCCGCGCGGTGTTCACATCAACGTGCAGGAAGGCGAGCGCGTCAAGGCGGGCGAACCGCTCATGGACGGGCCACTCAACCCGCACGACATTCTTGCGGTGCTCGGCGAAAAGGAACTGCAGTCTTACCTGGTGAACGAAATCCAGGAAGTCTACAGGCTCCAGGGCGTCAACATCAGCGACAAGCACATCGAGGTGATCGTTCGCCAGATGATGCGTTGGCGCAAGGTGGAAGACGTAGGGGATACGGCCTTCTTGCTCGAACAGCAGGTCGACAAGTTCCGCTTCGCCGAAGAGAACGACCGCGTGATCAAGGAAGGTGGACGTCCGGCAACCGGCCGCCCGCTGCTCCTCGGCATCACGAAGGCGTCGCTCTCGACCGACTCGTTCATTTCGGCGGCGTCGTTCCAGGAGACCACGCGCGTGCTCACCGAAGCTTCCATCCAGGGAGCGGTCGATCACCTGCGCGGCCTCAAGGAGAACGTCATCGTCGGACGTCTGATCCCAGCCGGTACCGGCATGGAGTACTACCGCAACGTGCGGCTCTCGCCCGAGATGGAAGAGGCCGCCGCCAAGGTGCAAGAGGAAGTCTCCGCAGCCTACGAGGAGGCGGAGCGCGCCCTCGAAATGATGCGGCACGAAGGCGAGACGGAAGAACTGGCGGCCGAGTAACGCCAGGGAACTTAGGAAGGGGCGGTGCCTACCGCCCCTTCACTTCTTATCTCCCCTATGAATGCGAGTCCCCAACAATTTGGACCGCGGGAAGTCGGGCGCCGCATTTCTGAGTTGCGCCCGAAGGGCCCGCCCCCTACTCTAGGTCGTAGAATGCTGCGCTTTTTCCGGTTGCTGCGCCTGGCGACCTGGCGGGCTTTTGA
>Ga0073909_10000433_pt1 | contig 13895 bp, 11 predicted proteins | sample Coa_R1_6_FD_66439 | JGI IMG/M metagenome (GOLD analysis project Ga0073909, IMG submission 66439) | Surface soil microbial communities from Centralia Pennsylvania, which are recovering from an underground coalmine fire. - Coalmine... | ecosystem: Environmental > Terrestrial > Soil > Unclassified... | reverse complement strand
GGCCTGCCGGTCGCCGCCTTTGGTGGCCGCGCCGACATCATGCAACATCTGGCGCCGCTGGGCGCGGTCTATCAGGCCGGCACGCTGTCTGGCAATCCGGTGGCGGTGGCAGCAGGCATGGCGACGCTGCGGATCGTCCAGCAAGCCGGTTTCTACACCCGTCTGTCGATACAGACGCGCAAGCTGACCGATGGTCTTTGCGAGGCCGCCAGGGCGGCCCAGCTGTCTTTTTCGGCCGATGCGCTGGGCGGTATGTTCGGCCTGTATTTCTCACCGGCGGTGCCGACCAGTTATGCCGAAGTCATGCAAGGTGACAAAAACCGGTTCAAGGTCTTCTTCCACGCCATGCTGGATGCCGGCGTCTATCTGGCGCCCTCGGCATTCGAAGCAGGTTTCGTGTCGGCGCAACATGACGACGCCATCATCGCCGCAACCGTCGATGCAGCGCACGACGCATTTGCTGCCGCGGCGCGGTAACGGCAATTGTCGTATACCATGCCGGATGCTCTTCTCTCAAAAAAACAACGAGACTTATTGAATGGCCCGTGCTCCGATTGCCCGCTATGGAATAGCCGAATGGTTCGGTAGAGACATCACGACGATGACGCCAGAAGAACGGCAGAGCTTCGGACAGCTTGCCGCTAAGCAGGATGAAACTACATTTGACTGCTAGCACGGTGGTATTCACCACATTGGACACCTCACGTCGTGCGCTCAACGCCACGGAACCTTTAAGCAAAGCCGATTTCACCCGGAACCTCAAGCAAGTTATTGACGACAGTTCACGAACAAACAAGGTTTTCAAGGCTTCAGAATAAGTAACTCCCGGATAATTGTATGGTGAGCGTTTTTCATTGGTACAGGCTCCACGCGAAAACCGTGCCGCTCGGCCATTTCGCGCACTTCGGGCGCATCGTCATAAGTCAGCATGACCGATCCGCTCACGTTCGCCATGATGGTGAACAACCATTCATGGTCGATTTCGTTGTGCGTGTACAAACGCTTGCCAGCGTTCTTACCGCCCGCGGTATAGGGTGGATCAATAAAAAAGAAAGCGTTAGGGTCGTCAGCATACTTTCGCACCGCTTCGAAGGCGTCTCCCTGTTTAAATATGACGCGGTCGCGCAAAGTGCGCAGTCTTTTGATACGTGTAACCAGTGTCTCGGGATACCACCGCGAATTGAGACCACGGCCGGCTTCGCCGGACTTCACCAGACCAGCACCGGCGGCCATGATCCCGCCACGTTGCATGCGGTTTTTCACGATGGTTCGAAACGCCTTGCCCTTATTGGTCTTCGGATTGCTGGCAAGCACTTCGCGGACATTATCGAGGGTAACGTCAAAGCCGGTAATGCTTTCGCATAACCAGCGCACGTCTGCATCTGTACCATCAAAGATAGTCGCCCACACAGCGGCCACATCATCATCCAATTCGCACAATAAAACGTGTTCGGCTAATCCTTCGGCGGCGGCGGTAAGGCCCGCCATTGCCCCGCCGGCGAACGGCTCAACGAAAACGGAAGGTGTGAGTTTCGAAAACATCAACCACCTGCGAACCTCTGGCACAAGCCATGTCTTGCCGCCTGGATACCGGAATGGGCTGAGCTGGCGCACCTGGGCAACATTGGTCGGTGCCTTCTTGTCTTGAAGATGAGTCACCAGGGCGGTCAATGCCTCAGCCTTCACCGGGTCAACCAAGTGATGACGCAATGCTTCAAGGGCTGGCTTGCATTCCTCATGCACCAAAACGGTTGAACGGGTTACACCCTGAAGTTTCAGGCGCTCGATGCGCCGGTTTTGTCGTTGCAGTGCTGTAGCATCCATTCAGTTTGTCTCCGTGAACATTCACGGAATTTAACAGCCCGATTTATGTCCGTCAACACCGTGAATGTTCACGAATCCAAATTTTCAGGTAGTAACCGCCATAATCACGGCATCAACAATCGAAGCGCGGCTGCTGCCCCGAAGTCTGTTTCAGCGATTCCTCCCTTATAATGGCGGGTCCACAAAAACACACATCAAATCATGGAATTAGCCAAGTCTTTCGAGCCTGCCGAGATTGAGAAATTCTGGCGCGAGGAGTGGGAAAAGCGCGGGTATTTCGCAGCCTCCACCGCGCCGGAAAAACCGTCGTTCAGCATACAGTTGCCGCCGCCGAACGTGACCGGCACGCTGCACATGGGCCATGCATTCAACCAGACCATCATGGACGGCCTGACCCGCTACCATCGCATGCGCGGTTTCAACACCGCCTGGATTCCAGGCACCGACCACGCCGGCATCGCCACGCAGATCGTGGTGGAGCGCCAGCTCGATGCGCAAAAGATATCGCGCCATGCGCTCGGCCGCAAGAAGTTCGTCGAAAAAGTGGAGGAATGGAAAAAAAAATCCGGCTCCACCATCACCGGCCAGATGCGCCGCATGGGCGCCTCGACCGACTGGGAGCGCGAGTATTTCACGATGGATCCGAAGATGTCGAAGACGGTCACGGAAGTGTTCGTGCGTCTGTACGAGCAGGGCCTGATCTATCGCGGCAAGCGTCTGGTGAACTGGGATCCGGTGCTGGGCACGGCGGTCTCCGACCTGGAAGTAGTGTCGGAAGAAGAAGACGGTTTCTTGTGGCATATCCGCTATCCGCTCGCGGACGGCAGCGGCCATGTCACAGTGGCGACCACGCGTCCCGAAACCCTGCTGGGCGATGTCGCCGTGGCGGTCGATCCGAGCGACGAACGCTATGCGCATCTGGTCGGCAAAAAGTTGAAACTGCCGCTGACCCGACGCGAAATCCCCATCATCGCGGATGAATACGTCGACAAGGAATTCGGCACCGGCTGCGTGAAGATCACGCCAGCGCACGATTTCAACGACTATGCCGTCTGGCAACGGCATAAGGGCAAAGATGGTATTCCCCATGACATCGGGTCGATATTTACCCGCAATGCAAAAATTGAAACCAATTTCAACCAGTCCGAGTATGTCCGGGAAAAATTTGCAAAACAACCTCAGGCTGAAGAAACTACCTTAATTGCCAACTTCGATGCCGATGCACGTGCCATATTGGAAAGCATTCCAGACAAATACGCGGGTCTGGACCGCTTCGAAGCGCGTAAACAGATGGTTGCCGACCTCGACGAGCAAGGTCTGCTGGAACTGGTCAAACCGCACAGACTGATGGTGCCGCGCGGCGATCGCAGCGGCGCGGTAATCGAGCCGATGCTGACCAACCAATGGTTCGTCAAGATGAGCGAGCCAGCGAAAGAAGGTACAGACCCTTACTTCCCTGGCAAGTCGATCGCCGAAGTCGCGCTGGAAAAAGTCGCCAACGGCGAGATCAGGCTGATTCCGGAAAACTGGAACAACACCTACAACCAGTGGCTCGACAACATCCAGGACTGGTGTATCTCGCGCCAGTTGTGGTGGGGCCATCAGATCCCGGCATGGTACGACGAAGACAACAAGATCTACGTTGCCCGTACCGAAGAAGAAGCCAAGGTGCAGGCCGGCGGCAAACCTCTGAGGCGCGACGACGACGTGCTGGATACCTGGTTCTCGTCGGCGCTGGTGCCGTTTTCGACGCTGGGCTGGCCGGAAGCCACGCCGGACTACCAACTGTTCCTGCCGTCGTCGGTGCTGGTGACCGGTTTCGATATCATCTTCTTCTGGGTGGCGCGCATGGTCATGATGACTACGCACTTCACCGGCCAGGTGCCGTTCAGAACGGTCTACGTGCATGGTCTGGTGCGCGACGCCAGCGGCCAGAAGATGTCCAAGTCCAAGGGCAACACGCTCGATCCCATCGACCTGATCGATGGCATCGGCGTGGATCAACTGGTAGCCAAGCGCACCGCCGGCCTGATGCATCCCCGGCAAGCCTCCGCCATCGAGAAAGCCACGCGCCGCGAATTCGCCGACGGCATCCCGGCGTTCGGCACCGATGCGCTACGCTTCACGTTCGCTTCGCTGGCGACGCTGGGGCGCAACATCAATTTCGACCTCGGCCGCTGCGAAGGCTATCGCAACTTCTGCAACAAACTGTGGAATGCGGCACGCTTCGTGCTGATGAACACCACAGGCCAGGATTGCGGCTTCGATGGCCATGTCAACGGCGCAGGCGACCAGGAAAAGCTGCCATTTTCCAGAGCCGACCGCTGGATCGTCTCGCTGCTGCAACGCACCGAAGCGGAAGTGGAAAAAGGCTTTGCCGACTACCGCTTCGACAACATTGCCGCGGCGATCTACCGGTTCATCTGGGACGAATACTGCGACTGGTATCTGGAAATGGCCAAGTCGCAAATCCAGAACGGCAGCCAGGCGCAGCAACGCGCCACCCGCCGCACGCTGTTGAGCGTGCTGGAAGCCGTGCTGCGCCTGGCGCATCCGGTGCTGCCTTTCATCACCGAAGCATTGTGGCAAAGCGTCGCGCCGCTGACCGGCAGGCAGCTCGACCCGGCTGGCGACTCCATCATGCGCCAGCCTTATCCGCAAGCCGAGCCGGACAAGATCGATGAAGGCGCTGAAGCCTGGATGACGCAGTTGAAGGCATTGACCGATGCCTGCCGCAACCTGCGCGGCGAGATGCAGTTATCACCGGCGCTGCGCGTGCCGCTGGTGGTCGAGACTGCCAGTCCCGTATCAGTGGAGTCCTTCCTGCCCTACCTGCAAACGCTGGTGAAACTGAACGACACGCAGGTCATGCCGCAACTGCCGGCATCGCCGGCGCCGGTGGCCATCGTCGGTGACCTGAAACTGATGCTGAAGGTCGAGATCGACATCGCCGCCGAACGTGAGCGCCTGACCAAAGAGATCGCCCGCATCAGCGGCGAGGTCGCCAGGGCCGACGGCAAGCTGTCCAACACCGGTTTCGTCGCGCGCGCGCCGGAAGCGGTCGTGGCGCAAGAGAGGGAGCGTCTGGCCGGCTTCACTGCGACACTGGCAAAGTTGCAGGAACAACTGGCGAAACTGAAGTAAACCTGCCGCAGCGGCGGCTTTTACTCCTCAGGCATCGCCCCAGAGGCTGCCGTTGGGATCGGTGCGCGGCGCGGTCACACCGAAGTGGCTATAGGCCGCCGGCGTCGCCACGCGGCCACGCGGCGTGCGTTGCAGATAACCTTGCTGGATCAGATAAGGCTCGAGCACGTCTTCGATGGTGTCACGCTCTTCGCCGATGGCGGCGGCCAGATTGTCGAGGCCGACCGGGCCGCCACTGAATTTGAACAGCACCGCTTCCAGCAGTTTGCGGTCCATCAGATCGAAACCGACCGGATCGACATCCAGCATCACCAGCGCTGCATCAGCCATCGTCTGCGTAATCCTGCCATCGCCTTTGACCTCCGCATAGTCGCGCACGCGGCGCAGCAGACGGTTGGCGATACGCGGCGTGCCGCGGCTGCGCCTGGCGATTTCCAGCGCGCCTTCTGCGACGATGGGGGCATGAAGCAGACCAGCGCTGCGCGTGACGATGCACGCCAGTTCGGATGGCGAGTAAAACTCCAGACGCGCAACGATGCCGAAACGGTCGCGCAGCGGATTGGTCAGCATGCCGGCGCGCGTGGTGGCGCCGACCAGCGTGAACGGTTGCAGGTCGAGACGCACCGAACGCGCTGCCGGGCCTTCGCCGATCATGATGTCGATCTGATAGTCCTCCAGCGCGGGGTAGAGGATTTCCTCGACCACCGGCGACAGACGATGGATCTCGTCGATGAAGAGAATGTCGTTGGCTTCGAGATTGGTCAACAAAGCGGCGAGGTCGCCGGCGCGTTCCAGCACCGGGCCGGAAGTCTGGCGCAGGTTGACACCCATTTCGCGCGCGATGATGTGCGCCATGGTGGTCTTGCCCAGACCCGGCGGCCCGAACAGCAGCGTGTGATCGAGCGCTTCGCCGCGCTGGCGCGCCGCCGAGATGAAAATTTCAAGCTGTCCGCGGGCTTTTTCCTGACCGACGTATTCATCCAGCTGCTTCGGCCGCAGTGCGCGTTCGAGCGCTTCTTCACCGGCTGAAGCCGGCGTGGCGGCGATGATGCGCTGTTCGGAAAAATCGTCGGTCCGGATGCTCATGGTTTACGCTTTGGACAGGGCCTTGAGTGCAAGCCTGATGCCTTCCGGCACCGCTGTATCGGCCGGCACCTGCTGCAATGCCAGCATTGCTTCCTTGTCGGAATAACCGAGCGCCAGCAAGGCGTTACGCATATCCGCAGTCGTGTCGTGACGCGCCGCGCCGCCGACGGCGCCAGGATCAGCGCCGAGCCTGCCCTTGAGTTCCAGCAGCAGACGCTCGGCGGTTTTTTTGCCGATACCCGGCACTCTAGTGAACCGGCCGGCTTCCTGCAACGTCACCGCCTGAGCCAGATCGCTGACCGACATGCCGGATAGCACCGACAGTGCGGTACGCGCGCCAACGCCGGCAATCCTGATCAATTCCCTGAAGGCGTGACGCTCTTCGACGCTGCCAAAACCGAACAGCGCGTGCGCATCTTCGCGGATCACCAGGTAAGTCAGCAGCACGACCTTCTCGCCCAGTCCCGGCAGATGGTAAAAGGTACTCATCGGCACGCTGACTTCGTAACCGACGCCGTTGCAATCGACCAGCAAGTGCGGAGGATTTTTTTCGAGCAGGATTCCGGAAAGACGACCGATCATGATGGCCAGGCAGAAAGAAAATGGGGGAATGATACTCTCGTTTGATATTTGCAACATAGTTACGCGCGCCGACAAAGACAGTACGAAGATACGGCAAACAGGCGCAACGCAGCCAGCGGCGTTGTGTTAGCGGCTCTAAACCAAACGGCCGCCGCGCACGCGCAGCCCCTTCCTGGCAAACCCTGGCGCCAATGCGCCAAGCGCACCCAAAGCCTCGCCGCTATGTGCATGGCAGATCGCCACGCCAAGCGCATCGGCCGCGTCGGTGCCCGGCAAACCCGGCAGCGCCAGCAAGCGGCGCACCATCTCCTGCACCTGCTGCTTGTGCGCCTTGCCGTGACCGGCAACAGCCTGCTTGACCTGCAGGGCAGTGTATTCCGCCACCGGTAAATCGGCGTTCACGAGCGCGCAGATCGCCGCCCCGCGCGCCTGTCCGAGCAGCAAGGTGGATTGCGGATTGACGTTGACGAAGACTTTTTCGATCGCTGCGTCATCGGGCCTGTAAGTCTGGATGATTTCAGTGACGCCGGAAAGAATGGCTTTGAGCCGCTGCGGCAGATCGGCGTCCGGCGTCTTGATGATGCCGGAGGCGATGTAACTGAGCCTGACGCCGTGCTTGTGAATCACGCCAAAGCCGGTGGTGCGCAGGCCGGGATCGATGCCGAGGATTTTCATGGAGAGCGTGTGTCCGCCCGGCGCAATGTTCAATGGCGGAAATGACGTGTGCCGGTCAGCAGCATGACCACATCGCGCTCGTTCGCCGCATCGATCACCTCCTGATCGCGCATCGAGCCACCCGGATGGATCACGCAGGCAGCGCCTGCATCCACTACCACGTCCAGACCGTCGCGAAACGGGAAGAAAGCATCCGACGCCACCGCCGAACCAGTCAGTGTCAAACCGGCGTTCTGCGCCTTGATCGCAGCAATGCGCGCGGAGTCGATGCGACTCATCTGGCCAGCACCGATGCCCAGCGTCATGCCGTTGCCGCAGAATACGATGGCGTTGGACTTGACGAACTTGGCGACGCGCCAGGCGAACATCAGATCCTGTAGTTGCTGCTGGGTCGGCTGCTTTCTGCTGACGACCTTCACTTCCGGCAGCAGCACATTCCTGGCGTCAGGCGACTGCACCAGCAGGCCGCCGCCGACGCGCTTGAAGTCGCAGGTATTCAAACCATTGCCAGACGAGATTTGCAGCAGGCGGACGTTTTGCCTGGCGGCAAAAACCTGTCTGGCGGCGGCGCTGAAGGACGGCGCGATCAGCACTTCGACGAATTGCCTGGCAAGCGCTTCGGCGGCGGCGCCGTCGAGTTCACGATTAAAGGCGATGATGCCGCCGAAAGCCGAGGCCGGATCCGTCTGCAAAGCTTTGCTGTAGGACTCCAGCGGATTGGCGCCGACCGCCACGCCGCATGGATTGGCGTGCTTGACGATGACGCAGGCGACAGTGCCGGCAGCGTCGAAAGTCTTGACGCATTCCCAGGCCGCATCGGCATCGGCGATGTTGTTGAATGACAGTTCCTTGCCTTGCAACTGCGTGTAATTGGCCAGCGCGCCATCGACCCGATTGACATCGCGGTAGAAGGCGGCTGACTGATGCGGGTTTTCGCCGTAACGCATATCCTGCACTTTTTCGAAATGCAGGTTCAGGATTCCCGGATATGCGCTGCGCGTGGCATGCTGCCTGTCTGCGCCGAGTGAAGTGAAATAGTTGGTGATGGCACCGTCGTATTGCGCGGTATGCGCGAACACTTTGCCAGCCAGCGCAAAACGTTTTTCACAGGACAGATCGCCGCCGGCCTGCAAGTCGGCCAGCACACCAGCGTAGTCGGCCGGGTCGCACAGGACGATCACGTCTTTGTGGTTCTTGGCGGCGGAGCGCAGCATGGCCGGGCCGCCAATGTCGATGTTTTCGATGGCGTCTTCCAGCGAGCATTCCACCTTGGCGACAGTCTGCTGAAATGGGTACAGGTTCACCACCACCATGTCGATAGCCGGAATGCCATGCTGATCCAGCGCGGCGACGTGGCCGGAAAAATCGCGGCGCGCCAGGATGCCGCCATGCACCTTCGGATGCAGCGTCTTGACACGGCCATCCAGCATTTCCGGGAAACCGGTGTAGTCGGCTACTTCAGTCACTTTGACGCCGCTGTCAGCCAGCAGCCTGGCGGTGCCGCCGGTGGACAGAATGTTGACGCCCATGACGGATAAGGCGCGCGCAAAGTCGAGTACACCGGCTTTGTCGGAAACGGAAATGAGTGCCTGCTTGATCATGATGGAGTGGCTAGGAAGATAGGTGAAGAAATGCTTTGATGAGACTGGCAGCGCTCCCTGCGCCGCATGCTGCCGGCGCGGGCGATTAATTACAGCAAGCCGTGTTGCTGTAACTTTTTGCGCAAGGTATTGCGGTTGATGCCGAGAATTTCCGCCGCCTGCGACTGATTGCCATCAGCGCGCGCCATCACCACTTCGAAAGTCGGCTTCTCGACCATCAGAACAACCATGTCATAGACATTCGACGGCAGTTGTTCTCCCAGATCCTTGAAATATTTGTCAAGGCTCTTTCTGACGATATCCTCGATACTTTCTTTACTCATTGCGCACTTTCAGTGTTGATCGATAGCCGGTAAACCGGCCGTGACTACGCCGCCGGCGCGACCGGCAAAACCACATTGTAACCTCTCGCCATGAGCCGACTGCGAGGAGAAAAAATCATGCACGGCTTGCCATTGCAAACGGCAATCTTCGAGGCGGTTCATACGCTGCCGGAAGGCTGCGCCGCCCGGCAGATCACGGACATACCATCCGATATGCTTGCGTGCCGTGCGCACGCCGAGATACTCGCCGTAAAATGCGTAGTGCGCCTGCAGGTGTTCCAGCATCAGATCCCGCGCCTCGACTACCAGCGGCGCCGGCAAATGCGTGCCGGTGCGCAGGAAGTGGTCGATCCCGCGGAAAATCCATGGCCGCCCCTGCGCCGCGCGACCTACCATGACGGCATCGGCGCCGGTCACAGCCAGCACATGTTGCGCGCGTTCGGGCGTGGTGATGTCGCCGTTGGCGACCACTGGTATCTTCACGGCGGCCTTGACGGCGGCAATCGTCTGGTACTCGGCTGCGCCGCTGTAGCCATCGGCGCGCGTGCGACCGTGCAGCGTCAGCATGGCGATACCGCTTTGTTCGGCCATGGCGGCGATAGTCAGGGCATTTCTGTTTGCGCGGTTCCAGCCGGTACGGAATTTCAGTGTTACCGGCACATCGACGGCCTTGACCACGGCGTCGAGAATCCGTCCGACCAGCTTTTCATCTTGCAGCAGGGCCGAGCCGCACCAGCTGTTGCAGACTTTTCTGGCCGGGCAACCCATGTTGATGTCGATGATCTGCGCACCGCGGTCGACGTTGTATCTGGCACAGTCGGCCAGCATGGCGGCATCGGCGCCGGCGATCTGTACCGCCTTCGGCTCCATCTCGCCATCATGACTGGTACGACGCGAAGTCTTCTCGCTGCGCCACAGGCGCGGATTCGATGCGGCCATTTCGGAAACGGCATAGCCCGCGCCCAGCTGTTTGCACAACTGGCGGAAAGGACGGTCCGTCACCCCGGCCATCGGGGCGACGAAAACCTTGTTACGCAAAAAATGCGGGCCGATATTCACGGGGCGGAGCTGCGATTGCTGGAGAAGGGCGTCATTTTAACGCGATTATGGTCCCGCATCCCAACAAGAATCCAGGCAGAGCGCCTGAAAGGCGCGAGTGGACGGCCCGCGCAGGAATCCTGAACAGGTTTTCAGTCCACTTCGTCCAGCACTTGCAGCGACAAATGGCTAATGTCCGCCCACTGTCTGATGTGCAGACGTTCACCATCCCATTGCAGGCGATTGATACCGGCATTGAAAATATCGAAATCGCGCGGCTGCGCAAAACCGGTCTGCCTGGCCCAGCGATAGATGCATTCGAGTACGCCGCCATGCGTGACGATGGCAGTTTTGCGGTGGCGGCCAGTATTGAGCAGACGCTGCACGGCGTTCACGACGCGTCCGGAAAATTCGCGCATGGTTTCAGCCACGCGCTCGCCGTCCGGATAGCGAACGTCCAGCGCGCGCGCTCTCCATGCAGCAAAGTACGCAGGATGGCGTTGCGCGATCTCATGATGCTGCAACCCCTCGAATCCACCATAACTACGCTCGCGCAAGGCTGGATCGATCAGCACGGCCTGGCCCTGCAGATCGGCGATGGCTTGCGCGGTATCACGCGCGCGCTGTAGGTCGCTGGCATAAATCGCATCCAGCGGCTCGTTCTCCAGCACCAGCGCTAGCGCCCGCGCCTGCCGCCATCCTTCGGCATTGAGTGCGATATCGATATGGCCTTGCAGGCGTTTGTCGATGTTCCAGTCAGTTTCGCCGTGACGGATCAGCAGAATATCAGTAGTGGGACGCAGGTTCATTTGGCCAAGGCCAGATTCAGTGTGTACATGCCGGTGATGCTGGCTGCGGCAAGCACATGGCCCTGCAGGGCATTGCGCACATCGGTGCCGGTAAATTTTCCGGTCACCGCAAGATGTTCCTGATCCACCGCATACAGCGTGAAAATATAACGATGCACGATGGCGTCGTTCCATGGCGGACATGGCCCGTCATAGCCGAAATAATCGCCACTCATGTCGCCGTCGCCGGCAAACCAGCTGGTGTAGTCGTTGAGGCCGTGGCGCGCGCCCGACAGCGGATCGCCGGGAATCGCCGGGCCGGCCTTGCCGCGTGTGGTGATGGCGCTGCTGAACTGACCGGCGGCCAGGCTATCGATGCCGGTCGGTATATCGACCATGCTCCAGTGGAAGAACTCGACGCGCGGCCAATCGGCCGGCACGATCCTGCTTTCCTGATTGATATCATCGCCGCGCGCAAGCGCGTCAGGATCGAGGCAGAGCAGCACCAGTGACTTCGCGCCGGCGGGCAGATCGCTCCATGCCAGATGCGGATTTTTGTTGGCCGATAACGCGACATGGTTTTTGAGATCGGGCACCGCAAAAGCGAATTCGCCTGGAATCGCCGCGCCATCCTGAAAAGAATCGCTCCAGAGTTTCATGTTGGTACTCTCCTTGTATCATTCAAAGTGATTCAGAGTGAATACGCGACCGGCTTCACGCGCAGGCTTCGCCCGCACCCGGAGCGTCAGCGCCATGCGCCAATACCACGCGCGCGAACCTGCGCTTGCCGACCTGCACGACGAACGCGCCGGCCTCGACCTTCAGGCCCTTGTCGCGGATCACCGCTCCATCGATACGCACGCCGCCCTGCTCCACCATGCGCAAGGCTTCCGAGGTCGACGCGCACAGAGCAGCCTGTTTCAGCAGCCGGCCGATGCCCAGCGGCGCGCCGCTCAGGCTGACTTCCGGCACCTCATCCGGAATACCGCCCCTGGAACGGTTGATGAAATCGGCCAGCGCATCTTCGGCAGCCTGCCGCGAATGGAAACGCGCCACGATTTCCTGCGCCAGCGCGACCTTGATGTCACGCGGATTCCTGCCGGCCCCGATCTCGGTCCTGAGGCCGGCGATGTCAGCGCTGGAGCGGAACGACAGCAGCTCATAATAACGCCACATCATCACGTCGGAAATACTCATCACCTTGGCAAACATGGTGTTGGCCGGTTCGGTGATGCCGATGTAATTGTTCTTGGACTTGGACATCTTTTCGATGCCATCCAGGCCTTCCAGCAGCGGCATGGTCAGTATACATTGCGGCTCCTGACCAAAATCCTTTTGCAGCTCGCGACCGACCAACAGGTTGAACTTCTGGTCGGTGCCGCCCAGTTCCAGATCGGCCTTCAGGGCGACCGAGTCGTAGCCCTGCATCAGCGGATACAGGAATTCATGCACCGAGATCGGCACGCCTTCCCTAAAGCGCCTGGTGAAATCCTCGCGCTCCATCATGCGCGCCACGGTATAGCGCGACGCCAGCTGAATCATGCCGCGGCTGCCGAACGGATCGCACCATTCAGAGTTGTGACGGATCTCGGTTCTGGCCGGGTCCAGCATCAGCTTGGCTTGGGAAAAATAAGTCCTGGCATTGATGTCGATCTGCTCGCGCGTCAATGGCGGACGCGTCGCATTGCGGCCGGACGGATCGCCTATCATCGCAGTGAAATCACCGATCAGGAAGATCACGGTATGACCGAGATCCTGCAACTGACGCATCTTGTGCAACACCACGGTATGGCCAAGATGCAGGTCGGGCGCAGTCGGATCCAGGCCCAGCTTGATGCGCAGCGGCTGCCCAGTCTTTTCGGCGCGCGCCAGTTTTTGCGCAAACTCGTTTTCGATGAGCAACTCATCGGCGCCGCGTCTGGTGATAGTCAGCGCCTCGAGAACCTGGTCGGACAGAGGCAGGGGAGCTTGAGATATAGGCGGTACGGCGTTCATTGATATAACCAGGACTTACGCAATATTGCGATGGATACAGAAGTAAAAAGCAGGCGGTCTAACCACTGCTCCGGTGTGACGCCGCCCAAGCCCATGTCTGGACACCCATGATTGTACGCCTACATCCCCTCAGCGGCATACTGCCGGACATGATCAGTTCCGGCAGTATGCCGGGGAATCTTGTATCGCAGGAGCTGCCGTAATCCACCAACTGCAATTGCCAAAGCCACCGCTACACCACTTGCGGTGCGTGCGACACCAGCACCTGTTCACGATCTGCAGCACATCATCTATCGAATCAGTTTTCGTTAATTGACGAAAAATCGGATTTTCTTCTGAAGTCTGTCGCCAGAAAGTGATCCAAAATGATATCGTGCGTGGCGCTGTGTAAAAAACAACTCCCTCATCAAAAAAAGAGCATGACTGCTGAAAAACATACTGGCCCAGTATCTGCGGGGGATCGGGTGAAGCTTTTCTCCAGAGACAACCCGACCCGGCCACTATTTCTGGCCTACCTTCTGTTTTTGTTCATTGCGTATGTTCTTTACCTGACTGCCTATTTCATGCCCACCCCGTACTGGGGGCGGGAACTGATGGCCTGGGCGACGCCCACGGTGCAGGGACTGGATACCGCGGCCCGCGTGGCGGTGGAAAGGCAGACCGATCCTTTTCCCGCGCAGGTCGTCATCCTGTATTGCGCGCTTGGGATGGTTGTGTTGATAGCGGGGGGATTGCTCTATGTCTGTGGCAATCGGGAGTTTCGAGAGTCTGGAATACGAAATTTGATAAAACAAGAGGGTGATGGCTGGAAATCAAGAAGAAAAATATTTCTCGTCGGA
>Ga0073909_10000432_pt1 | contig 13897 bp, 7 predicted proteins | sample Coa_R1_6_FD_66439 | JGI IMG/M metagenome (GOLD analysis project Ga0073909, IMG submission 66439) | Surface soil microbial communities from Centralia Pennsylvania, which are recovering from an underground coalmine fire. - Coalmine... | ecosystem: Environmental > Terrestrial > Soil > Unclassified ... | reverse complement strand
CGGAGTCGCGGATTGCTCGCCGTGGCGATCGCTGCCGTCGTCGTCGCCTCGACAGCAGCGGCGTTTTTCGTGTTCCGAGCGTCGATGGCGCAGCCCAAGGAAGCCGCTGTGAAGGCGGTCGACGCCGTTCAGCCGCCGCCCCCGACCTTGCCGCCTGCACCTGCACCATCGGTTGTGGAGAGCAAGCAGGAGCCGGTGCGATCGCCGCAGCCCGTTCCCACGCCGCGGCCGGCTGCACCGGCGGCGCACACCGTTGTGGAGACACCCGCCCCGGCGGCGGCGACCACTTCGCCAGCACCAGTATCGACGGCCGCCTCCACTCCACCGCCGTCCGCGAGCGCCGCGGCGCCTGCGCCTCCGCCTCCTCCGGAATTGCCAAAGTCCGCGCCGGCACTTCCGCCGGCAGTCGCTGCGGCACCACTCACGTCAAATCCGGCCGCGCCGGTGGAAGACGATGAGGCGGTGATGCGGCGTGTGGTGGCTGCGTACGCGCGTGCGATTGAAGCGAAAGATCTCGACGCGTTCAAAACGGTGAAGCCGAATCTGTCGGCCGCGGAACAGCGGCGCCTCGAGGACAGCTTCCGCGCGGTCGCGTCGCAGAAAGTCGACATCAACGTGCTGTCGATCGAGCGCCGCGGGTCCAGTGCGGCCGTGAAGGTGAGACGGCGTGATACTCTCACGGCCGGCGGCCGCTCCCAGACATCCGAAAGCCAACAGACACTGACGCTGATCCGGTCTGGCGCCGGTTGGGTCATCAGCGAAATCGGCCGCTGAACGACAACGCCGGAAAACGGAGACCGCTCGTGATACGACGTGTGGCCATCCTCGTGTGCCTTCTCGCCGCTGCGGCGAGAGCTGACGCGCAGGAGCCTTACAACCTCTATGCTCCGGTCAAGAATCTCGCGACGCTCTTCACGGGGTTGTACGGCCCCAACGGCCTCGTCGTCGACAGCGAGGCGACGCTGCCAGGCGAGCAGCCGCACTCGGCGCACTTCAACAGCTCGTTCCAGTTCGATTTCACCCAGTTCAGCGCGGCGCTCGTGAACCAGTTCGTGACGGTGCCGCTGCCGTCGCCGGCCTCAGGGTTCACCTATCAATTCGATTCGAGCCTCGGCGTGTTCCAACGCACGACGCAAAGCTTCGGCCCGATTCTCGCCGAACGCGCCGAGACGATCGGCGCCAAGCGCGTGTCGTTCGGCTTCGCGGCGCAGCGGTTCACGTTCGACACCGTCGAAGGGATCGATCTGAACAGGGTGCCGGCCGTGTTCACGCACGACAACGCGCAGCTGCTCGGCGGACGGCAGGACGTCGTGACGACCGTGAACTCGATAACCGCGAGCGTCAGCCAGTTCACGACGTTCGTGACGCTGGGCGTCACCGACCGCTTCGACGTGTCGATCGCCGTGCCGGTCGTCGCGAATAGCCTGAAGGTGGCGTCCGACGCCACCATCCAGCGTCTCGGCACGACGAATCCCCTCACGCACTTTTTCCGGCTGTCGGACGGCGAGACGGTCGGCAGCCGGCGCACGTTCACGGCCGCAGGCTCGGCGAGCGGCCTCGGGGACGTGACGGTCCGGCTGAAGAGCGAGATTGCGCACCGCGGCTCGAGTGGGTTTGCGGCCGGTGTCGACATCAGGCTGCCCACGGGCGACGAGATGAATCTGCTCGGCACGGGCGCGACGGCGGTCCAGCCGTTCGCGATCGTCTCGACGAGCGTCCAGAACATTTCTCCGCACGCGAATGTCAGCTATCAGTGGAACGGATCGAGCGTGCTCGCAGGCGATCCCGCAACAGGGACGTCGGCGAGCTTTCCCGATCAGGTGCAGTACGCCGCCGGCGCCGACGTGGCCGTCAATTCGCATTTCACGCTGGTGTTCGACCTCCTCGGCCGGTACATCATCGACGCCGAACGGCTCACGTCGCAGGACTTCCATGCGCTCGACGGCACGTCGGTCTATCAAAACGTCACGTTCCGCCGCGATTCGTTTCAGATGCTGAACGGCTCGATCGGCGCGAAGGTGAACGTGTTCGGACGTCTGCTCGTCGACGCCAACCTGCTGTTCTCGCTCGACAGCCACGGCGTCCGCGACAAGATCACGCCGCTCATCGGATTCGAGTATTCGTTCTAATAGGTTGTGTCCGCCTTCAGGCGGACGAGGGACGACGATGACACTCACGTTGCGCGCGATGTTCGTTGCGATCCTCGGCGTCTGCATGACCATGGCTGGCGACGCGCAGACGCCGAAACCGGATGCGAAGACGCTGGCCGCGTCGGGCATTCTGGAACGGCTCGCCGATCGCTCAGGCGTCTACGCCGTGCCGGCGACCGCGAAGGTGCCGGGTTTTGTCGCGGACGCGAGCTGGCCGCAGAAGCTCCCGAACAACTGGCTCCTCGGCCAGGTCGGCGGCTTGTATGTGGCGCCCGACGACCACGTCTGGGTGTACCAGCGTCCACGCAGTTTGACGGACGACGAATCGGCGTTGACCGGCGCCGCAGGGACGAAGGACGGCAAGCCCGTCAGCGTGCTTGGCTTCGCGCGTCCGTACGGCGTGCTCGGCGATTGCTGCGTTCCGGCGCCGTCAGTGATGGAGTTCGACGCCGCGGGCAAGCTGCTCCGCGCGTGGGGAGGTCCGGCCGATCCCGACAAGTGCCGCGCCGATCGAGGCTGCGTGTGGCCATCGAGCGAGCACGGCATCTTCGTCGATCACAACGGCTTCGTCTACCTCGGCGGGAGCGATCTGAACGACAAGCCCAATGGATCGCCGTGGTCGTCGACAAACGGCGCCGACGGGATGATCCTCAAGTTCACCAAGGACGGAACGTTCGTGATGATGATCGGCGGACCCGGCGGCAAAGGGCCCGACAGCAACAACAAGGACGGCGGACCAAACGGCACGCCGCTGTTCCATCGTCCCGCCGACATCACCGTCGATCCCGCCACCAATCGGATGTACGTCTCGGACGGCTATGGCAACCGCCGTGTCGTCATCGTCGACGCGGCGACCGGAAAGTACATCGGCCACTTCGGCGCGTACGGCAACAATCCGATCGACGACAAGGCGGCCGCTGACGCCGGAAACTGGATGAACGACTTCACGAAGGGCAACATGAAGCCCGCGTTCTTCCGCAACCCCGTGCACTGCGCGAAGATCAGCAGGGACGGCGTGATGTACGTGTGCGATCGCGGCAACAACCGCATTCAGTTGTTCAACGTGCGCGACGCCAACCTTGGCAAGCCGTGCTCGAATCCTTCAGGCGACGCCGGGAAATGCGGCTTTCTCAAGGAGAAGTTCGTGGCGGTGAAGACGAACGGACTGCCTGGCTCGGCCGTTGCCGTCGCCTTTTCGACCGACGCCCAGCAATCGTGTCTGTACGTCGGCGACAACTCGAACATGACGATTTACGTCGTGAAGCGCGACACGCTGGAGGAACTCGGTCGCCTCGGTCGAAGTGGACGCGAAGTGGGCGAGTTCCATTGGCTTCATCAAGTGAGCGTCGATTCGCGCGGGGACATCTATACGGGCGAAGTCGACACGGGCAAACGCATTCAGAAGTTCATCCGGTACGGCGCCGACGCCTGCAGCGGCACGGGCCGAGCCACGATCGGCGGCGTTCTACCGTAATCCAGTGCTGTCCAGGTAGTGCGCGATCAGGAATGACAACAGCCGCCCGTACGATCGATGGACGTTGTATGGGCTGTCGTCGTTGCGCACCCACGTCGTACGATACCAGCGCTCGAATGGTGGACGTTCAACCCGCCCGATCTCTTCCTCGAGCTTTTTCAGTTCGTTGAACGCGGTCAGGCACAACTGGCGAGTCGCGTCGAGGCTCGTCTCCAGGACGGCCTTGTTCAGGAGGATCGCCGCAGTCGTCTGACGCCAGTCGAGACGCAGCGGAAAGATGACGTGCTCGAAGAAGTACTGCTGTCGATCGGCGGCCATCTGTGCGCTCGCCGCGGTGGCTTGTTTGATGAGTGCGTCGAAGGCGTCACGCCGATTCTCGAGTGACGACACGAGGTCGGACGCGACGTTCGCCGCCGGCTTCCCCTGGAGCTTTGCATCGAGCGCGGTAATCGCATCGGCGACGGCATTTCCTCCGACAGCGATCTGATCCCAACTTGGCAGCCGCGCGTAGTAGCCGCGATACGACCGCGCGGCGTCGGCTGCCGCCGGTTCGCCAAAATATTCACGCGACCACCAGTCGACGTAGCGGCCCGCCGCGTCGGGACGGGCGAACGCCGTCGGCGCGTCCCAGCAGATCTCGGCGAGCATTCGCGCTTCCATCACGTACTCGCGCAGCTCCGAGACGTTGACGAGCATGTACTCCGTCGCGCCCGCGGCGACGATGCGCCGGAATTCCTCCTCGACACGCATCGGCGTCACGAGGTGCGTGATCTGCTTGGTAAGGCGGCCGTTCCCGCTGTAGTAGGCGAGGTGGTAGTACACGCCGTGCTTCCACTGGTCTTTCTTCGGCGGCAGCGCACGCATGTGTCCGTCGTTGTCGTCGGTCCAGACGATCGTGACCTCCGGCGGGACGTCGAGTGTGCCCGTCAGATACTGCGGAAGCATCTCTGTGTACAGCGTGAAGTGGAACAACGGCGTCTTGTCGGCCGGCAGCAGCCGTTTCGTCATCTCGACTTGCGCGTCGATGGCCTCGCGATACGCCTTGTTCTTCTCGTCCTCTGAAATGCCTTCCGGGAAGGTGTACGAACGGTCCTGCGTTCCCCGCAGTCCGACTGGCCAATAGGCGTCGAGGCTTCGATTTTCGAGCACGCCGCCGCGCCAGAAGTTGAGCAGGCCCTCGCGATTCTTGAACCAGTCCCAGTCGGTCCCCGCATTTCGCGCTGCGGCGAGCCCGAAGCGCGTGAAACCCCACGGATTGGACAGCAGCGTGTCGTAATGATGCGACGTGTAGACGAGTCCCCAGTCGCTCGCCATTTTCTGAATCTCGAACGGTCGCTGAACGCGCACGTACGGCGCGACCATGTTCATCCGCAAGCGCAGTGCCGTCTCGAAGAACCGCTCGTACCAGACGCGCGGCACGGTTCCCGTCTGCAGTGGATACCCGTTCTCGTCGAACGGGCGCGGCAAAATGTCTTCGTCGTCGTGAAAGAAGCCGCGGTACTTGAACGTCGGCGGATTCGCGATGAAGTCCGTCGACTTGATCACCAGCGTGGCGTGCTTGTCCGGGACGAGTCCGGTCCAGATGTAAAGCGGATCGATGCCGAGGCGCTCGCTCAACGTGTAAGCCGCGAACGCGGTACCGCGAAAATCCGATCCGACCAGCCACACGGTGTTGTCGATCGTGCGAATCTGGTAGGCCTCCCACTTGCCGGACGTCCTCGTCAGCATGCGAATGCCGACGCGACCCGCAGTCGGCTGCTCGACGATTGACGGCTTGTAGCCGCTGATCTTCTCGATGTCTGCGGCCAGGAAACGCGCCGCCTGCGCCACGGCTGTGTGTTCGCCGGGTCCGACGACGATTTCACAGCCGCTGCCGGAGGCCACGAGCGTCACGTCGCCTCGTTGTGCACGATCGTCGGCGCGCACCCACGATCCGCGGACGGGTTGCGACCACTCCTGCGCGCAAGCGGCCGCGGAGAGCAAGACGGCACAGAAGGCCATCGCGAATGGCTTCATGCGGTGGAGCATACGGCATCCTCGCGCGCACGACTTGAATTTGTTTGTGACACCAACAAGAATACGGCCGGCGCCTCATGAAAATTCTCGACGGCAAGGTCATCGTCTGCAGTCCGGGACGGAACTTCGTCACGCTGAAGCTGCAAACGGAAGACGGCGTGTACGGGTTGGGAGACGCGACCTTGAACGGGCGCGAGCTGGCGGTCGCCAGCTATCTTCGCGATCATGTCGTGCCGCTCCTCATCGGCCGCGATGCGCGACGCATCGAGGACATCTGGCAATACCTCTATAAGGGCGCGTACTGGCGTCGCGGTCCGGTGACGATGACGGCAATCGCTGCCGTCGATACGGCGTTGTGGGACATCAAAGGCAAGATGTCGAATGCGCCGGTCTATCAGCTGCTCGGCGGGGCGTCGCGCGACAGCGTGATGGTGTACGGCCACGCGAGCGGCCGGACCATCGACGAAACCTGCGAGGCGGTCGAGCGGTATGCCTCGCTCGGTTATAAGGCCGTGCGTGCGCAGAGCAGTGTTCCAGGTCTCCAGTCGACCTACGGCGTCGGCAAAGGCGACGTCTATGAACCGGCGGAAGCCGGTCTGGCGCCGGACACGGCGTGGAGCAGCGAACGCTATATCGAGAGCGTCCCTCCGCTCTTTGCGCGGCTGCGGAAGGAATTTGGATTCGATCTGCATCTGCTCCATGACGTGCATCATCGTCTGACCCCGATCGAGGCTGGACGGCTCGGCCGCGCGCTCGAGCCCCACCGCCTCTTTTGGATGGAAGATCCGACACCGGCGGAGAATCAGGAGAGCTTCCGGCTCATTCGCCAGCACACCACGACGCCGCTCGCCGTCGGCGAAGTGTTCAACTCCATTCACGACTGCCGGACGCTGATTCAGGATCAGCTCATCGACTACATCCGGACTACGGTGGTGCACGCGGGCGGCATCAGCCATCTGCGCAAGATTGCCGCGCTTGCCGAGCTCTATCAGGTGCGAACCGGATCGCATGGCGCCACCGACCTGAGTCCGGTGTGCATGGCGGCCGCGCTGCACTTCGACGTGAGCGTCCACAACTTCGGCATCCAGGAGTACATGCGTCACACCGACGAAACCGATCGCGTGTTTCCTCACGCCTATCGCTTCGCGGACGGCGCGATGCATCCTGGCGACGCGCCCGGACTCGGCGTCGACATCGACGAGGCGCTCGCGTCGACATTCCCGTACGTGCGAGCGTACCTCCCGACCGCGCGCCTCCTCGATGGCACCGTGCACAGCTGGTAACGAATAAGCCACGAAGTCACGAAGGCCACGAAGGTTCACGAAGCCGTGTCTTCGTGGCCACAACTCCCTTGACAGCCTGTTAGAGCGTTCATATAGTTCGGCCGGCAAACAATTGAGGAAGATCGACCTCACCAATTTCCAGGTCGCGACAAGCGAGACGGCGCGGCAGATTAACCGCCGCATCACCCTGAACTTCCTGCGGCGGCATCAGCCGATGTCGAGAGCCGACCTGGCGCGCAAGTCGGGGCTGCAGCGCAGCACCGTGTCGGCCATCGTCGACGAACTCATCGGCCAGGGTTGGGTCACGGAGGGCGCGATCGGCCGCGCGCCGCGCGGGCGGCGTCCGCGGTCCCTCCATTTGAACGTCGAGCGCGCCGGGATCATCGCCGTCGATCTGCGTCCCGAGATGACGACGGTCGGGTTGTCGGGGCTCGACGCGCGATTCGTCGTGCAGACGGCCTGGCCGACGCCCCGCGATCCCGCCACGTTCATGCGCGCCCTCTCGCGCACCGTTGCCGAGTTCCGCGCCGCACATCCGCAGATGGTGTGCGAAGGCCTCGGCGTCAGCCTGCCCGGACGCGTCGATGCTGCCGGAAATCTGATGTTCGCGCCCAACCTCGGATGGCCGAGGGTGAACTTGCGGCGCGAGATTCAGTCGGCCGTCGACTTGCCTGTCGTGCTCGAGAACGCGGCGAACGCCTGCGCGCTCGCCGAGCTCTGGTTCGGGCGCCATCCGGAGCACGTGCGTCATTTGCTGGCGGTGACGGTCTCGGAGGGCATCGGCGTCGGTCTGCTCTTGAACGGGCAAATCGTTCACGGCGGCGGCGCGATGGCGGGGGAGTTCGGCCACATGACGCTCGACGAAAACGGACCGCCATGCCCGTGCGGAAAGAACGGGTGCTGGGAGCGCTACGCGTCGAACGCGGCCGCCGTGCGGTTCTATCTCGAAGCAGGCGGAACGTCTCGCGCGGAATCGAAGAGCCTCCCGCGCTTTGACGAGGTGTTGCGACGTGCGCAGGCCGGCGAAGCGCGCGCTGCCGAAGCGCTCGAGAAAGCCGCATCGCATCTGGGCGCGGGACTGGCGTCGCTCGCGACAGGGCTGGCGCCGGAAGTCATCGTGATTGTCGGAGAAATCACCGCGGCTTGGGATCGTCTCGGACCCATCGTCGCGGACGTCGTGGCGCGGCGGTCGTTGCCGCTCGTGGCGACGCGCATCGTGCCGACCGACCTCGCTATGCAGCCTCGGCTGCGCGGCGCGGTCACGCTGGTCGTTCAGCAGCATTTCAGCGCGCCGAACGTGGCGTAGCACGTTGGCGTGCTCGAAGTTCACGAATCCCCGGGCAGGCGTCAATTTGTTGTTGTAGCGAACAATATGAGGAGGGCGCTTCGATGTTCCACAAAACCCCGGCAGACAAACAGCGCAGTCGTCTGCGGACGATCGTCACGCTCGTCAGCGCGCTGGCGCTCGCGGCCTCGGCCGCCGCGCAGGTGCTCTATGGATCGTTGACCGGCACGATTACCGACTCGACGGGCGGCGTGCTGCCTGGCACGAGTGTTCAGGTGACCAACGTCGAGACCGGAGTGACGAAGACCGCAGCCACCGACTCGGGTGGCGGATTCCTTTTCAGCGATCTCGTTCCGGGTGTCTACAACGTGGCGTTCGACCTCCAGGGATTCAAGAAGATCTTGCGGAAGGACGTTCGCGTCGACTCAAACACCGTGCGCCGTGTCGACGCCCGGCTCGATGTGTCGAGCCTGCAGGAAGCGGTCGAAGTGGTCGCAGCACCGGTGATTCTCCAGACCGATCGCGCTGACGTACACATCACGCAGCCGGCACGGGAGGTCAACGATCTGCCGCTCGTCGGATCCCTCGGACGAAACTATCAGAGCCTGATGCAAGTCGTTCCCGGAAGTGCCATCACTCGCACTGAGTCGGGAATTGGTGAGGCGAACTCTACGGCCGGCAGCCCGCAGCGAGCGATCTCCTTCAACGTCAACGGCGTCTCCTCCTGGCAGAACCAGACCAAGATCGACGGGTCGCCGGTCCAATACGTGTGGCTCCCGACGAATACAGCCTACGTCCCATCGGCCGAGGCCATCGAGGAGGTCAGCATCGTGACGAGCTCCTACACTGCGGAGGTGGGAACCGCAGGCGGCGCCTCAATCAACGTCGTCGTCAAGTCGGGGACCAACAAGTACCACGGCACTGGCTGGTTCAACGACACCGACGGCGCCTGGCGGAAGCGCAACATTTTCCAGACAGCGGACAACCCGGTGAACATCGTCAAGCAATACGGCGTCAACACCGGCGGACCAGTTCTCAAGAACAAGTTGTTCTACTTCTTCAACGTCGAGAAGACGACGCAAAAAGTTGGCGCAGGTAACGCGTTTCGATCCATCGCGCCCGCGAACCTCAGACCAAACGCGGCCGGAGATGTCGTGTTTCCCGCGGACGCCATCATTTACGATCCACTCTCCAATCCCGACCCTTCGAAGCGGACGCCGTTCCCGAACAACACCGTCCCGGCAAGCCGCATCGACCCGGCGGCGTTGTATCTCATCAAGCGCCTGCCGGACACCACGGTGCCAGGGTACGTGAACAACGTCTTGACGACGGGCGCTCTGGATTACGACCGCACGAACTACGACCTGAAAATCAACTACGCGAGTACGAAGCTCACGGCCTTCGGCCGCTACGGCAGTTCGCCCTCTCTGATTAACGATGCGTACGCCCTGGGAGATGCCGGCGGCGGCTCGGCGAGTGGAGGCAGCGTGGGCATCGCGCCAGGACGAACCCAGATACTCGGCCTCGGCGCGACGTACCTTCTCAGCCCTACGCTGTTTCTCGACGCGAACTTTGGCTTCACGCATCAGGTGCTCGGCGCCGAAGCGCCGGACCTCGGGATCAACGTCGGTTCGGACGCGGACAAAATGAACATCAAGGGAACGAACGGGCCCGACCGGCTTCAAGGGGGCCTGCCAAGTTTCCAGATCGCAAACTGGAGCAACCTCGGGAACGACGGGACCGGAAATCCATTTCAGTTTCGCGACAACCAGTACTCGCTCTCGGTCAATCTTCAAAAACTGATCAACCGACACGTCGTTCGAGGTGGAGGCGAATACCTGGACCAGCAGATCAACCACTTCCAACCCCAAGGAGGCACGTTCCAGACGGTTCGCGGAACGTTCATCTTCGATGGCTTGGCGACGATGCTGCAAAATGCGCCGACTCCGGCCGACACCCGGTTCAACTCGTGGGCCGCGTTCCTTCTCGGCGCGCCGTCGCGGGCGGGGAAGGTCGACCAGCTCGTCAACCCCAATTCGATCTACATGAAGACCTACGCGGCATACGTTCAGGACACGTGGCAGGCGTCCCAGAATCTCACGGTGTCATTCGGACTGCGCTGGGAACAGCAGACATTCCCAACGCGACCCGACGGCACGGGCGTCAACCGTTTCGACCCGGCCGATGGATTTGTGTACATCGGAGGATACGGCGCCACGCCGCAGGACACGTTCGCCACGACGCACGGTCTTTTCCTGCCGCGCGTGGGAGCCGCGTATCGTCTCGGCGAGAAGACCGTGTTCCGCAGCGGCTATTCGCGCTCGGGCGATCCCACGAGCTATATCAACTTCCGCAACTCGTTCCCAAGCGTGTTTGCGTACGAAATGCCGCAAATCACCAACAACCCGTACCTTCCCGTGACGACGCTCCGCCTCGGGATCGCGCCGCCGATCGCACCGCCCGATGTGAGTTCGGGCAAGCTGCTCCTGCCGTCCGGCACAGGAACGACGACGTATCCCAAAGATCTGGAACGTGGATCCATCCACAGCTGGAACGTCACCGTCGAGCGCGATCTGACGTCGAGGCTGACCGGGCAGGTGGCGTACGTGGGAACCAGGGCAGTCGGCCAGATGGCCTTCGTGAACATCAACGCCAGCGCTCCCGGCACTGGCAACGCGGGCCGTCCGTTGTTCCTGCAGGGCCTGACGAATCTCAATAGCGACATCAACTCGTTCCAGCCCTACGGCGACACGGTTTACAACGGACTTCAGACCCAGCTGCGCAGTCGCTTCCGCGACGTGACAGGCGGCATTGCTTATACGTGGTCGAAGACGACCGACTACGTCGACAACGGCGGAGGCAATGCGGCAGGCGCTGGCAGCCCGCGGATTCAGTATCTGCCTGAAAAGGAACGCAACAACGGGCTGGCCGGGTACGATCGGACGCACAACTTCCAGGCGTTCTGGGTGTGGAATCTTCCGTTCGGCCAGGACGGACGATGGGCCAACACGGGATGGAGCAGGGAAGTCCTCGGCGGCTGGCAAGTCAACGGCATCTGGACAGTGATGAGCGGGACGCCGATCTACATCGTCCAGAACACCGCGTTCAATTTGAACGCGGCCGGGAGCGGCCAGGTCCCCGACCTGATCAAGGACAGCGTCGCGACGTATCCCGACAATCAGGTGAACCGGCCTCCCGCAGGCGCGGATCCGAACGCCTACCAGTACTTCGATCGAAGCGCATACCAAGTCGTCAACATCGCGGCAGGCCAGCCGCAGCGGTTTGGAAACTCGCCGCGGAATACGCTGCGTGGACCCGGATTCTGGAACCTGGACCTCGGCGTGTTCCGCACGTTCAGGCTGCCGGGTTCGGCGGCCGTGCAGTTGCGTCTCGAGATGCTCAACGTGCTCAACAACCCGAATCTGTCGAATCCTGGGAACAATATTTCTGACCCGGCGACGTTCGGATTCATCACGTCCACGACTGCGGTGGGCGAGCGCAACATCCGGTTGGGATTGAGGGCGACGTTCTAGCGATCTCGCAGGGCAGGAAGGGCAGGATCGGCAGGAATGAGAGGGCACGAAGGCTCTGCGTTCTCGACCATCCCGCCTATCCGGCCCGTCCCGCCCTTCCTGCCTACTGATTCACGCCACTCGCGAGAAAGCCACCGTCGACGACGATCAGCTGGCCGGTGACGAACGTGGAGGCGTCGGACGCGAGGAACACGGCGGCGCCTACCAGTTCGTCGAGCCGGCCGAATCGTTTCATCGGCGTCCTCGCGATCAGCTCCTGGCCGCGCGGCGAGTCGAGCAGTGCCCGGTTCATATCGGTGGCGAACAAACCGGGCACGACCGCGTTGATTCTCACGCCTCGCGGCGCCCATTCGACGGCGAGCGCGCGCGTGAGGCCGGCCACGGCCGCCTTGCTCGCGGTGTAGGCGGCCACTTCGAAGAACCCCACAAACGACGACAGCGAGGCGATGGTGATGATCCGGCCGTCGCCCCGTTCGAGCATCGGCGCGGCGAACACGCGGCAGGCGCGCAGTGTTCCCGTCAGGTTGGTGTCGATGATGCGCTGCCACTCGACGTCGGTCATCTCGAGCGTCGGCATGCGTGCGGTGACGCCGGCCGCGCACACGAGAATGTCGACGCCGCCGAGCTCGCCCAGACATCGATCGCGCAGCGACGCGAGCGACTGCGCGTCGCCGACGTCGCACGTCTGACGCAGCGTCCGCCGGCCGCACGACTCGATTTCTTTGGCCACGTCGGCGACAAGAGTGTCGCGCCGGCCCGTGGCGACGACGTCCGCGCCGGCGCAGGCAAGACCCAGCGCGATCGTTCGTCCGATGCCGCTCGTGCCGCCGACGACAACCGCGACGCGTCTGGACAGATCGAAGAGAGAAGGGTTCACGCGTTCGCGACTCATGATATCCCGATGAGACGCTGCAGACTACGGACGTGCGTTCCCTTGCTGGATCGTGACAATCTGATTCGCCGCCACGTCGGCCATCGATTCCGTCGCGCCGCCCGGCCAGACGACCTCGATGCGATCGACGCGTGTCGCGGTCCCGACCCCGAAGTGCGCGCGCAGATCGTTCTGACTGAGGTAGCTCGAGCCGGCCTTGACGTCGCGAATCTGGGTGCGCCCGCCGGCCGTGACGCGGACGCGCGCGCCAATCGCGTCTGTGTTCGGCGCGCGTCCGCGCAGGCGAACGGTCAACCAGTTCGCCCGATTGCCGCCGTCGTTTCGCAGCAGCTCGGCGTCCTGGCCGTTGTTGGTGACGAGCAGATCGAGATCGCCGTCGTTGTCGATATCGGCGACGGCGAGGCCGCGGCTCACGCGCTCGGCGGCGAACGCCGGGCCGGACGTCCGTCCGGCTTCGACGAAGCGGCGGCCCGTCGTGTTACGGAAGAGCAGCTTGCGCTGCATGTACGTGGACCCGGCGCGGAACTTCGGCGCGTTGTCGAGGATATGTCCGTCCGCGACGGCGATGTCGAGCAGGCCGTCGTTGTCGTAGTCGAGAAACGCGACGCCGAAACCAACGAAGGGAAGTGTCGGAAACCCGATGCCGCTCTCGGGCGACGCGTACGCGAACAAGCCGCGCTCGAGGCCGTGGAGCAGCGTGTGCATCTCGAAGTCGAGGTTCGTGATGACGACGTCGAGGCGGCCGTCGCCGTCGTAGTCGCCGGTGTCGATGCCCATGCCGGCGCGCGCCTTGCCGTCGGCGCCGACGGCGATGCCGGAGACGAGGCCCTCTTCCTTGAACCGCATGTTGCCGAGGTTGTGAAAGAGGAAGTTCGGCATCGTGTCGTTCGCGACGAAGACATCGGGCAGTCCGTCGCCGTCGTAATCGGAGACGACGACTCCGAGTCCATTCGACCGAAGGGCGCCCACGCCGGACGAGGCGCTTACATCGGTGAAGACTCCGTTATCGTTGCGATAGACGACGCTCGGCAGCGGCTCGTATTTCAACGGATGGCAGTAGAAGCGGACGCGGACGCCGCCGCGCGAGTTGCCGCAGAAAGGGCTGTGCGCGCGATCGGCGTCGACGTAGTTGGCGACCCAGAGGTCGAGGTCGCCGTCGCGATCGAGATCGGCAAACGCGCAGCCGGCGCCCCACCTCGCGTCGCCGACGTGAGCCGATGCCGTCACGTCTGTGAAGGTGCCGTCGCCGTTGTTGCGGTAGAGG
>Ga0073909_10000431_pt1 | contig 13900 bp, 17 predicted proteins | sample Coa_R1_6_FD_66439 | JGI IMG/M metagenome (GOLD analysis project Ga0073909, IMG submission 66439) | Surface soil microbial communities from Centralia Pennsylvania, which are recovering from an underground coalmine fire. - Coalmine... | ecosystem: Environmental > Terrestrial > Soil > Unclassified... | reverse complement strand
CGACAGCTTTGTTGCCTCCGCTGCCGCCTCGATTGCTACCGGGTGGAGCGAACCAGTTCCCGGGCGGGAGTTGCACCCGCTGAAGTCCAGCGCCTTTCACGGCGCACTGTTACGCCAGTTATCTGCGCCTTCCGACTCGCCGGACTGTAAACTCCCAGTCTGTGATGACCACCAACTTCCGCTTGGATGAATCGATTTGAGTACTATTGCTTGTGTGCATCCCTCTGCTGGTACTCTTGATTGTCCTGATCGTCCTGCTAGCCCGAGGCAGTCGCAGCACAGTACGATTCGCGGACTTTTCTGTGACGATCTCCACGATAAGCCGGGAGGAAGGCTACGTTAAGTACGCTTCCAGCAAGAAGCAAGCAGAATTCCGGGCATTTATTGGGAGAGGCAGAAGCTTCTTCCGACCGTTGATCGTGGTGACAGTGCCAGCGGAACTGACCCAAGAAGACTTTGGCAAAGTCGCTTCCGATGTCGCGCTAGGGCTCGGGCGCCTTCGGTACGAATATCGAATTTACAGAAACAACGAAGTGCTCGCCCGTAGCGACAGATGATGGTTGACGAAATCAGGCATTTACACTTGTACCTTACGGTTACGAGTTAAGTAGTCCGACACGCAGCCCCACCCGTCAGAGTGCAACAATGACATTCACTACGATCGGCGTCTCCGCCAGAACCTAAAAAGCATTTTCTGGTGCTAGAGTTGCCCTCATGCCTGACACCAACAATCTCGAGACCTTCGAGGCCATCGTGGAGTGGGCTTACAGCACATTGCCGCAGAAGATAAGGGACTTGCCAGATTTTCCCGGCATTCAAGTGATTGACGAGCCTCCTGCGGACGTGTTCGCGGACATAGCGAACAAACGAAAATGGGGGCCTAAAGCTGAGTTGCTGGGGTTGTACAGCGGCGTTTATAGAACCGAACAGCGAAACAACGTTCTACGGATGGCTCCCGACCTGATTTTTGTCTTCCGCGGCCCCATCCTGCGCTGTTCAAAAGGAGATTTGCGAGCCGAGGTGAAAAGAGTGGTTTGGCATGAGGTCGCACACTGGCTCGGCCACAATGAGGAGGAGGTGAAGGAATTGGGTCTCTCCTAAAAGAAAGTGACCGCCTTAACCATTCCGGTTCACATCCGCAATCTCACTTGTCCCCGCTCGCAGCTCGGAGTTTCTCCGTTGAAGCAACAGCCCGCTCCGCCTTTTGCAAATCGGCTTCTGCCCGCAGCGTAGCCTCGAGCCTGTGTAAGGTGCCGAGAGAGTGGGCCACGGATCGGTGCTCCACCCCACCCGTATCGTTCTTCAGTAGTTCGCCGAGGTGTCCGATCGCAACTTGCTTCACTTCCCGAATTCGGTCGGGAAATTCGTCGGGCGCAATCTCCACCAGGTGAGCCTCAGCCAGCGACTTGCGCACTAGCTGACTCCGATCTTCTTCGTCCACCATCGATGCCTCAATCAAACAGCGCTGCGCGACCGCCGCTGCTCCGCGGTCTCACTTCTTTTGTTCGCTTCGCTGAAACTTTAAATAGATGTATGCCAGGTACTGGTTGAGTTCAGCCCAGAAAGTTTGTTCGCGATTCCGCGGATCGACTCCGCTCTCCACCATCGAAACCAGTCGTTCTTCCCAGGTTTCGCGCTCCTCCTGCGAAACTTCGTCGGCGCTGCGCCACGTCGGAGACTCCGGGCAGCCCTCCACCCGGTGCTCGGGAATCACGCGCCCGTCCTCCAGAACAAAGTCGCGCCACACCAATCCCCAGCGCACTTCCCTGAGCACGCCGGACTTCATCCCGGCCGCGGAGCTGAAGTGGACAATCTCCCCCTCCCTCGGCGGCCAAGTCTCTTCGGAGTCTACTCTCTGTATCGAGGTCTGCATGCTGGGGGTTCCCGGACGGGAGCGGTGCTAGTTGTTCTCTCCTGGGCCGGGCTCGCGCCCAACAATATTAGGACCGTTCGTGCCGGGTCTCGGCCACGGATTGCGGGAAATAACGTCCTCGACCGCGCGCTCCACCATGGAGAGGAAGGCCCCCGTACTGGCCGCAGGATCAGCCAGAACCAGGTCGAGACGCGGCGCCATTTCAACCGCCGGGATCGAATGAGCCTGCTGGGCGAGATAGCCAATCCAAAGAATCGTGACCGCGTTGTACGCAAAGCTTTTCAACATGCTGATGGTCACACCGGCGGCCCCTCCGTAGCGCATCGCCACGCTAACTAGAATCAGCTCAATGCTCGCGAAGACTCCGAATCCCAGCGCGATCCCGAACACCTGCTGCCGCCAGCAATTCTTGAGTAGGCGGCAAAGGATCATCAACAGGCAGAACAGTCCGCACTGCATCACCCGAACACTGCGGTCGAAGGTTAGCACCACGGCCACCACCCGGTCCGCGCTGCCTTCCTGACTGGTGAAGGCTGTCACGATGGCCAGCACCAGCAGCAATCCGCAAGCCCAGCGGAAAATGACGGAGCCCAGATTCTGGGCGCCCCCGTATTCCTTGAAAACGTGCTGCAGCATCTCATCCATGACGGCAACCGCCAGGATCACGCTGATTGCGTTCCCTGTCCAGTAGGCGTCAAAGTAGTTATCTTCGTAGAAACGGTAGGTGAGGAAAAGAAGACCTGCCGTTAAAGCCTGAAAGGCAATGTAGGAAAAGAACCGGGGAAAAACCAGGTGCAGCTTCCGATGCACCATGCAAGCCAGAAGGGCGATTTCCAGCACTGGTCCCGCCACCCAATTCAAATACATGATCCAATTCATCACTTGGCAGGCCCCGGAGGCGAGAAGCATACCTCTCCCTCCACCGGGCATGCAACTTTTTTTCGCGGCGGGCTAAACGCGTCTCAACGTCCAGGGGCTCCGGCTATAAGTACAGCCTAAAAGCACCTCTTCCTGCGGCAAATCGGCATGGGGGCGCTGCCGTCCGCGACTACGACGGAATGTTGTGTCGAGAGATTGATGGGAGCGTTCTCCGAAGAAAAAGCACAGAACAATCCGACCAGGGCTAGAGCGGTCAGCAAGACCTCAGCTGTTTTGTTCATTGGGGGAAAGCCTCAGCGTGCTGGATTTTGATGCGGGCGAAGTATATGCCCGGCTTTAGGGATTGCAACTGTAACGTTCTGTGGAAAAGGATTATTTCTTTGGTGCGCTCGCGGGCAAGTCGCAAATCCGCGCTGGACATGTCAGCCACAAAGAAGAATGTTAGGGATATCCGTGATCGCACGCGTGAAAAGAACGTGCTTCCGTGAGCAGGAGTGTGAAGCGAGGGCCGCACTGCGGGTGCCCCGTCCAAGCTCCGCTTGGGCGGGGGTTTTCTCAGCGGTCTGCGACCTTTTAAAATTCCGAGCAGGCCGGTGCAGCCTGAACCTACAAATGAAAAGCTAACCGCTGGATCTACTTCACGGCCAGCTCCGAGCGAAGTTCCTGATTGGTCATGACCGTGGCGATCTTGTCCTTCATGTATTTCATCGAAACATCGTGGTGCTCCCGGTCGTAGGAATCAACGCAGTCGGCTGCCAGCACCACTCTCCAGTCTCGCTGATACGCATCAATCGCCGTCATGCGGACGCAAGCATGCGTGTTGATCCCGGCCAGAATCAGAGCGTCAGGCTTCCATCGCTCAAGCATCTGCTCAAGCTCAGTACCAAAGAACGCGCTGTACCGCTTCTTGACCACAACCGGGTCTGACGGATCGACAGCAAGGTCCGAAACAATCTCGCACCCCGGCGTCCCTTTGATCGTGATTCGAATCCCCTTGTCCTTCATTTCCGGGAAGGCATCTCGAAGATCCGGCTCGAATTCCTGGCGAACCCAAATGACCGGTCGGCCAAGCTGCCGCATGAGCCCCACCAGCTCGTTGATGGACCGGACCAGCTCTTGCCTTCGCGCCGGTACCCACTTCTCAAGAAACTCATTCAACATGTCGATGACGATCAAGGCCGGCCGTTGCATGGCTGGAAAAGTTAGCACACCTTTGCATTCCTGAATCTTCACGCGGATTCGGAAGGTTCGGTGCGGGTAATAGGGGCCTACCCTGAAAACCATTTCAATGGGTGAATCTGGATTGTTTAACAGCAACGCTGAACGCTGGCTCGGCCCGAGCTGACCCGCAGCAGGAGCAGACATACAAGGGGCCCCCACTGACAGGCAGCGCTAGACCGAGCCGTCTGAAAGGCTAGTTCGTTGGCGCACCGATGTCGTTGCTCTTGAGCACGGATGCCGCTCCTACGGTGGCAGGTGAAATCGGATTGTCGGAGGGTGGCCCATACCTGAACTATCGCTCCGACCACCCAAGGGTGCGCCTTCCAAGCTTGGCTTGGGCGGGGGTTTTCGTCGTGCTCTGCAGCGTGTGGAAATTCCGAGGCGCCCGGACTCTCGCCATCCATTGCCGAGGTGCATAATTCAATCGCGTTCGGTGCGAGTGCGTGGGAAAGCAATGCAGCCCGCAATTTCCCATACTGGGTCAATCACAACCGCGAAAAATTGCTTCACCCCTTGACCTCATCCTGTATTTCTGCAATTATCGAAATATGCCGACCGCGCCCAACGTCGCGCGCTATGCCGATATGTTCGCCGCCATGGGCGCCGAGCCCCGTCTGCGTATCATGCAACTCCTCCTGCAGGCGCATCCGGAAGGCTTGGTGGTCAACGAGATCCAGCAGGAACTCAACATTCCCAACTCCACCCTCTCGCACCACCTCGACAAGCTGCGCAACGAAGACCTGGTCGCCGTCAGCCGCGAGAGCACATTTCTTCGCTACACCGCTAACGCCGACGCCCTGCAGGAAGTCTTGCAGTTCCTCTATGCCGAATGTTGCACGCGCAACCACGCAGTTCGTCCGCGCGACGTCGTGCAGATCGCGAAAGCGAAATAGGAGACCCCGCCATGCCATCGACCGACACGCCCGCCAATGTGAAGGAAGTCGTCAAGGAGAAATATGGACAAGCTGCCCTGCGCGTGAAGGCCGGCGGCAGTTCTTGCTGTGGGGCCGCCCCCGCGCGCGAGTGCTGCGATCCGATCAGTGCCAACCTCTACGACAAAGCGCAGGCCGAACAGATTCCGGAAGAAGCCATGCTGGCTTCGCTCGGCTGCGGCAACCCCACGGCGCTCGCGCAACTCCATCCCGGCGAAATCGTCCTCGATCTGGGCTCCGGTGGCGGCATCGACGTCCTGCTCTCCGCCCGCCGTGTCGGGCCCACAGGCAAAGCCTACGGCCTCGACATGACCGACGAGATGCTTGCCCTCGCCAACGCCAACAAGCAGAAAGCCGGCGCCACTAATGTGGAATTCCTGAAGGGCGAGATCGAAAACATCCCGCTGCCCGACAACTCGGTCGACGTCATCCTCTCCAATTGCGTCATCAATCTTTCGGCCGACAAAGACCGCGTGCTGCGCGAAGCCTTCCGCGTCCTCAAGCCCGGCGGCCGCTTCGCCGTCTCCGACGTCGTCACGCGCGGCGACATTGCGCCGCAGATCCGCGAGAGCATTCTGCTTTGGGTAGGCTGCATTGCGGGCGCGCTCGAAGAAAATGACTATCGCGCGAAACTGCTAGCGGCTGGCTTCAAACAGATCGACATCGAGCCCACGCGCATCTACCGCATCGACGATGCCCGCGAATTCCTCACCGGTCAAGGCCTTGACGTAGACGCTCTCGCCCGCGAAGCCGACGAAAAATTCATGAGCGCCTTCATTTGCGCCGTGAAGCCGGCGCAAGCAAAACCATGCTGCACCGCGTCTTGCTGCAAGTAGCTATGCCAACACGCTACAACATCCTCTTTCTATGCACCGGCAACTCCGCGCGCTCCATCATGGCCGAAGGCATTCTCAACTTCAAAGGACGCCCCAATTTCACCGCCTACAGCGCCGGCAGCCATCCTTCCGGCACAGTTCGCCCCGAGGCTTTGCGCCAACTTGAAATTGCACACATCCCCACCGCCGGTCCGCGCAGCAAGTCTTGGGACGAGTTCGCGCAGCCCGGCTCTCCGACACTCGACTTCGTCTTTACCGTCTGCGACAACGCAGCCAAGGAACTCTGCCCCGTGTGGCCCGGACAGCCGATCACGGCGCACTGGGGCGTACCCGATCCCGCCGCCGTTCACGGCAGCGCCGCCGACATCGAGCGCGCGTTCCGGGAAGCATTTTTCCTCCTCGATCGCCGGATCAGTTTGTTCCTGTCTCTGCCGTTGAAGAGCCTCAAGGGTCTCGCCCTCCAGCGCGAACTCGACAACATCGGTCAGGCCATGGCGCCCGTCCATCACAAATAGCCCACGGCTCGATCTCAACCGCGTCTCGCGAGGTCAAAACCAACGTGAACACAAGCCACCGTCTCCGCTTTCTCGATCGTTATCTCACCGGCTGGATCTTCGCCGCCATGGCCGCTGGCGTTCTGCTGGGCTGGCTGGTGCCGGGAACCGTACCCTTCCTCAATCGTTTCAGCGTGGGCACAACGTCAGTGCCGATTGCGATTGGCCTGATCCTCATGATGTACCCGCCCTTCGTCAAAGTTCGCTACGAGGAGTTGCACGAAGTCTTCCGCAACAAACGCATCCTGGGTCTCTCGCTTCTGCAGAACTGGGTCGTCGGTCCAATCCTGATGTTCGTATTGGCCATCGTGTTCCTGCACTCTTATCCGGAGTACATGGCGGGACTCATCATGATCGGCGTGGCCCGCTGCATCGCCATGGTCATTGTCTGGAACGAACTAGCCAAGGGCGACACGCAGTACGCCGCCGGCCTCGTCGCCTTCAACTCGCTCTTCCAGATCTTCTTCTACTCGGTGTATGCATGGGTGTTCATCACCGTATTGCCCCGCATGCTCGGCCTGCGCGGGGCGGTGGTAAATGTTTCGATCGCCCAGATTGCACAGAGTGTTTTCATCTACCTCGGAATCCCGTTTCTGGCCGGCTTCGCAACCCGCACCCTTCTGCTGCGCGCAAAAGGCCGCGAATGGTACGAGCACACCTTCATCCCGCGGGTAAGCCCACTCACACTTGTCGCTTTGCTGTTCACGATCGTGGTGATGTTCTCCCTGAAAGGCGGATACATCGTCCGGCTCCCGCTGGATGTGCTGAGAATCACCGTGCCACTGCTGATCTACTTCGTAGTGATGTTTTTGGTGTCTTTCTATATGGGCAGGAAGGTCGGTGCGGATTACTCGAAGACCACGACGTTGGCTTTTACGGCAGCCTCCAACAACTTTGAACTCGCGATCGCCGTGGCGGTCTCGGTCTTCGGCATCAACTCAGGAGCCGCGTTCGCAGCAGTGATCGGCCCGCTGGTGGAAGTCCCGGTCATGATCGCGCTCGTGAACGTGGCTTTCTATTTCCAGCGAACCGCATTTCCACCCGCGTCGGACCTCGCGATACAAGTGGCCAAAAGCCAAGCTTGAATGGCTGCCGCGAACGGGAAGAACACGACTTCAGTCGTGCCATAGCCCAACTTGAATGGCTGCCCCACCCTTCGTGGTTTTCGAAGGGTGGGAGGCATCGGCCCCAAATGTCTTATCGTCAGGACGGTCACTAAAACGCACAACACAGCGTGAGTGCACGGTACCCCGCCACCCCTGACAGTCACTGTGCAGAAACCGCGAGTTTGCTGCGAACGGGAAGGGCACGACTTCAGTCGTGCCATAGCCGAACTTAATGGCTGCCCCACCCTTCGCGTTTTTCGAAGGGTGGGAGACATCGGCCCAAATGTCTTATCGTCAGGATGGTCACTAAAACGCACAACACAGCGTGAGTGCACGGTACCCCGCCACCCCTGACAGTCACTGTGCAGAAACCGCGAGTTTGCTGCGAACGGGAAGGGCACCACTTCAGTCGTGCCATAAGGGTCAAATATGACAGGGGCTTCAGCCCCTGAGGGTCACAGACGAGGACGATTCCGAAATCACAACAAGAACGTTCGCTCGAAGCTCAAAGCTCGCAGCCCGCAACTCCTAAGCCGCCACTTCATCTTCCTCCCTATCTCCATTCGCCTCCGGCTCGTGCTCATCACGCTGCCCCGCATTCACCAGCGCTACCCCAGCCAGAATGATCAGCATCGCGAGAATCGTGAACACTCCCATCGGCTCGCTCGCCAACAACCAACCCAGCAACACCGCCACGACAGGATTCACATACGCATACGTCGCCACCCGCGAAGGCGACGCCACCATGTGTAGCCAGCTGTATGCCGTGAACGCGATGATCGATCCAAACACCGCCAGGTACGCCAGCGCCATCCACGACCTCTCTGACACTGCACTCAAATGAAATCCTGCGGTCTCGCGCGTCAGCGTCGCGGCAATCATCAGCGCCACTCCGCCACCGAGCATCTGCATCGCCGACGAGATTACCGGCGAATCCGGCATCTTCACGCTCCGCATCCAGATCGTGCCCGCCGCCCAAATGAATGTTCCGAACAGAACCGCGAACGCCCCGAGCAGATTCACTTCCCCGCCGTGCCGGAGAATATCCGGACCAAACAGAACCGCGACGCCAACGAACCCCAATGCCAATCCGGCGAGCGCGCGGCCAGTGAACTTGCGCTCGGTTCCCTTCGCCCGGGCCAGCACGACGATCCACATCGGCAAGGTCGCCACCAGCAACGCCGCGATCCCGGAAGGCACGCGCTGCTCCGCCCACGCCAAACTTCCATGCCCGCCCAGAAACAGCAGTGCTCCAATCAACGCAGGCTGCACCCACTCGCGCAGCCTCGGCGCGGGCGTCCCGCGCCACCGCGTCCACGCATACAAGGCCGCGCCCGCCGAGAGATGCCGCATGCCCATCATCAAAAGCGGCGGCAATGTTTCAATCGCGTATCGGATTGCTAAATACGTCGAGCCCCAGATGAGGTAGATTGCTGCGAACGCAGCGACCAGCGACGCAGTCGTCGGACGGATGGTCTGCGGAATTCGGCGACCTCCGCCGATCTCAAGAGGTTCCCCGCTGCGGAGCAAAGAGCGCATTTCCGAAATTTCGTCAGGCATGATATTCTAACCATCGAACGCGGTTTAACCGGTTACATGGAAGGATAGTTCACCCTCCATAACCAGTCAAGTCGATTTTGATGGTTAGATTTAGCGGGTTACAGCTTCTTTGATGTCGCAGCCCTCAAGCAAGTCACATTTCGATCTGAGCGGTGGAAATCTCGCCCTCGATTTTGTCAACACGGTGAGCAATCGCCCCGCCGCCGAACCCATCGAGCGCCTGACCGACTACAACCATCTCGTCTTCTTTGGACTGGAATCGAACCTCTATCCACACGCCATGGTCAACGACCTTTACATCCGCGCTGGACGTTTGCCCGGCATGGCGAAGAATGCGTTGCTCAAGGCGATCCAGTTTCGCGAAGCGCTGTTCGCGATCTTCTCGGCAGTCGTAGAACACCGAGCCATTCCAGGAAATGCGCTCCAGCAACTCACGCTCATTCTGCAGGAAGGGATGGCCAATGGACGCCTGGTGCACAACGGACATCTCTTCGCGTGGGAGTGGACGTCGATGAACATTCATCTCGAGTCCGCGCTCTGGCCGGTAGCGCGCGCCGCAGCCGACCTGCTGCTCTCCGACGAACTCGAGAACGTACGTATGTGCGCTTCCGACGAGTGCGCGTGGCTCTTCATCGACAGAACCAAAAACCACCGCCGCCGCTGGTGCGACATGAAAACCTGCGGCAACCGCGTGAAGGCGCGCAGGCACTACCAGAGAATGAACAGTAAGTAGTTCGTCGACCTTCCATCGTCGATCCTTATCTTGCAAGACTCACCTCCTGCAAAACGCAGTGACCCCTGCAAAACGCAGTGGCGGCCGGGACTTTCGTCTCTTTCTTCCCTTCTCGTAACTAGCTTGTTTTCAGGTGTCCAGCTTCTTTCCTTGTTTTGCCACTGACGTGCACTTCCTTGTTATGCAGGTCGCTGGACGCGCTGTTTGCGGCGTCGACCTCGTGATGGCGTGGAGGATGTCATGTCGATTCTGTTTGTTCTGCTGATGTTTCTACTGGTGATGTCGATCAGCTACTTCCGCCGGGGTAGCGAAGCGGCCGTGCAGCCTGAAGTCTGGGCCGGGCCGCCTGCGCCTCGCCTGCAGCGGGAATATGGTTTCTCGATCCCCGAGGGCTATGCCTTCCATCCCGGACACACCTGGGTACTGAAGGAAGACGGCGAGAATGCGCGCGTGGGTGTGGATACGTTCGCCGCCAATCTGATCGGGAAGATTGATCGAATCGAGGTATTGGGCTTGAGTCGTTGGGTGCGCCAGGGACAAAAGCTGGTCACGCTGATCAGCGGTGACCAGAGGTTTGAGCTGGTCTCACCGGTGGAAGGCGTGGTGATGGCGGTGAATAAGGACGTCATCGCCGACCCAACCTTGCTGGCGGGTGATCCGTATCAGAACGGATGGATCGCGATGGTGAAGTCTCCTGACCTGGCGCTCAACAAGAAAAACCTGGTGCAGGGCGGAATGGTCGCGCCCTGGCTGCAGAACAACGTGACGCGGCTGAACGGCATGGTGGCACAACTGTCGCCGACTATGGCAGCCGATGGCGGCGTGCCATTGCCGGGACTGTTGATGCGGCTCACGCCGGAACTGCGCGAGCAAGTAGCACGGGAATTCTTTTTGGCCTAGGAGTAGGGGCCGAGGAAAATCCCCGCCCAAGCAGAGCTTGGACGGGGCACCCCCTCGATAGAGACGCAGTGGAAGTTGGCGGTACGCGGGCGAGGGCGCCCGCGCTACAAGGAACGAAGGAGAACGTTATGGAACGCACGAGAGCCATCCTGGTGGACATCACGAAGTGCATCGGATGCCGGAGCTGCGAGCAAGCTTGCAAGGAACTGCACGGGTTTCCGAAAGAGACGGAAGCGAAGTTGTCGACGACGGCTTTCACGGTGATCGAAGAGCACGGCGACAAGTACGTGCGGCGGATGTGTATGCACTGTCAGGATCCGGCGTGCGCGTCGGCGTGCCTGGTGGGCGCGCTCAAGAAGACGGCGGCCGGGCCCGTCACATATGACAGCGGGAAATGCATTGGGTGCCGGTACTGCCTGGTGGCTTGCCCGTTCAGCGTGCCGCGCTACGAGTGGACGAAGCTGGTTCCGTACGTGAAGAAGTGCGACATGTGCGCGGCGCGCCAGGCACAGGGCCAACCGCCAGCGTGCGTGGAAGCGTGCCCGACGGGCGCGTCGATGGTGGGATGGCGCGACGAGATTCTCGAGTTGGCACAACGCACCGTGCTTAACGATGCGAAGTATGTGAAGCATATTTACGGCAGCGAGGAAGCGGGCGGGACGTCGGTGTTCTTCATCTCGGATGTGCCGTTCGAGAAGTTGGGATTCCCGGCGCCTCCACAGCTGGCCATGCCGCCGTTGAGTGCGGCCGCGTTGGGCGATGTGCCGACCGTGGTGTTGGTGGGTGGATCATTGCTGGCCGGGTTGTATTGGATTACCGAGCGGCGGAATGAAGTGGCAGCGATCGAGAGAAGTGAGCAGAAGAAGGAGCGGCCGTGACGGAGAGACGAGTTGGAGCTGTCGCCCCTCCGGGGCTTCGGGGAAATCACGTCTGCACCCAGCGCTTACGCGCTGGGCTAATGAATGGCGCCCCTGCGGGGCTTTCAGACGCCCTAGATGTCTTTGGGCGGAGTGTCTCGGCCGACAGGTCTGCGACGCCGAACTTCGTTGTCCTTTGGCAGAGCGGGAAGGAGTTGAGTTATGACTAGCACACGAGTTCCTAAGATCACGCTGTGGCGGGTGATTGTGGCGGTGATTTTTGCGGCGGGGTTGTACGCCACCTATGCGAGGTTCGCGCTGGGCTTCGCCCAGTCGACTCATTTAACCGATCCGCAGCCCTGGGGATTGTGGGTCGGCTTGGGAACGCTGTGCGGCGTGGGACTCTCGGCCGGCGGATTCGGGATCGCGGCTGCCGTGTACCTGCTTGGCTTCGAACGTTATCGTCCGGTATTGCGCACGGCGGTGCTGGTGTCGTTTCTTGGATACATGAGTGTGATCGCAGGCATGATGTACGAGCTTGGATTGCCCTGGAGAATCTGGCATCCCATTTTTATGTGGAACCGGCACTCGATGCTGTTTGAAGTGTCATGGTGCGTGATGCTGTATTCGACGGTGCTGTCGCTGGAGTTCTCGCCGGCGCTGGTCGAGAAGATTCCATGGAAGCGCTTGCGCGATTGGTACCTGAAGCAGCAGCATCGGATCCTGATCGGGTTGGTGCTGGTGGGATGCGTGCTGTCGTCGCTCCACCAGTCATTCCTGGGCGGGCTGTATCTGCTGACCAAGGGCAAGCTTGATCCGCTGTGGTACACACCGTACCTGACCACGCTGTTCTACCTCTCGGCGATTCCGGCGGGGCTGGCCGTGACAGTGATTGCGCTGTACCTGTGCGTGCGCTCGCTGAACGTGAAGCTGGATACGGCGATCCTGAGTGAACTGAGCCGGGTGATCGCGCCCATGCTCGGGTTGTATGGGATGTTCCGGCTGGTCGATCTGTTCTCGCGGAACGCGCTGCCCTATCTGTTCCGGTGGCGGGAAGAGTCGTTCTCGTTCTGGCTGGAGTTTGGGTTGTTCGTGGTGGCACCGTTGGTGCTGTTGAACATGGACAAGGTGCGGAACAATCCGCAGCGTTTGTACTGGACGTGCAGCCTGGTGGTGATGGGATTTATGGCGAACCGGCTAAATGTCTCCATCACCGGGCTGCAAGCCAGCTCAGGGATTTATTACGTTCCGAAGTGGACGGAATTCGCGGCGACGTTGATGGTGCTGACGGCGGCCGTGATGGCTTTCCGGTACGCGGTGATTTATCTGGACATTCTGCCGAAGAATTCTTCGACGCGGTGGATGGCTAGGGAGGGAGTGGCGTAGTTGGCCGCTGATGGCTAGTGGCTTGTAGCTGGTGGCTTTCTTGCAAAACTTTTCGGGCGCGGCCTTCATGGCCGCGTCCATTGCTTTTCATGTGTCGTCGGACCTTGTCCCTGAAGCGCGCCTTCGGTGATTTGTATCTCTTTCACTTACCTGCGGTGCACTCTTGGCCGACCGTGGGTTTTCAAGAATTACTGCTGCGAGGTTGGGCGAACAAACGACGCACATTGGTGAGAACGCGTGTTTTCGTCAACTATCGCTCATGCCCATATCCGTGGGTACACTAGCTGGGCAACCATGAGTTGGTTCATCAGCAAAAGCCCCTTCGGTCGCGACGAAGACCCAGTGAAGCACGTCGTGGAATTGCTCTCCCGCGAAGCGGATGAAGCTGGAACTTCCCTGACCGCTCTGGAAAAGGAGATTCTTGCCCAGGACAACCTTGAGTCTATGACCGACGATCTACGACACCGTGCGAAAGGGTTGATTGCGCGGATATACGAAGCAGAACCTTGGGCTGAATTTGAAGGCGACCCTAAGAGTTTTGCCAATTCATTGGAATGGGCAGGCGATTCAAGGTATCCGAATGTTGTGGCGCTTGCTGAGGAAGTTCGGTGTGAGATTGCAGGGCTCACCCTTCCGTTACAGGGTTGGAAACGAGTCAAAGATGCAGTGCAACTCGTGGGTTGCGGACTGCTCGTCGTGTTGCTGATGTTTGCAATTGTGATTACCGCTGGTTTTCTACTTGGTTGGAAATGAACGGCTTTTCTCTTGAGCCGAACAACTGTTGATAAATCGCGTGAACACCTTTTCTGTAGTTAAAGTCCTGACCTCGCAAGCGGCTTGTCGATCCTAATAATCGGGTATACATGCCTGTACTTGGAATGGCGTCGGTCGGGGGCACGTTGCATTATGTGAGTCTAGGCGAACGGCGCGGAGAAGACCAAGTTGGCGAAAAATCGCCTCTCTGACAATGTCGTTCCCGTCAAGTACTTTTTGAGCGTACTAACCCGTGCACTCCGAAGAGCGCGCCATTTCGGTCTAGTTGAAGCTGTGCCATACCAACCTA
>Ga0073909_10000430_pt1 | contig 13902 bp, 10 predicted proteins | sample Coa_R1_6_FD_66439 | JGI IMG/M metagenome (GOLD analysis project Ga0073909, IMG submission 66439) | Surface soil microbial communities from Centralia Pennsylvania, which are recovering from an underground coalmine fire. - Coalmine... | ecosystem: Environmental > Terrestrial > Soil > Unclassified... | reverse complement strand
GCTCCGTGCACACCGAAACCAAAGGCCGCGATGGCTACGTCAGCCTGGAGGTTTCTCCGAATCTGGCATTCGACACCCAAGGCACCATCGAGGAAGCCCGGCGCCTCTGGAAGGCCGTCAATCGGCCGAACGTGATGATCAAAATTCCCGCCACTCCGCAGGGAATTCCGGCGATACGCCAGGCTCTGGAAAGCGGCATCAACGTCAACATCACGCTGCTCTTCGCGCAGTCCGCCTACGAACAAGTTGCTGAAGCGTTCCTCTCGGCTTTGGAAGCTCGCGCCGCCAAAGGACAGGAGGTTTCGCAGATCGCCAGCGTCGCCAGCTTCTTCGTCAGTCGCATCGACTCCTTGGTCGACTCCAAAATCGAAGCGATGCTCAAAACCGGCACCGACGCAAAGAAAAAAGCTCTGCTCGAATCGCTGCTGGGCAAAGTCGCTATCGCCAATGCCCGCCGCACTTACAAGAAATATCAGGATCTGTTTGGCGGAGCGCGCTGGAAAGCTCTTGCCGCAAAAGGCGCTCAGACCCAACGACTCCTGTGGGCCAGCACCAGCACCAAAAATCCCAAGTACCGTGATGTGATCTACGTCGAAGAGCTGATCGGCGCGGACACCGTGGACACCATTCCGCCCGCCACCTTCGACGCGTTCCGCGATCACGGCAAACTTCGCAACAGCCTTACTGAAAACGTCGAGGGCGCCGAGAAGACTATGTCTGATCTGGAAGCAGCGGGCATTTCCATGAAAGAAGTCACCGACCAATTGCTGGCCGACGCCGTGAAACTATTCCAGGACCCTTTCAAGCAACTGCTTGCCGCCATCACCAAGCATGCTGGGGTGCGTGCGTGAGCGTGAATCGCCTGACTTACAAACTTCCGAAAGAGCTGCAAGCCGCTGTTGCATCCTCGCTGGAAGGCTGGAAAAAGAATAATAAAGTTGCGCGCCTGTGGCAGAAAGACGCTTCTCTGTGGAGCAACACCGACGAAAGCAACTGGCTCGGCTGGCTATCCATCTGCGAAGAGCAACTGGCGAATATCGAAACGCTGAAGCAGCTCGCCGCGGAAGTGAAAGCGGCGAAGCTCAAACACGTCTTGCTGCTGGGAATGGGTGGCTCCAGCCTGTGTCCCGAAGTACTTCGCATGACCTTCGGCAGAGTTGCCGGATTTCCCGAACTTTACGTACTTGATTCGACCGATCCCGTCCAGATCAAAGCCATCGAAAAGAAGTTGGACCTTAGGAAAACGCTTTGCATTGTGTCCAGCAAGTCCGGCAGCACGCTCGAGCCAAACATCTTCAAACAATATTTCTTTGAACGTGTGAAGAAAGCCGTCGGCGACAAACTGGTCGGCAGCCGGTTTATTGCGGTGACCGATCCTGGCTCCAAAATGCAGCAAGTCGCTGAGAACGACAAGTTTTGGAAGATCTTTGCGGGCGTACCGAGCATCGGCGGACGCTATTCGGCGCTCTCGAATTTCGGAATGGTCCCCGCTGCTGTAATGGGCATGGACCTCGGCAAATTTCTAAAGAACACCCTGGAGATGGTGAGGGCTTGCGGTGCGGGTTCGGCAGCCGACACAAATCCCGGTGTAGTGCTGGGCACGGTTCTAGGCGTTGCGGCGAACCACGGTCGCGACAAAATTACCATCATCGCTTCACCTGGCGTCTCGGACTTGGGCGCATGGCTGGAACAGCTCATCGCCGAATCCACGGGCAAAGTCGGCAAGGGAATTATTCCCGTGGATCGCGAAAAACTGGCGAAGCCGACAACCTACGGAGATGATCGCGTGTTTGCGTACCTGCGCCTCGCTGCCAAGCCCAACAAGGCACAAGACGCCGCAGTCGCTGCGATCGAAAAAGCTGGGCACCCAGTCGTGCGTATCACGCTGCCGAATGTCTACGCACTCGGACAGGAATTTTTCCGCTGGGAAATTGCCACCGCGGTCGCCGGCTCAATTATCGGTATTAATGCATTCAATCAGCCGGACGTCGAGGCCAGCAAAATCGAAACCAAAAAACTCACCAGCGAATACGAAGCCCAAGGCAGTCTCCCGCCAGAGCTTCCCTTCTTAGTTTCCAAGGAAGCCAAGCTGTTTGCCGACGAAAAAAACCGCGCAGCTCTTTGCGGCGGAAAGTCGCTAGGCGACGTAGTTAAGACGCATCTTTCCAGAATCGGCCCAGGCGATTATTTCGCCGTGCTGGGCTACATTCCCATGAACGCGGAAAACGAAAAAGCGCTTCAGACCATTCGCCACTCGGTTCGCGATGCGAAAAAAGTCGCTACCTGCTTGGGCTTTGGCCCACGCTTCCTGCACTCGACCGGCCAAGCCTACAAAGGCGGTACAAACACCGGCGTTTTTCTTCAGATTACCTGCGACGATCAGAGTGATCTCGCCGTTCCCGGCCAAAGCTACACTTTCGGCGTCGTAAAATCAGCACAGGCCCGCGGAGATTTCGCTGTGCTGGCCGAGCGCGGACGCCGGGCGCTGCGCGTACATTTAGGTAAAAATCTGAAGTCCGGTTTGAACGCATTGGCAAAAGCTGTCGCGCAGGGTCTGTAACGATTTTTAGTCGCGCCGGAATTTCTTTTACATTTTGGTTTATAGGAGCAGACGGAATGCAACTCGGAATGATCGGTTTGGGACGGATGGGAGCCAACATGGTGCGCCGCCTGCTGAAAAACGGGCATACCTGCGTGGTGTTCGACCGCAATCCTGAAAACGTGAAGCAGCTGAGCGGCGAAGGTGCGACCGGCGCAACCACCATCCAAGAGTTCGTGCACAAGTTGCAGAAGCCTCGAGCTATCTGGCTGATGGTTCCTGCGGGCGTCGTGGATGCCTCCATCAATGATTTGGCGCCGAAGCTTGATGCTGGTGACGTGCTCATCGATGGCGGCAATTCCTACTACATTGACGACATTCGCCGCGCCAAAGAGCTGCAAGCCAAAGGTATTCACTACGTGGACGTCGGCACCAGCGGCGGCGTATGGGGACTCGAGCGCGGCTACTGCCAGATGATTGGCGGTGAAAACGAAATCGTGAAGCAGCTCGATCCGATTTTCAAGACGCTCGCTCCCGGACGAGGCGATATTCCACGCACTCCTGGCCGCGATAAGGCTACCGGCACATCCGAAGATGGCTATCTGCACTGCGGTCCGAACGGCGCAGGTCATTTCGTGAAGATGGTTCACAACGGAATCGAATATGGCCTGATGGCGGCATACGCCGAAGGCTTCAACATTTTGAAGCATGCTAATGCCGGCAAAAAGCATCGCGAAACCGATGCAGAAACCACGCCTCTTCGTTCGCCTGAACATTATCAATACGATTTCAATCTTGCCGACGTCGCCGAAGTCTGGCGCCGCGGTAGCGTCGTGGCATCCTGGCTGCTCGACCTCACCGCAATCTCCTTTTTGGAGCAGCCGACACTCGAGCGCTTCTCCGGCAGAGTTTCAGACTCCGGTGAAGGCCGCTGGACCGTCCTTGCGGCAATCGAGTCCACCACTCCGGCTCCAGTCCTCACTGCCTCGCTCTACCAGCGCTTCACATCGCGCGGCGAAGACGACTTCGCCGGCAAGATTCTTTCCGCCATGCGCTTCCAGTTTGGCGGGCACGTCGAAAAGAAGTCTGGTCATTAAAGGCGGGCGACGTCAGCCGCTGCGAACTCACTTGGGAAGATCAAATGCCGACCCTAAGCTCCGCTGAAGTGCCGCAAAAAGCTTCTCCCTGCGTCATGGTGCTTTTTGGCGCCGGCGGCGACTTGACCAAAAGAAAACTCTTGCCGGCGCTTGGCAACCTGGCAAAAGAAGGCCTGCTTGCGCAACAATTCGCCATTATCGGATTCTCTTTCGATCAGATGACCACTGAAAGCTTCCGCGCAAAACTCACCGCGGACATGAAAGAGTTTGCGCCCGAAATACTCGACGACGCATTGTGGCAGTTCTTCGTCGAGCGCCTCTACTACGTGCAGGGGGACTTCAGCGATCCGGCTGCCTATCAGCGCCTCAAAGACCAGATCGCCGCGGTAGAAAAAGCTCACAATACTCAAGGCAATCGCTTTCATTACCTCGCGGTAGCGCCAAAGTTCTTTTCTCCCATCGTCAAGAAACTTGGCGAAGCCGGGCTCACTCAAGAAACGAATGGCAATTGGACTCGGGTAATCGTTGAGAAGCCATTCGGTCACGATCTGGAATCCGCCATTCAGCTGAACAAAGAGTTGAAAGAAGTTCTCAGTGAAAAACAGATCTATCGTATCGATCACTATCTCGGCAAAGAAACCGTCCAAAACCTGATGGTCTTCCGCTTCGCCAACAGCATTATCGAACCGCTCTGGAATCGGACCTACATTGACCACGTGCAAATCACCGCCGCCGAAACGGTGGGCGTCGAGCATCGCGGCGCATTTTATGAAACCGCCGGCGCACTCCGCGACATGGTTCCCAACCATCTTTTTCAGCTGCTTACGCTGACCGCCATGGAACCGCCGATCTCCTTTGAAGCGGATGCCGTTCGCGACAAACAAGCCGAAATTCTGCACGCCATCCAGATGCCCACGCCCGAAGAAGTTCTGCAGAACATGGTGCGTGGTCAATACGGCGACGGCACCATCGATAAAGAAAACGTCCCCACCTATCGCAGCGAACCCAACGTCTCTCCCACTTCCAACACCGAAACCTTTGTGGCCCTTAAACTGAAAATCGACAACTGGCGCTGGGGAGACGTTCCGTTTTATCTGCGTACCGGGAAGCGCCTCGGTCGTCGCGCCACCGAAATCGCCATTCGCTTTCGTCGCACTCCGTTCATGCTTTTCCGCAAAACGCCCATCAAAGACCCGCGCACCAATCAACTGGTCGTCCACATTCAGCCGGATGAAGGCATCTCATTGCGGTTTGGTGCAAAAGTTCCTGGCTCGGTGATGAAGCTCGGCCTCGTCAACATGGATTTCGACTACGCCCGCGATTTCGGCACCTCGCACAGCACAGGTTACGAACGTCTGCTGTACGATTGCATGATCGGCGACGCCACGCTCTTCCAGCGAGCGGACATGGTCGAAGCCGGTTGGAGCGTGATTCAGCCGTTGCTCGATGTTTGGAAGGCTCTTCCGGCGCGCGGCTTCCCGAATTACCCGGCCGGTTCTTGGGGTCCAAAAGAAGCCGAAGATTTAATGGAGCGCGACGGTCGCGCCTGGCGTGACATTGAAGCCGAAGAACACGGCGCAAAGTGCCCTGCGGCTGCTTCTTAGTCTGGCTGATTCCGTTTTGAGGGATGACTGTGGCGGCCAAACATAATATCGAAGTCTTCGCGAATGGAATGGAGATCGCCCGGCACGCGGCCGCCGATGTGGTGCGTATCGCCAACGAAGCTGCAGCCACGCGCGGCGTTTTTACCATCGCCCTATCTGGCGGCTCAACGCCAAAGGCGCTTTATTCGCTACTTGCCGAACATCCAGCGCTGCGCAATTCCCTTCCATGGGATAAAATGCAAGTGTTCTTTGGCGACGAGCGTCATGTCGGTCCGGGTCACGCGGAAAGTAATTTTCAGATGGCTTCCGAGGCCATGCTTGCCAAAGCTCCGTTGAGCGCCCAACAGGTTCATCGTATTAAGGGCGAGTATCCGGATACTGCGCAAGCCGCTTCAGAATACGAAGAACTGATTCGAAGGCAGTTTGCATTGCAACCGGGCGCCATGCCGCGCTTCGACCTGATATTACTGGGCATGGGCAACGAAGGGCACACCCTCTCGCTGTTTCCCGGCACCAAGGCGCTGCTCGAATCGCGGAAAATCGTGACTCGCAATTGGGTCGGCAAGCTGTTCACCGAGCGCATCACGTTGACTGCTGCGGCCGCCAACGCCGCGGCTAACGTCATGTTCCTGATCTGCGGCTCTGACAAAGCCTGTGCGATGAAAGCGGTGCTGGAAGGTCCGTATGAACCCGACCAATTACCCGCGCAAATGATTCAGCCGGGCGACGGGTCTTTGAAATGGCTGCTCGATGAAGCGACAGCAGCCATGCTTTCAAAGGAAATTCTAAAATAGCGGTCCGCTAAACGGACGGCTCTCTACGAGGAGAAAGCAAGCAATGGCAACAGCAACAACCAGTTCCATTCAAACTTACCTGGGAGCAAAAGCGGATTCCCTTCTGGGCTTCAGCTCTCCGAAAATTTCCAAGGAGCGCCTGCACCTTCCCGGCCCCGATTTTGTCGACCGCATCTGGGCGCCGTCGGACCGCAACCCGCGCGTCCTTTCCGCGCTGCAGCGCATGTTCAATACCGGGCGCCTCGCCGGCACCGGCTATCTTTCCATTCTTCCCGTCGATCAAGGCATCGAGCACTCGGCTGGCGCCAGTTTCGCCAAAAACCCCGATTATTTTGACGGTGGAAATATCGTTAAGCTAGCCATCGAAGGCGGCTGCAATGCCGTGGCCTCGACGTTCGGCGTGCTCGGCTCCGTCGCCCGCAAATACGCGCACAAAATTCCATTCCTGGTAAAAATCAATCACAACGAACTGCTCACCTTCCCCAACAAAGCCGACGAAATTCTTTTTGGCAGCGTCAAGCAGGGTTATGAAATGGGCGCAGTCGCCGTCGGCGCCACCATCTATTTCGGTTCAGACCACAGCGATCGCCAAATTATCGAGATCAGCCGCGCCTTCGCCGAAGCTCACGAACTCGGCATGGCTACGGTTCTTTGGTGTTATCTCCGCAACTCCGCGTTCAAAAAAGACAAGGACTATCACCTCGCGGCCGACCTCACCGGCCAGGCCAACCACCTTGGTGTCACCATCCAAGCCGATATCATCAAGCAGAAGCTGCCGGAAAATAACGGCGGCTACGCTGCTCTCAACATGGGCGATTCCAGTTACGGAAAATTCGATAAGCGCATCTACAGCGATCTTTCCAGCGATCACCCCATCGATCTATGCCGCTATCAGGTTGCCAATTGTTACATGGGCCGCGCTGGACTGATCAACAGCGGCGGCGCCTCGGGTGGCAGCGATTTCGAGGAAGCCGTAGCCACCGCCGTCATCAACAAGCGCGCTGGCGGCACCGGACTCATCTCCGGCCGCAAAGCGTTCCAGCGACCAATGAAGGAAGGTGTGCAACTTCTAAACACCATTCAGGACGTGTATCTCAGCCCTGAAGTCACCATCGCCTAGCTTTTGTACTAAGCTGACACACAAAAAAGGGCGGCCGGGAGCCGCCTCTTATTCTTGGGCGATTGCATCTGACGAAACCACCCGACTGTTTCTCCGTCCGCCGGAGCGTTCGTTGTCCTATGCTGAGAATTACCTGGAAAATGAAATACTCAGTGACGGAAGGTGAATTGTGAAGAAACTGCTGCTATTTATTGCTGCATTCCTAGCGTTGGCGTCAGTGGCTGCCTTGGCACAAAACACTTCAAAAGACGACGGAGGCCGGGTCCTGGGGCTCGAAAACGCTTGGAATCATGCCGTCGAATCCAAAGATACCAAAGCGCTGGACATGCTCCTCGCCAACACTTTTATCGCCGTGGAAATTGACGGCAGCATGTCTTCCAAGAGCGAATTTCTAGCCAGTATCAAGGCTCCCGAATATCAGCCGTCTCAGGCGGTCAACGAGCAAGTCGCTGTTCAGGTCTACGGCAATGCCGCCGTTGTCGTCGGAATCTTTCGCATCAAAGGAATGGAAAAAGGAAAACCTTACGTCCATCGCGAGCGCTTCACCGATACCTGGATCAAGACCGATAAGTCCTGGCAATGCGTCGCCAGCCAAGCCACATTGATCAGCGCAAAATAGTTTCGCGCGCCTTACCGAATCGAGCCCGAACTGGTCATTCTTACGGGCGAGCAGGTCGCCATTCGGCTCGTCCCGATTGTTGTTCTTCTTCCCGCGACGCTTTTCATGCAACTATTTCTCTTCCCGAGTATCAGACTCTATGCGCGGGCTCGGAGGCTCCATGGGAAATAGGTTGCAGGGCAAAGTAGTCGCCATCACCGGAGGAAGCCAGGGCATCGGACTGGCCATCGCTCAACGCTTTGCCGAAGAAGGCGCGGACATCTCCTTCTGCTACCGCTCCAATAAGGCTGGCGCCGACCAGGTCGTTGCCAATATTCAAAAGACCGGTAGAAAAGTTGCTGGCTTTCAATACGACGTCAGCATCGTCGCTGACGGCCAAAAATTCATCGCCGACACCGCAACCCAGTTCGGCAAAATCGATGTCTTGGTGAACAACGCCGGTCTAGAGCGTCGAGCCGATTTCTGGGACGCCACCGAAGCCGACTACGACGCAGTCATGAACGTAAATCTGAAAGGCCTTTACTTCATCACCCAGGCATTTGTGAAGCAACACATCGCGACAAAGGCCGGCGGTAAAATTATCAACATTAGTTCCGTTCACGAGGAACTTCCCTTCCCACATTTCACTACCTATTGCGCCAGCAAGGGCGGCGTAAAAATGTTGACTCGCAATCTATCCATCGAACTCGCCCCTCTCGGCATCACCATCAACTCCATCGCCCCCGGTGCCATCGAAACCCCGATCAACAAGAACTTGCTCAACGACCCCGAAAAACTCGGTGCTTTGCTTGAAAACATCCCTCTGAAGCGCCTCGGAACGCCGGACGACGTCGCCAATATGGCCATCTTCCTGGCTTCAGAAGAATCCAACTACGCCACTGGCAGCACCTTCTTCGTCGACGGCGGACTCACCTGGAATTATCAGGAGCAATGACAAGCAACGCAGCTCGTCTTGGGGGAGCAGCACTGCTGCACCGCATCTGGGCAAGATTCTAGGTGTGATTGACTTAGGCCCGCGCCAGCGCAGCCGCGCGCGCAAGATCCAACAACTGCTTGGCATTCTGCATCGCATCTCCGTGGCCGAAGACCGCATTCCCGGCAACCAGCAAATCCGCTCCCGCGCGCACCACGTCCGCAATAGTATCCATGGTCACGCCGCCATCCACTTCAATCCGAAAATTTAACCCGCGTTCGTCGCGGATCCGTGCCAACTCACTCATCTTTTTCAGCGAATTAGGAATAAACTTTTGCCCGCCAAATCCCGGATTCACCGACATCACCAGCACGTGATCGACTATGTCCAGCACGTCGGTCACCGTCTCGACTGGTGTCGCCGGATTCAGCACCACTCCGGCTTTGCACCCGTATTCGTCGATCAAATGCAATGTTCGGTCCAGGTGCACGCAAGCCTCTTGATGGACGGAAATCCAGCTGGCACCCGCTTCCGCAAATGCCGCAATAAATGCATCGGGATTCTCAATCATCAAATGGCAGTCAAAAATCGTCCCAGGAAGCGCTTTGCGCAGCGATGCCACCACCGGCGGACCAATGGTAAGGTTGGGCACAAAGTGGCCGTCCATAATGTCCACATGCAGCAGCGTGCCACCGCCGGCCAGCGCCTGCCTGGCATGTTCAGCCAAACTCGCAAAATTTGCGGAGAGGATCGACGGCGCGAGCTCAATCGTGCGTGGCAAGGCTTGTGCTCCTGGAATCTGTTTCAATTATACGCGGAACCTCATGCGCACCGCCTACTTACCGCAATCCGCTACGCCGCACTATAAACCCACGGTAGCGGCGCGCGCTTAGCGCTACTTTCCCTGCACAACTCCAGCGTGTACATCAGCTGCAGCGCTTCATCAAAGGTCACCGGCGGCTTTCCCTTTCCCTCAATCGCTTCACGCACCTGCGCATAATAGTCGCGATAGTCTCCACGAAGTGACGGCAATTTTTGCTGCGTAGGTTCACCGGCGTTAAATAGTGTCAGCGTGCCCCAATCCTTCTCTTCTTCCAGCCCCCAGTTCTCCCCGCTCGCCGGATGATCAGCGCGCAACAGCGCTTCCTGCGGGTCCAGCGTGTACTTCACATACACGCCTTTGGTCCCCTGCAGGCGATAATGCGGCCGCGGATCGGGCGCCAGCATGCTCTGCAACATCGCCGCCCGCAAACCACTCTGGTAATAGAACGTCAGTTCGAACGCATCTTCAGTAAGACTGCCTTCCCGCTCGATTCGAATGTCCGCCAGCACGCACTCCGGCGGACCAACCAATTGCAGCGCCTGATCCACCAAATGCGGCCCCAGATCAAAAAATACTCCGCTGCCGGGCTGCGGCCTTTCCTTCCAAGTTCCCGGCTTCACCACCGGACGGCAGCGGTCAAATGCCGTTTCGAATCGCACCACTCTACCCAGCGTGCCGTGCGCGATCAGCTGTTTCACGGTGCGAAAATCGCCGTCGAACCGCCGGTTCTGGTACACCGTGAGCATTCGATCCTGCTTTTTCGCCAGCGCCACCAGTTCGCGGGCTTCAGCCAGTGTCGACGTGAACGGCTTATCCACCACCACATGCTTTCCGGCTTGCAGGCAGCGCTTGGCCAACGGAAAGTGCGTCTCATTGGGAGTCGAAATCACAATCAGCGAAATCGATTTAATGGCCAGCAATTCCTCTATGTCGCGAACAACCTTCGCCTCCGGATAGAACTGCTCCGAAGCATTGCCGTGTCGCTGCAAAATTGCCGCCAACCTCATTCCCGGCACTTGATGAATTATCGGCGCGTGAAAAGCCCGCCCGCCCAGGCCAAATCCTGCCACTCCCACATCAATCATTCGAATCGGCTCCGCGAATCCCTAAATTGCACACCGCATGTTCGCACGAAAAACAGCATTTCGTGCCACTTCACGCCCCGCATTACCTAACATCTCGCCTGACGCATTGCTTCAAGACTCTGCCTCCGGCAAAATGCCATGATGCTCTCCGAAACGCAAACTGTCCCGGCTACACGCAACTCTGCCCAAAATCTCATTTTTCTGATCCTTTGCGGCGGCTTCATCGTCAACGGCATCATCATCACCTTTGCCGGTCCGATGCTTCCGTTTCTTAAAGAGCGCTGGAATCTCAATGACACTCAGGCTGGTCTCTTCTCGCTAGTACAATTTTCCGCCTCGCTGGCCGGGGTCTTTATTTCCAGCGCACTGGTCTCTGCAAAGGGCTTCAAGCCAGCTGTAACTTTGGGCCTTGCTCTCATGGGTGTCGGCTTTGCCATTTTCAACGCCCCTAGTTTTGCCCTGGCACTCCTAGCCTGCGGTATTTTCGGTTTGGGCTACGGCCTGGTCACTCCAGGAATAAATCTTTGGGTCGGCGAATCCTACGGCGATCGACGCGCCACAGCTCTGAATATCATCAATCTCACCTGGGGACTCGGTGCCATTTGCTCCTCTCCGCTCGCGATGTGGGCGCAGCGTGAATCCCATGTGTCCTTGTTGATGTATCTGGTCGGCGCTTTCTGCGTCCTCCTAGCGCTTGCGCTGTTGCGAATGCCCTTCGGCAAACCGCCCAAAGAAGACAAACCCGCGTCGCAAGAAACTTCCGCGTTCACACCCGGACTGGGCGGGGCGATCCTCCTAGGCATGTTGTTTTTTGTTTACGTCGGGACCGAGAACAGCACTTCCTACTGGGCGGCCGAACATGCCCGTCGCGCTGCAAATTGGGCAACCAACACCTTCACTCTTGCCCAAATGTTTTTCTTCGCCGGATTATTAGGAGGACGCGGACTCGCAGCCGCAATCTTACTCAAGCTAAAAGACGTGCCCGTGGCCATCGGCGGAATTCTACTAGCCGCCGCTGGATTGGCTATTTTCATCACCGCGCATTCACCCGCAATACTTTTCGGCGGCGCTCTCCAGGCGGGTCTCGGCCTCTCCAGCCTTTATCCGATTTATATTGCGTGGCTGTCCAAATGGTTTGGCGCGCGCGCCCGCAAAGTGGGCGGCCTCATGTTCGCCCTCGCTGCCGCCGGAGCTTCCACGATGCCCACTCTGGTCGGCGTGGTTTCGCGCTACTGCCAAAGCCTCCGCATCGGAATGATGGTGCCGCTTATCGGTTGTGCCGCAATGCTCGCGGCGATCGGCCTACTTCGCCCCAACACTCGCGCCTGACTTGCTGGCATTCGGCGCGGTATTTTCCGCGCTCTTCTGCGGCGGCTGGGTCATCTCCATCGCCCAAATCGCCGCCGGCCTCATGTACATCGACGCCCGGTAATTTCCGGTAATATCCCACGCTTCCGGAGTCCGGAACCAGTAGCCCTTCGTTTCATAATTGGTGTGATAGATGCCCCACGCCGTTTGAAACGCCTCCGTCTTCATGCCTTCGCCCAGCATGAATCCCGCTAGCCCCAGCGTCGTGCCCGTCCACACTTCCTGCACTTGTTCATTCGTAGTGATCAGCGCTCCGTCCGCGGTCATTCCATTCACCGCACCCATTTCACCTTTGGCAAACTTCATCACGTTGTTATCGTAAATCGCCGTCAGAGCCTTGCTCCGCATTTCGCGCGGCACGATGTCGCCTAAGCCGGTCATGTCCGCGTACCACTGCCCCGCCAATTGGTCCGCTTGAATGTTGTCCTTGTATTCGCTCTCTGTGTCGTAGCGGAAATAATTCCCGTTCCACAGTTTCGCGATGTAGCTCTTCTGCCCTTTTGCAAACAGCTCGCTGTAATGCGCAGCCGACTTCGTATCTCCGAGATCTTTGGCAATCTTCTCGGCCGCACGCAACGACGCCAGCCACAAGCTCCCGGAATACGCGCTGTCTCCTCGCACCAGCCACGTGTCGTATGTCTGGTCCGGATATCCATCGTTGTCTGGAATTCCATCTCCATCCCGATCAAACTTTCCCAGGTACACCAGCGCTTCCTGAATCGCTGGCCAGGTGTAGCGCAGAAAATCCTTATCTTTACTCCCGGTCAGCACATAGTCCCGATAAATCATCAGCACAAATTTCGAATTCAGATCCTTCCATCCATTCGTGTCTTGCCAACTGAACTGATTAATCCGAAAGAAAGGATCTTCGTTCGGAACACCTAAGTCGTGCGGTACCGCACCTTTGCTCTTGCGATTCCGGAACGTCAATTTCTGCGCTTCCATCGTCTTCCATACCCACATCATTTTTTCCGTCAAATCTTTTGGCACCGTATCCGCAAAGTCCCGCATCACCTTCTTGTCAATATCCGGCCAGAATTTCGCCAGCGGCAGGGATCCATAAAACCGCACATCCAGCGTCTCGTAGTAGGGGTAATCGAAGCACTCCATGAACGAATACGTCGAGGGCGTCTTGGCATCCGCACCGACCGGCCGTCCCCAAGACGATCCCAAATCCGCCAGCACATACAGTTCGTTGAACAACATTCCGCGATACCACGCCGGCTTGCTCTCATCATTGACGTACGGCGATTGCCACGCATTAATCGCTTCACTCCACTTCTGGGCATTCTGCAAACCATCCCGCGCAATCGCCCACGCATTTTCCCCATTCTTCCCGTAATAGTCCGTATATCTCCGGTTCCACTTCCGCCCTGAACCAAACTCGGTCACCGGCAAGTCCCACGAAATCACCAGCGGCACAATTTTTGTCTCGCCGGGCTCTAGCGTGAATTTCACCGCAACCGCGCCAGCCAGCGGCTCGCCGCTGCTCAGCCACGGCACACTCGAATTGGAAAGCGTACCGTCCCGTGAAAACGTGCTCCACACTTCACTCCCCGGACCATCAGGCGAATACGTGGTGACATAGGAAACCTCCACGCCCTTCGTCTCCATTGCCGCAATCGTCATCTGTCCATCCCATGACGACAGCTCCTTACTCCCGCGGTTTCGTTGGAACACAATTCCCTTCATCGTCGAGTCGCCCACTTGCTCCGAGTTATATCGATTGAAATTCCCTTCGTTCAATCCCTCTCGGAAATCCCGTCCGAATCCACGTGTCCACCCCAGCATGTTCGTCCACGACAACAACACGCTCACCGTAATTTTCTTCTTCGTAGGATTTTCGGCGTGCCAACGGTACACCGCCACCGGGTAACTGGTCTCTTTGTAGTTGTCAGGAAGGATCGGCGAAAACTGTTCTACGGTCACCTGCGCCGGAA
>Ga0073909_10000429_pt1 | contig 13935 bp, 10 predicted proteins | sample Coa_R1_6_FD_66439 | JGI IMG/M metagenome (GOLD analysis project Ga0073909, IMG submission 66439) | Surface soil microbial communities from Centralia Pennsylvania, which are recovering from an underground coalmine fire. - Coalmine... | ecosystem: Environmental > Terrestrial > Soil > Unclassified... | reverse complement strand
GCCGGTCGCGACCTCGAGGCGGGCCGTGCCCTCGGGGGCGCGTTCGCCGGCGGCGGGCCGCAGGAGCTGCGGTGCGACATCGAGCTGGGCGGCGGCGTCCCGGCGAGGAACTCGGGCGTGGGTCTCGGGTGCGGTCGCGGCCAGAAGCAGAGCGAACACGATCGCGCGCTGGGCGCGCGGAGAGAGGATGGGTGGCAAGGGGCGCTCGCTTTCGGCGCGGGTGCTGTGTGGGCGGCGAAGGCCGCCGGTCGCGGACGCGCGGCTATTCGCCGCCGCGTCGTTTCCGGGCAGGCTAGAGAACGACAACTCTCAAGTCAATGCGATTCTCTGGGAGAGCAAATTTGTTTTCAAGTATGATGCGGCATACGATATAACTACTGACTTGTTGACCTGTTGGATTTCTCTCAGATTTCTCTTGCGTCCATCTTGGACAGCATAATAACGTGCCGGGCGTCGGCTTCCCCCCCTTCCATTCTTCCCCTTGCCGACGACATCGCACCCCAAGCCCTGCGAGGTTCCTCATGCTCGTTCGTCACCCGAGAGTCGCAACGGTCGCCGTGCTCCTGGCCCTGTCGTTCGCCACCGGCGCGAGCGCGGCGGTCCTGTGGGACCAGTCCGCTCTGAACGCCGCGTTGGATGGAACGGTCGACCTCTCTTCCACGAGCTGCAGCCAGATCTCGGGCAACACCAAGGTCCACATCGCGAGCGACGTTCACTTCGACAACCCGGTCGTCATCTCCGCCGTGCGGATCTACGAGACGCCCGGCAACGTCCAGGCCGCAACGCAGGGTTACCTGTGGATCGCGCCCAAGACGGGCCCGCTGCCCACGGCGAGCAACACGGACGTCGAGGCCGCTGCGATCCTGGTGCCCATCGTCGTCAGCCCGGTGGTGGGTGGCGTCGTCACGGTCAGCGCCCAGGGCCTGAGCCGCAGCCTGCCCGCAGGCGACTACTGGGTGTCGCTCACACCCAAGCACTCGCTCGGCCTGTTCCCGTACACATGGCACATCTACGCCGCGGGCCCCGTGGTCGGCAACTCGTCGGCAGCGATCGTCGCCTGCACGGCGAACTCGAACTGGGTCTACCCGCTGGACCCCAATCGCCCCGACTACTCGATCAAGATCGAGGGCGACGTCCCGGTGCCGACGCTGCACTCGTCGTGGAGCCGGGTGAAGTCGATCTACCGCTAGCCCCATGCGCGCGACTCGCCGGACCACGGGGGTATCCCCCGACCTCGCGGCCGGCGGGCTCGCGGCATCGCATCCCAAACCGGCAGCGGGGCACCCAGGGACAAGACGGGTCCGGCTGCGACAGGGAGACGGAACATGAAGAAGTCTGTCGCACTCCTTGCCACGGCCGCGGTCCTGCTGGGCTCGCCCGCTCACGCCGCCGCCACCTTCGAATACATCTTCGACAACGGTTATCCGATCTGTGTCTCCAGCGACGGGTCCGTGGTCGTGGGCAACGGGACCACCGGCCAGTACATCCCGTTCCGCTGGTCGCAGGCCACCGGCTTCGTCTCGCTGGGCCGCCCGCAGAACGGGGGCGCCGGCGGCGCCCCCGGCGTCTCCGCCGACGGCACACGGGTCGCCTCGAGCATCGGCAGCCTCGACGGCACGTACACGACCCAGGGCCTGTGGACGCTCGGCTCCGGCTGGCAGGAGCTGATGCCGCCCATACCCGCGGATGGCGGCAACGTGGATGGCTCCTACGGGAACGTCTGGGCTCTCTCCGGGAACGGCGAGGTCGTGGTCGGACTCTACTGGCGCGCCGGCAAGGGCAACCACGCGCACGCCTCGAAGTGGACGCAGGCCACCGGCGTCGTGGATCTCGGCGGCACCACCACGGGCCAGTCCAGCCGGGCCAACTGCGTCAACCATGACGGCTCCGTGATCGCGGGCTGGGTGGAGACGCCGCAGGGGCCGTGGCGCCCCGCCGCGTGGGTGGACGGTGCGCTCGTGCTGCTGACGAACTACGACCCGACCACCATCGCCGGCAGCGGTGAGTGCCGGGCGGTGAGCGCCAGCGGCGACGTCATCACCGGCTTTTCCAGCGACCCGGTGAGCCACCAGCGCGCGGCCACGATGTGGAAGCGTACGAACGGCCTCTGGGGCCCGCCCCAGATCCTGGGCTGGGTGGACGGCAGCGAGCCCTCGAACGGCATCAACATCGCGTCCGCGGTGAGCTACGACGGCAGCATCGTGGTCGGCTACTGCTCGTTCGATGGCACGCCGTTCGCCACCACCGGCCTCGTGTGGACCGCCGCGACCGGCGTCATCGACGTGAACGAGTACCTCGCCAACAACGGCGTGCTCGTGGATCCCAACTTCTCGATCCAGAACATGACCGCCATGACGCCCGACGGCCGGCAGCTCTTCGGCTACGGCCAGATGCTGACGCCGCCCTATGCGAGGCACGCGTTCCGGATCACGCGCTCCATCACCGCCGGCGTGACGCCGCCGGCGACGGTGGCGGGGATCGCACTCGCGGCGCCGAGCCCCAATCCTTCCTCGTCACTCACGCGGCTCGACTTCGAGCTGCCGGCTGCCGCGGCCGCCGAGCTGGCGGTGTTCGACGTCTCCGGGCGCCGCGTGGCGACGCTGGTCCAGGGCGAGCAGTCCCCCGGCCGCCACTCGGCGACGTGGGACGGCCGCGCGGCGGGCGGCGAGCGTGCCGCGGCGGGGGTCTATCTCGCGCGGCTCACGACGCCGCTGGGCTCCGTCTCGCGCCGGTTCGTCCGGTCGAACTGAAAGGCCGACGCCCGTGAGCATCCCGATCCGCCGTGCCGCCGGGATGCTCCCGGGCGCGCACCAGCCGCAGGTAGTGCGTGAGCGGCAGGTTTCGGTCGCGGTCCGCGAGGTTGACGGTCGCTCCGGTTTCGCGAAGATGGCCGGATGTCCGATGAAACCCGCGGTGGCGAGCGGCCGGAAGCCGGCCGGGGCGCGCGCGTGATCCGCCCCGGTGTCACGGGCGAGCTCGGTCGCGGCGACCTCAGGCTGCGGATCGAGGCCAGCGGGCGCGAGCTGCGCCGGGCGATCACCGGCGTGCTCGAAGCCGTCGCCGGGCCGCGACCGCGGCCGACGCGGGTCGCGCGTGCGATCGGGCTCGACAAGAGCCTCGCGAGCCGGCTCGTGCGCTCGGTGCGCGCCACGTCCGACATGGACCTGATGCACTTCGTGCCCTCGCCCGGCGGGCTCCACATCTTCGCCGATCTTGCGAGAAAGCACGCCGACCCGGCCTCGATCGAGCACCTGCGCGCGGCGGCCGACCGCTTCGCGGAGCTCCTGGACGTGGTGCCGGGCGGACGCGCGTCGATCGACGCCCAGATCGCGGAGTCGTCCCGGGTCGCGCTCGAGAAGCGCGAGCACATCGCCAAGCAGGCGTCGTTCAAGGCGATGTCGTTCCTGCTCGGGCATTTCTGCGACGTGCTCACCACGTCGCTGTTCCTCGTCCCCTCGGCGAACGGCCGGCGCGTGGACGGCATCGAGATCCACCGGCGGCTGGGCCTGCGCCGCATGCGGCCGAGCACGCCGCTCGCGCTCCTCTCCTTCTGGGGCGACGCGAGCGACGCGATGAAGGAGAACGCGATCGCGTTCGAGCCCGTGGACGGCGAGGCCGGCCGCCCGGACCCCATGGCGTTCCTGCTCCCCGAGTTCAGCTCGCAGCCGTTGCCCGAGCTGGACGTGGTGCGCGACGGCGACATGACCACGCTCGTGCTCGGGGCGAACTCGGCCGGGCAGGCGCCCACGCAGCTCACGTCGGTGTTCCGCATCCGCAACGGCTGGCCGTTGAAGCCGGAGGAGCGCATCCAGACGCTGCGGGGCTACGTGCTGCACACGCCCTGCCGCGAGGTGGTGCGCGACATCTACATCGCCGAGTCGCTCTACACGGACGCCTCGCCGCAGGTGTCGTTCGAGCTGCCCGGGCCGCGCGAGGCCAGGCGCCCGCCGCGCGCCGACGGCCAGCGGCACTTCGCCGAGGTGGACCTCACGAGCTCGATCCAGCAGCTGCCGCTCGGACCCGAGCCCTGGGACTTGCCCGGGGTGGCGAACCAGTCGGCGATCGTCCGCCACGTGCTCGAGCGCACCGGGCACCGCACGACGCGGTTCCGGGGCTGGCGCTTCGCCATGACCTACCCGCTGACGCTGATCGAGATGATGTGGTGGCTCACGCACCCGAACGCGCCCGAGGCGAACGGACGCGCCTGAGGCGGCGTGGCTATCGCGCCGCGCCCAGCTCCATCTGCTGCAGGAAGCGCTCCGGCGGCAGGAAGCCGTCGACCCGGGCCTCGGCGACCTCGTTGCCGCCCTTCCCGAGGAACACCACGATCGGCACGCCGGTGACGTTGAACTGCTTCCGCAGCGTCGCCGCCTCGGGCGAGTCGTACTTGGTCAGGTCCACCTTGTAGCGGTCGAAGTTCTTCGCCTTGGCGACGACGCGCGGATCGGTGAACGTGTTGAGCTCGAGCTCGTGGCAGGGCAGGCACCAGTCGGCGGAGAAGTCCATCATCACCGGCCGGCCGGCGGCGACGCTGGCCTTGACCGCGGCCGCGTCGTACGGCCGGAAGCTCAGTGTGCGCTGTGACGCCGTGTACATCTGGCCGCCGAGGACCACTCCGGCGAACAACGCCGCGGCGCCCGCCAGAACCGCGAACGTGCGGAACGCCCCCTTCACGCCCGCACTCTTGTCGACGAACCCGAGCCAGAGCCCGCCGAGCACCAGCCCCACGGGCAGCACCCACGGGGCCGCGTTGGGGACGAACCCCACGCACAGGTAGTAGATGCCGATCGAGGCGAGCAGCACGCCGAGCGCGTGCTTCACCCAGATCATCCAGTCGCCCGAGCGCGGCAGCGCCTGGAGCAGGTTCGAGAACGTGGCGAGGAACAGGTAGGGGAACCCGAGCCCCAGCGACAGCGTGAACATGGTGCGCACGCCGAAGCCCACGTCCGCGCGCTGCGCGATCAGCGCCAGCACCGCGACCACGAACGGCCCCACGCACGGCGCGGCGATGATGCCCACGCCCAGGCCGGAGAAGAACGCGCCCGCCATGTTCGTGGCCTGGGCACCCCCGAGCCGGTCCATGAGCCAGAGCGGCGGCTGCATCTCGTAGAGGCCGAACATGCCGAGCGAGAGCAGCAGCATGAGGCCGCCGAGAACGAGGTTCACCCACACGCTCTGGAGCGCCGAGCCGAAGAGCCCGCCGGTCAACGCCGCGACCACGCCGAGCGCCGTGTACGTGAGGCAGATGCCGAGCACGTAGAGCACCGCGGTCGTGACCACCTTGGGCACGGGTTCCTTGCGCCGCGCGCCGAAGATGCTCACGGTGACGCCGAGCATGGGGAACACGCACGGCGTCAGGTTCAGGAGCAGCCCGCCCACGAACAGCGCCACGAACCAGCCCAGCCCGCCGCCCGCGAGTGCTGCCTCGAGCCTGTTCTTCACCGCGTTGCTGCCCGCACCGCTTGCGGCCGCCGTGCCGGTCGGGGCGCTCTCGAACGAGCTGAAGCCCTGGCCGCTCGTGGGCGCGCTCGCCTGGCTCGACGTATCGCTCGGCGGCGTGCCCGGCGTGCCGCTCCCGGCGGTGACCTCCACCTTCACCGCGAACGGTATCGAGACCGGCGCCAGGCAGACTTCGTTGTTGCACGACTGGTATTCGACCGCGCCCGCGAGCGTCGCCGACTTCGCACCCGCCGCCGCCGAGATCGGCACCTTCACCTCGACCGTGCCGTCGTAGACGAGCAGCGGCTCGTCTTCGAAGCTGAACTTCTCCTGCTTGCCCGCCGGGTAGTGGACGGCGCCGGGCGTGAGGCCGCTGGCAGCGGTGAGCGTGACCTTCGTGGGGATGTTGTATTCGCGCGCGGGCGGGTTCGCGTTCACGTGCCAGCCGGCGAGGATCGTGAGCTTCACGCTCGCGGTCGCGCTGCCGCCGGCCGCGACCGACACCGGCGCCGCCTCCACCTTCACCAGCGTCTCCGCCGCGGGCAAGCTTCCGCCGCCCTGCGCATGCGCGACACCGATCCACAGCAACGCCACCACCACCGACCATCTCATGCGCATCTAGCGACCCTCACTCCTCGAGCAGCGCCGCCATCTCGGCGGGCTCGTGAACCGGAAGCCGGCACGCGTAGTCCCGGCACACGTACGCCGTGGCGCGGCCGTCCGGCATGGGCATCTTCGCCGCGAACGACACCAGCCGCGACAAAGCATCGCGCGTCTCGTCGCTCACCACCACCAGATCGTCGTCGGGACGCAGGCGCGATTCGAACATGCGGATCAGGGCGCGCGTGTCGGCGCGCTCGCGCGGGCCCACGATCACCGTATGGCGAGGCGGCGAGGCCGCACGCTCCATGGCGCTCACGATCCACGGCATCGCCTGTGGCGCGCCCGCGAGCCGTCGTGCGTGCGCTGCGAACGAGCGCTCCGCCCACACGCGCCAATCGGCGCGCTCGAGCAGGGTCGCGAGCCGGAGCAGCACCGCGGTCGCCACCGAGTTCCCCGCCAGCTCGGCGCCGTCGTAGCCGTCCTTCATGCGGATGGCGATGCCATTGGCATCGCTGGGGGACTCGAAGAAGCAGCCGTCGGCGTCGTCCCAGAAGCGCGCGAGCATGGTCTCGGTCACGGCGGCCGCGCGCTCCAGCCAGCGCGGCTCGTGCGTGGCGGCGAACAGCTCGACGCAGGCGCGCGCGAGATAGGCGTGGTCGTCCAGCTGGCCCGGGAGCGCCGCCTCGCCGTCCCGATAGCGGCGCAGCAGCACGCCGTCGGCGCCGCGCAGCCGCGTCCAGATGAAGTCCGCCGCCTTCGCCGCGCGGCGCGCCAGCTCGGGTTCGTCCAGAACCCGCGCGCCCCGCGCCAGCGTGGCGATCATGAGCCCGTTCCAGGCGGTGATCACCTTGTCGTCCAGGTGCGGCCGCACGCGTCGGCTGCGCACCGCGAGCAGCTTCGCGCGTGCATCGGCGAGCGCCGAGGCCGCATCGCCCTCGCTCATGCCGAACGCCCTCGCGGTCTCGGCGAGCGGGTGCGCCTCGTGGAGCACGGTGGTGCCGTGCTCGAAGTTGCCCGGTTCGGTGACGCCGTAGAAGTGCGCGAACAGCGCGCCCGCCTTCTCCCCCAGCGCTTCCATCACCTGCGCCAGCGTCCACGCGTAGAAGCGGCCCTCTTCGCCCTCGCTGTCGGCGTCCTCGGCGGAGAAGAACGCGCCCTCGGGCGAGGTGAGGTCGCGGGCGACGTACGCGAACACGCCGCGGGCGGTGTCCGCCCAACGCTGATCCTGGGTAGCCGCGAACGCATCGAGGTAGGCGTCCGCGATCAGCGCCTGGTCGTAGAGCATCTTCTCGAAGTGCGGGATGCGCCACGCGGGGTCGGTGGCGTAGCGATGGAAGCCGCCGCCCAAGTGGTCTTGAAGACCGTTCGCGCGCATGGCCTCGAGCTGCGCGAGCACGATCTCGAGCGCGCGCGCGCCGTCCCCCGCCCCGCGCGCCCAGCGCCGGATCAGGAAGTGGAGGTTCGCGGGTGAGGGGAACTTGGGCGCGCCGCCGAAGCCGCCGAACCGATCGTCGTTCTGGCGCGACAGGAACTCGGCGCACCCGTTTGCGAGCGTCGTGGCGTCGACGGGCTCGCCGCGCGGCCCCGACAGCGTGCGCAGGAACGTCATCACCTGGCCGCCCGTGCCGGCGATCTCGGTGCGCTGCTCGCGCCAGGCCTCGGCAAGCCGCGGCAGCAGCTGCAGGAGCCCCGGCCGGCCCATCGCGTTCGTGGGCGGGAAATACGTGCCGCCCCAGAACGGTTCCAGCTCCGGCGTGAGGAACACGTTCAGCGGCCAGCCGCCGCCCTGCCCCAGCGCTTGCATCGCGGTCATGTAGAGCCGGTCGACGTCGGGGCGCTCCTCGCGATCCACCTTCACCGGGACGAAATGCGCGTTCAGCAGTGCCGCCACCTGCTCGTTCTCGAACGACTCGCGCTCCATCACGTGACACCAGTGGCACGTCGAGTAGCCGATCGAGAGGAAGATCGGCTTGTCCTCGGCGCGCGCGCGCGCGAACGCTTCGTCGCCCCACGGGTACCAGTCCACGGGGTTGCCCGCGTGCTGGAGCAGGTAGGGGCTCTTCTCCTTCGCGAGGCGGTTCACGTGGACGGGGGTACTCACGGAAGTGGGGCCTCCCGCGTCGGGGGTATGCATGACCCCCGACTATAGAACGGGCGGCCCGCGCGGGCGTCAGCGCCCGGTCAGGGGACCGACCGGTGCGGTCAGCGGGCGCCGGCCGCGGCCTCGCCGGCGCGCCAGGCGAGCCAGGCGACGACCGCGAGCAGCGGCGCGACACCCAGCGCGAGTCCGACCTGGACCGAGAGCGATGACACCGCGATCGAATCGAGCCAGCGCAGGGTCCAGTCGCCCACCGGCCCGAATCCCGCCGCGATCAGGCCGTCGTGCACCCAGCGCGGCACGTGCGCGAGCATGTCCCACGTTACGCGCGCGCCCGCGAGCCAGCGACCGCCGCGCCAGGTGAAGAGCGCCAGCGTCGCGAGCGCCAGCACCACCCCGGGCTCGAGCGCCGCGCGCGTCCACCACGGCAGCGCGCTCGGGAGTGCGAGCCAGCGCACCCCACGCGCCTCGCCACGCTCCACGCGCGCCATGACGCGATCGACGAAGCCTGCGGGCGGCGGCACATCGGCTGCGAAATGCGCCTCGAGCGCGCGCTCGAGCGAACGCGCGCGCGCGAGCGAGCGCGCGCACGCGGCGCAGCCGTGGGCGTGAGCGAGCGCTTCGGCCGGCAGCCCGTCGCGCGCGCCGTCGTCGAGCAGGCGCTCGAACTCGAGGCAGTTCACGCTTCGTCCCCCAGCTCGTGCGTCCACGCGGCGCGCAGCGCCGCGCGCGCGCGCAGCAGGTGCGTCTTCACCGTGTTCTCCGGCATGCCCAGCACGTGCGCCACATCCTCCACCGAACGGCCTTCGTAGTAGTAGAGCGTCACCGCGGCGCGCTGCGCCGCCGTGAGGCTCCCGATCATCTCCTGGAGCTTCGCCGCGCGAAGCGTGTCTTCATCGTTCACCGGCGCCGCGTGCTCCGGCAGGTTCTCGTCCTGCCACTCTCGAGCCCGCCGCGTCTTCATCACCTGCGCCCGGTCGAATGCCCGCCGCGCCACGATCCGATACAGCCAGGTCGCGAACGTCGACTCGCCACGGAACCCTGGCAGCGCCGTCCACACCCGCACGAACGCGTCCTGCGCCACCTCCTCGGCGTCCGAGGGGGAGCGCAGGATGCGCAGCGCGAGCGCGTGGGCGCGCGCCTGGTGCCGCTCGACCAACGTCCGGAACGCGGCGGTGTCGCCCGACTGCGCCCGGGCGATGAGCCTCCGCTCGTCCGCCATCCCCGCGGCCTCCGGACGGACTCCGGGCGGGAGGGTCATCGCCTCATTGGACGGGGGGAGCGGACTTTGGGTTTCATCCCGCGGAAGATACGGAATTCTCAAGGGTTTCCCCGGGGCCGTGAAACCCGGGACCGGGCTCGCCCGGTCGAAGGGGGCGTTCCGAGACCCGGCAGCCCGCCTCACCCGAAACGAGGAGCTCCCCATGTTCAACTTCGACGTCACCGACTTCGTCCCGTTGATGGCGATGAGCATCCCCATCGTCGCCATCGTCGGCGGCATCACCGCCGGCATCGTGCGCATGATCCAGCGCCAGCGCGCGTTCGAGATGGTGCAGCGCGAGCGCATCGCGGCGATCGAGCGCGGCCTCGACCCCGACAAGATCGCGAGCCTGCAGCGCCCGCTGCTCTACGACGACCACGGCGTCTACACCGACCCGGCCGTGGCCGCCGAGCACCGGCGCCAGGGATTGCTGATCGGCGGCCTGGTGACGCTGTTCGTGGGCATCGCGCTGTCGGTGTTCCTCTACGGCGTCGCCGACCACGAGGATCACGCGGTGTGGATGGTGGGGCTGATCCCCTCGGCCGTGGGCGTGGCGCTGCTCCTGTCGTCGTTCCTGATCCGGCCGATCGGCGTCACCCCGCGCACGCCGGAGCGCTGAGGTCCGACGGTCCCTTGCGTGTGCTAGGTTCTGGTGTCGCGACCGCGGCGGCGCCGCACGACCACACGCGAGGGACCGCACTTGGGAACGCAGAATCGTTGGCTGCTGGGCCTGCTGATGGCGCTCACGATCGTGGGCTGCGGCATGCTCGGCTCGGGAACCAAGGCGAAGAAGCAGTCGGCGCTCACGGCGCCGCTGAGCACGCTCGCCGAGGGTGGCGACGTGGAGGCGATGAACGTGCTCGCCGACATCGAGCGGCTGCGCGCCGAGGGCGTGTTCTCGGACTCATCGGCGAATGCGCTCGGGGCCACCCCCGCGAATCAGTTCCTGGCGCTCGATGCGAAGGGCCACGTCACGCGCGCCGTGGTGGGCGATGACATCACCACGCTGCTCGAGTACTCGACCGCGGAGCCGCTGCTCCTCAAGGAGCAGGTCATCACCCAGGCCGACGCCACCGAGCTGCGCCGGCTCGCCAACTACAACACCGCCGCGGCCGCGGAGCTGGCGGCGAAGCTGAAAGAGCGCCGGAGCGGGACGCCGTAGCGAACGAGGCTCGGCGCACCCGCGAGCTTGCCGGGACCACATCTCACCGTTGTGGCCGACGCCGACCCGGCCGATCCCCCGAACGACACGGACCGGTCGCCGGCTCGCAACGAGTGGAGTTCGGCCCTCAGCTGCGGAGCCGACTCAACACGTATGTCGCAGCCGGCCCCGCCCTGTGACCGCCGGCATCTCAACGTGCGCGGGTTCCGCTCCCCGCCTGCAGGTCCACCCAGTGGACGCGGTCGCGGTAGAGGTCGGGATCGAGCTTTCTCAACTCCTGCATGCGCCCACGATGGCAGGTGGCGAGCAGCACCTGGTGGCCGGCGCCGAAGCTCTCGATCAGCGCGCGCATGCCGGTGCGCAGCCGGCCGTCGTCGCTGGTGGCGAACACGTCGTCCAGGAGCAGCGGCAGTGACTCGCCGCCGCGCGAGAGGTACTCGCTGATCGCGAGCCGCACCGCGAGGTAGAGCTGGTCGCGTGCGCCGGCCGAGAGCTGCACGTGCGCCTTGCCGCGCGAGACGAGCGGACCGCCATCGACCTGCACGGAGAACTCGAGGTCCTCGCCGAAGCGCAGCGATTCCACGCGGCTGCCGAACGCGCGCAGGATGTCGGCGACGCGCTCGTTCAGGAACTCGGCCCATTTGCGATGCGTGTCGGTGGCGATGCGGGTGATCGTCGCGCGTGCCAGCTCGACCGCGTGCTTGAACCGTTTCGCGCGCTCGATCGCGCGCCCGAACCGCTCCTGGGCGTCGCCCAGCTCGGGCCGGCGCTGCGCGTGCCGGCGCCACACCTCCTCCACCTCGACGCGCACGTTGGTCCGCCGATCCTGCGCGTCCTTGAGCTGGCTCCCAACCCGCTTCGCCTCCAGCTCGATGTCCGCCGTGGGCCGCGCGCGCTCGGGCAGATCGCCTCCGGAGACGAGCGCTTCGAGCTGCTTGCGCCGCTGGGTCACCTCCGGCTCGGGATGGAGCCGCTTGCGCGCGGCGGGGATCAGCTCGTCCACGAGCAGCTGGTGGCGCCCGCGGATGGCGACCTTCTGCTGCAGCTCGTTCACGTGGTAGGCCCAGCCGCGCTCGGGCTCGTACCGGATCCCGGCGGACTCGAGCAGCCGGACGGCGCGCTGCTTCATCGATTCCGCCGCCGCCTCGATCGCGCGCTTCTCGTCCTCCACCCAGCCGAACCCCTGCTCGAGGCTGGCGAGCCGCGACCGCGCGCCGAGCGACCGCCGGATCTCGGATGCCGTTTTCTCGAGGAGCTCGGTCGTCGCCGGGCCATCGCCGGAAAGGCTGCTCCAGCGCTTCGCGTCCCCGAGCACGTCCTTCCGCCGGCGCTCCGCCACATCGAGCTGCTCCTGCGCGCGCAGCAGCGGGCCCGAGTCCTCGGTGAGCCGCGCGTACTCGTTCCACTGCCGCAGCAGCTCCACGCTGTCGCGATAGCCCATCATTCGCGCCAGGTCGCCGAGGCCCGCCTCGTTCTCGCCGCGCTGCTTGTGGAGCGCGTTGATGCGCCCCTGCGCCTCGGCGAGCGCGCTCAAAGCGTCGTCGCGGTCGACCTGGCGCGCGCGCGCGCCGACCATGAGCACGCCGGCGCCGCCGGAGCCGAGCAGCATTCCCAATACGATGAGCGCGCCGGAGAGCGCGGGCGTGCCGCGCAGCACGAGCACCACCAGGCCGACCGCGAGCGACGCGGCCCCGAGCGAGAGCAGCACCCAGCCCGGCGTGCGCGCCGCGGCACGTGTTGCATCCACGTCGCGCAGCGTCTCGGTGGCGCCGACGCGCTGCTTCTCGAGCCCCGCGGCCTCGGCCTGGAACTGGAGATTGAGCTCGGTCTGGCGCTTGAGCAGGCGCGCCGCGTCCGGCGGCAGGCTGCTGAAGCGCTGCTGCAGGAACTGGCTCTTCTCCGGCTCATAGCCCTTGGAGGACATCGCCTCGCGCAGCTCCTCCACCTGATGGCGGAGCAGCGCGTCCTGCATGTCGAGATTGCGCAGCTCGGCGGCGAGGCCCACGCACCGATCCGCATCTTCGGCGGCGAAAGCCTCGAACGCCGCCAGCTCCTCGCGCTCGCGCGCGATCGCCTCGCGCTCCTTCGCCAGCTCGTCGCGCCGCCGGGCTTCGAGGTTCTCGATGTTGCGCTTCGCCTCCTCCTGCCGCGCGATCGCCTCGCGCAGCTCCGCCTCGGCGTTCGCCGGGAGGTGGGCCGAGCCCTCGAGCTCGGCGGCCTCGTGCTCGAGCCGCCCCACCTCCGCCAGCACCTGTCCGTGCTCCTCCAGCTGCCGGCGCAGGTCGTGCGCCAGCCCCGCGCGGCGCTCGTTCTCGAGATCGCGCTGCTGGCCCTGGAGCTGGCGCTCGTCCTCGGCCAGCCGCTGCAGGTCGTCCAGCGGCGCCTGTGCTGCGGCCAGTGCGGAGTCCAGCTCGCGGATCTCGGCCTCGATCTCGTCGCGCTTCTTCGCCAGCCGCTCGAGCGCGTTGTCCACGGTGCCGGTGAAGTCCAGCTCGGGCGCGTTGTAGCGGCGCAGCGCCTCCTCGAGCACGCGCAGCGCCTCGGAGGCGTTCGTGTCACCGATCCGCGTGTCGGCCGCGTTCTCGAGCCGCGCCTTGAGCGTCGCCACGCGACGCGCGCGGTCGTCGGACGGCACCACCTCCGCGAGCTCGCCCTGGACCAGGAGCGCGCACTTCTCGAACTCCGCGCGATCGAGCCCGAGGAGCTTCTTCCCCACCGGGTACTCGTCGCGCCCCTCGAGGAAGCTCGCGGTCACCTCGCTGCCGGTGCGGTCGAACACGGCCACGGTGGCGCGGTCGAAGTCGCGCGCGATGGAGTGGTAGCCCGCGTCGCTCTCCACCTCGAGCACGACGCGGTAGGCGCCGCTGTTCCACGGCCGCCAGCGATCGAGCGGCGTCATCACCCGGTGCGTGCGGCGGTCGCCGTCGAGCCCGTAGAGCGCCGCGGCCACGGCGGCGAACAGCGACGACTTCCCGCGCTCGTTGTCGTCGATGACCACGTTGACGCGGTCGGGCGCGAACGCCCACTCGCCCTGCAGCGGGCCGAACCCGTCCACGCGCAGGCGCACGAGCTTCACTCGGCCACCTCTTCCCACTGCGGGATCACTTCGCGCACGCGGAAGGCATCGAGCCCGTAGTAGAGCGCGCGCTCGAGCGCGGCGCGCTTCGCGGCATCGGTCTCGGCATCGATCTTCGACAGCAGCTCGCGCGCGAAGCGCTGCTCGGTGGTGCGCCCATCGCCGGCGCGCAGCGCGTCCAGGTCGTAGTCGGGGCGCACGCCGCCTTTCTCCCACTTGACGTGAAACGCGCGCGCGAACACGTCGGCGCCCGGAGACGTCCAGCGCACGCCGGGCGAGAGCCGCCCCCCGAGCTG
>Ga0073909_10000425_pt1 | contig 13982 bp, 11 predicted proteins | sample Coa_R1_6_FD_66439 | JGI IMG/M metagenome (GOLD analysis project Ga0073909, IMG submission 66439) | Surface soil microbial communities from Centralia Pennsylvania, which are recovering from an underground coalmine fire. - Coalmine... | ecosystem: Environmental > Terrestrial > Soil > Unclassified... | reverse complement strand
TGATCCAGCCGCAGTACTCCTATGCCGTGGCTGACTCGCTCGTTCCAACGAGCGGCGCTGGCGAGGGCATTGCTGATCCAGGTAACGGCGTACCGGTTCCTGCCGGGATGAACATCGGTTGGTTGTCACCGACGCCGACGTTGGTCATCCCCGGCGTTCCTGCCAACGTCAGTTCAGCCAAGCTCCTGCTGGTGGTGCGGTGGACGTCAGGTTTCCCTGACACCGGTGCCTCGTACTTCGTTCGCTACTCGCTCAATGGCAACGCCACCCATGATGCGCAGACCGACTTCAAGTCAGGTTCTGGATCGTTTGCATATGCAATCCAGGTCACCACGTCGGAGTTGGTCACGGGTGACAACACGCTGAACATCTCGTTGATCGGTCAGGTTGGAGGGTTCGCCCCATACCTCGGTAACATCTCATTGCTGGTCGAGTCGTTCAGTACCGGGATGATCGCCGTGGGCAGCACGCTGGTGCAGTCGCTGTCGATCGGGAACACTGCTGTCCAGAGCTTGGCGCTCGGGAGCACGGAGATCTGGCGAGCCCCGCTGCCGCCGAGGGTTCCCTCAGCGCCATCGTTGATCACGGTGTTGCCCTCCGGGGTGTCGGGTTCTGGGCAACTGGATGCTCGGTGGTCGCAGCCGGTGGACAACGGCTCGGCGTTGACCGATTTCACCGTGCAGTACCGTGTCAGTCCCGCAGGGACGTGGACGGCGTTCTCCCACACGGCACAGACGACGCGCACAATCGGTATCACAGGACTCGCCAACACCACGGCTTACGACGTGCGAGTGGCCGCGGTGAACGGTGTCGGGACTGGTGGCTGGTCGAACGTGCTGACGATGTCCACGACCGGCCCGCCCACGGTGCCGAGTGCTCCAACGTTGACGACAGCGACTCCTGCTACGGCCAGCATGGGCTTGGCCTGGACCGCCCCTGCCAGCGGTGGCACCCCGATCACCGACTACACGATCGAGTACCGCACCAGTCCTTCGGGGACCTACACGGCGTTCTCCCACACCGCCTCGACGGCGACGACGATCACTGTTACTGGCCTGACCGATGGCATCGCCTATGACTTCCGTGTCTCGGCGGTCAACGCCGTGGGCACTGGCGCAACTTCCAACGTACTCACGGCGACACCGAACACTCCGGTGATCCTGTTCTACCTCGATGACTTCAACCGGGGCGATGGAGTGCTCACTACGCCGTGGGTGACGTACGACGACACATTGAGCATCTCCAACAACAGGCTTCCTTGTTCGACCTCCGGGGGCGGGCGTGGCGCGAAGTACAACCAGACGTTCAGCGCTGATCAGTGGGCAGAAGCCGACGTTGTCATCGTTGTGGGTGCTACCGGTAACTCAATAGGCCCGGCTGTGCGGATGGGCTCTTCTGGTGGCGGCATCTACTTCTTCAACTACGACGCGGCAAGCCAGAACGCTGATGTCTACCGACGTGACGCCGCTGCCAACTACGCCGAGGCTGTCGCCAACTTCTCGACGTCCAGCAAGAATGGCGTGTTCAAGGCACGGGTCGAAGCCCAGGGCACCACCATCCGGCTGTACATCGACAACGTCTTCGCTGGCTCTGGTACCGACTCCACCGTCGCGTCGGGTCTTCCGGGTGTGTTCGGCCAGCAGTACGGTGTCGTGCCGATTCTCGACAACTTCCGCTGTGGAAACCTGCCGTTCCCTGGGTGGTACGCCGACGATTTCAACCGGAGCGACGCAACGTTGACTACGCCGTGGTTGGTGATCGACGGCACGATGATGGCCATCACTGGCAACACAATCCATGGCAGCGGCGGGTTGGACGTCATCCGCTACGACCAGACCCATCCTGCTGATCAGTGGGCCGAGGCCGACGTGTCGTGGGTGTCGAATGCTTCGACCATCGTTCCGATCTGTCGGATCAACGGCACTGGGTCGGCAGCCAACTTCTACTACCTGTGGCAGGGTGCGGCCAGCCAGATCGCCATTGTCAAGCGGGTCGGCGGGACCTACACGACGATCGCCGGTCCCGTCGCCTGTCCGCTGTCGTTCAAGGCGAGGATCGAAGCCGAAGGCACGACGATCCGGGCGTATGTCAACGGTGTCGTGACGCTCACCGTGACCGATTCCGGTGTCTCCACCGGCTATCCAGGGGTGCTCGCCGCCAATGGGACCGGATCGACGCTCGACAACTTCCGCAGCGGTGGCCTGCCGTTCCCAGGGGTGTATGGCGACAGATTCAACCGGGCCAACGGAGCGCCGGGAGGCAACTGGAACGTGTTTGGTGGCAGCCCAGTGATCAACGGCAACAAGCTGGTTCCGCCAGCGGGTGGCTCGGATCTCAACTGGGCCACGGCGATGTCCTCGCTCGACCACTGGATCGAAGCCGATGTCACCCTGGTCGGGAACAGCGCTGACTACCTTGTGCTCCACGCTCGCTGCAACGCGGCGAACGTGGATGGCGACTGCGTGATGGGTTTCATCAACCCTTCCAGCAACTCCTACGTCATCGGTCAGAACGTCGGTGGCAGCTACTCGGACATCAACACTGCTGCTGGGCCGGGGATCACCGGGACGTTCAAGCTGCGCTTGGAGGTCGAAGGCAACAACTATCGGCTGTATGACAACGGCGTGTTGAAGGTGTCGGGAACCAACACCAGTCACACCACCGGTAGCTACGTCGGCTTCAACAACAACTCCACCTCGACCACTGCATCGTTCGACAACTTCCGCTGTGGCCCACTGCCCTACACGCCGTAGAACTAGGATCGAAACGGAGGTACGAGATGAGCATCGCTACGATCACCGAGACAGCCAGGGCCATGCTGCGGGACTTCCCCAAGTACTTCGAGATCGAGTGCGGTCCGCTCAACGTGCTGACCGTCCGCCTGCCGCACCCACTGATCATGGGGGCCTCGGTGCAGGTCTACGTGGCCACGCCGGGTGATCTGCCGACCGACCCGTACACGTCCACGGCCACCGATGCCTGGCAACTCGATGATCGTAACGGGCTGCTCAAGCTCACCGATGAGGCGCTGCTCAACAAGCGGCTGCTGGTATCGGCCTATCACTACACCTGGTTCAGCGACTCGGACCTGGCGATTGCCGCCAACCAGGCTGCGCAGGAGACGGTGTACAACACCAACGGCGACGTCGAAGACATCGAGGGGATCTACGCCCAGGTCACGGCGATGAGCGCTGTCATCAGAGCGCTCTGGTCCTTGGCCACGGAGTTGAGCCTCGATATCGATGTATCAACGCCTGAGGGCATGTACATCCCTGCTCGCCAGCGCTACGCCCAGGTCATGCAGATGATGCAGTACTGGGAGGGCGAGTACACCACCAGGGCCGAGGCTCTGAACATCGGCCTCGGAGCGCTTGAGCAGTTCACCCTGCGCCGCGTCGCCAAGCTGACCAACCGTTACGTGCCGGTGTACCTGCCCCGTGAGGTGGACGATCCTCGTTGGCCGAAGCGGATCTACCCGCCGATCCCCGACAACTCGATGGGCACCCCGGCCAAGGTCGGAGACATGGACGTCATCGATGTCGTGGAGAACGCCTCGCCGCAGGAGGTCTACCACGGCGGTCAGGACATCGGCTGGGTGTCGATTGGCACCCGTGGTGATACCGAATGGATCACTCCCTGATGGCTGCTGCAGATCACCTTCACCCAGGACAACTCAAGATGTTCATGACGCCACGTGAGATCATGAGTCAGTACCAACCGATGGATGCCGATCGACAGACGACTGGTGGTACGACGAGTAGTGGCAGTAGGCCCTCGACGTATACCCAGAATCCTGAGTGGCCCAACCAGACCGCCAGAGATTACCAGGGTCGTACGCAGCGCACATCTGGCGGGTCCAAGCAGTACGAGCGTTACGCGGCTCCGGAGAGCGACGAGCAGTTGTGGGCTCGCAAGGCTGACGAGGCCAGCGACTATGGCTTGACCGATGAGATCGAGCAGGAGGGTGTGATACACCCGGTGCGCCTCGGTCGTTCGATCGGAGAGAGCGGCAAGCCGATGGTGGTCGGTGGCCATCACCGCATCGCCGCGCAGAACGAACTTGATCCGGACAAGTTGATGCCGGTGATGCACGACATCAACTTCTGGTCTGCCCGCCAAGACAGGTACTACCGGTACCGCTGATGGACACTCGCCGGGAAGCCCGCCAGATCTGGAAGCACTTTGACCAGTACACCACCGACATCGGTGAGTCACTGGTCTACTTCAAGTTCGATGCGGTGTTGTCTGTCTACGACCGGGTCTACGACGAGGGCTACCGCAAGTACGAGAAGGGCATCCGCATCCCCATCCTGTGGGTCGATCAGTCCGAGGCCACTGAGGACTACGCCCCCGAGGGTCGTCGGCCGACACAGCGCATCCGTCTCGCCGTCTCGGCCATCAAGCTCCACGAAGCCAACATCTCGGTGACCGAGGCGCACGGCAACCGGTTGACCGATGGTTCGCCATCGACCATCTGGCGCTACGACCGCGTGCACGACATCATGTATTACGACGGCCGCTACTACGAGGTCAGCGCCTTCCAGATCCGTGGGCGGGTCAAGGGTGAGGACGTAATCATCGGCATCACCGGCATCGAGACGTATCCCAGCGACGACATGTTCTTCGACTTCTCGCCCGGTGATCGTCCGATCGCCCCACCTGATCCACTTCCGGATTCAGACACGGGGTACGGCGAAGCACCCTATGGCAGTGGACCTTTCGGAGGTGCCTCATGACCACGCCCCCTCTGCCGACGCCCGGTCAGGAGCCGTGGGACACCGTGCTCAACACCTACCTGACGGCGTTGGAAGCACGGCTCACCGTGCTGGAGGCCAAGCCGCAGTACGTCTTCAACAGCTATGCCTGGCAGTACTCCAACGCCGCACCGCCGCCTACCGGTAGCCAGGTGCGCTTCGACAACGCCAACCTCAATCTTGCTACCACAGCGGTCTTCCGTCTGATCGACAGCGACGGGGCTGATCGTACGCCCGTGTTCCAACAGTTGGGTGTTGGTTCGCAGGTCCGCATCAACGACTGGAACAACGCCGCCACCATCCACCGGTTCAATGTGACCGGTCCTGCAACCATCGGAGCCACTGATGTCACTGTTCCGGTCGCGTGGGTATCAGGCAGTGGTGTGATACCCAACGCCAAGGTCAACGCTGCCTTCCTTGTGGCTCTAGTGATCTAAGGAGGCCGAAATGGTCGCCACTCTTCCCGCTCAAGGTCCCGCCGTCTGGACCGACTATGTTGACAACTGGCGCAAGGCGGACACGCAGTGGCTACAGGACCGCATCATCCTGCGTTTCGCAGACAGCGGTGCGCGTGACGCTGCCCTGGTGAGCCCAGGGATCGGCCAGGTCGTCTACAACCAGACCACCGACTCGTTGGAGTTGCGCGGCTCTGCCGGTGCTTGGCGGGCGTACAAGCCGATGCCGGTCAACCTGGTGACGACGTCCGATACCTCGTCAAGCGTGGCGATGGGTCACACAGGAGCAGGCGGTGCTGGGATCGTCTTCGCACCAGGGGCCATCAGTCTGACCACGGCACTGGTTACTCAGATGAGCGTGTTCACTGCCACTGGTGCCGGTGTGGTGATCCAGAATCCTGGCCAGGCGTCCGCCACGTTGACCACCGATCCCATCAGCCTGGTGTCGAGCATCCCGGTGAAAGCTCCGAGCATCACCCTGACCGGCTCGGGCACGGTGTTCAATGCCGCGGGCAAGACGGTCACCGTGGGTACGTTGATCGCTGACGTGGGCACGATCGCCACGCTCACCGTCAGCGGAGCGATCACTGGTAGCGGTGTATCAACGCTTGGCGGTGTGGTCATCGGCTCGAACCTGGCCACTGCTTCGGCTGGCTTCGTCTCCGGCACTGTCTTCCTCGTCGGTGACAGTTCAAGCGGCAAGCTGACCTGGCGCAATGCCTCCACCGGAGCCGTTGGACCGGCGTTCTTCAGTGTGGACTCGGCCAACCTGGCACTCGTTGGTGGATCTACCTACGTCAACAGCCAGATGGTGATGCAGGGAGGCAGAGGCATCTCCTACTTCGACTCGGGTGGCTCGTTCCGTGGGAACTTCGCCCCGGTGATCTACTCGGCCAGCGATCCGGGGGTGGGGAACTTCCCGGACGGAACGTTGTGGATCTCCTGAGATGCCGATCAGGGTCAAGCAGAGTGGAGCTTGGTCAGCACCGATCAACGACGGCAACCTTCGGGTGCGCTCGGGAGGTAGCTGGATAGCGGCCAACAACGTCAAGGTGAGTTCTGGTGGTGGATGGGTTGATAGCGGGGTACATGGCTTCCCAGCGCAACCGGTCAACGCCACAGTCACCAAGACACCGGCCAACCTCGCTACTTTCGTGTGGACCCCAGGAGTTGGTGGAACGCCTGTGGTGTCATACCACGTCAGGATCGATCGGCAGTTCTTCGGGACCATCGCTGACCAGTATCCAACAGGTACGAGCGCCACCTTCTCGATGCTGCCCGGCCATGTGGGCTACACCTTCTACGTTCAGGGGATCTCGGCCAGTGGTCTTGCCGGGCCATACAGCGTTGGCGCACCGATGGTTTCAGCGTGATACCTTGATACGCGCTGCAGGCCAAGCGGGTCGGTAGCCCAACTGACCAGACCAAGGAGCAGGAGTGGCCTCGATCGAGATCGCACCTGGATGGATTGATGCTGTCCAGCGGTACGTCGAAGGGCTGATGGTCAACTCCATGCAGGCGGCTACGAACGCCACCAAAGCCTTCCACTCCAAGGTCGTGGAGATCGCCCGAGCCGACGAGGACTGGTCCTCCTTGGCCGACAACATCGAGGTCTGGTCTGCTGATGGGCAACTGGTCATCGGCATCCAGGACGAGAGCCTCGTCTCCCAGGCCACGTTGTTGGAGTACGGCACTCCTGATGAGGCTCCCAACCCGCTGTTCCGCACATTGACCAGCGCCGTGAGGGACGCCAGCATGAGCATGCGCGACGAGATGGAGAGCCACTACGGCCCGTCGAAGACCGCTGCTCCCAAGGTCAAGGGGATGAAGGTATGACCATCCGCCCCTTCCGTGACGAGCCCAACGTTTGGGAGCACACCGGCTTCATCCTGGCCGAGGACGAGGCGCTCAAGGCATACCTCACTGGTATCCAGGTACCAGGGCGTGACGCAACGTCACCCAAGACCGACCTCGGGATCTGGTTCCGCTGGCCGGAAGGTGAGCGACAGATCAAGTACCCGTTCATCACGCTCGATCTGCTGCAGGCCGAGCCTGCGTTCGATCTGTTCACCAGCGACTACTACCAGAACACCGTCAGCCTCTACCGGCCCAGCGTCGCCCCGACGCTCCCGCCGCCGCCCGAGGGCTGGGCGGTGCAGAGCTACGCCATCCGCAACTTCCTACCCTTCCGGCTGATGTACCAGGTGTCCGTGCACTCGCGCAACGCCCTGCACGATCGCTACCTGCAGTCGATCTTCAAGGCCGACGTCTTCCCACCACGGCCCTTCTGGGTGTGGTGTGCAACCGACGAGACGTGGCGGCGCACCGAGTTGACCCAGGCGGTGGCTTCGGACCTCTCGGAGACGACGGAGTCAGGCACCAAGCGCATCTTCCGCAAGGTGTACACGATCTCGATGCTTGCGGAGATCCCGCAGGATCGCATCGTGGACTCCTACGTCTACCAGGCTCTCCGGGTGCGCATCCCGGTGGTCGATCTGGAACGGTTCGATCAGTACTACCAAGCCTGCATGCAGAACGTTGCCGACATCCTGGCCATCCCCCAGGCGGAACGCGAAGCGCAAGGGGAGTACACCTTCGTCTCCCACGATGTACCTGTTTAATGTGATACCGCCGTCTGGCTCGTAACAACTTTCGTCGCACTCGTCGGACCCCACGTCTATCGAAGGAGCGACATGCCCATCTACTACAGACGGCCAGGCGTCTACCTGGAAGAGAGCCTGCTGGTCAACCCAGCCGACACCGCCTCAACGTTCACCGTGGCGGTGTTCGTCGGTGCTGCGGATCAAGGACCGCTCAACGCCCCGACTCGCGTGGACTCCTGGTCGGACTACGTCACCGCCTTCGGCGGCTTCGATCCGATCCAGCCACCGCCCATCGCTGACCCGCTCAACGTCACCTCGTCGCTCGGTGGCAACACGTTCGCCAACCTGGCGGCGTTGAAGGCCGATCCCACCTACGGCGACGCCCACTACCCCGGCGTGACCGGTGCGGCGATGACCCCTGGCCAGTACGTCATCCTCGGTGACAACTCACGGGCGAGCAGCACCAAGATCGGCGCTGCTGCGGTGTGGGTCGCCGGTCCGATGTCGGATGTGAGCCTGGTGAACGTTCCGGGGTTCACTGGCACCCTGGCGCAGTTGAAGGCCCACGCCACCTTCGGTGACACGCACTACAACGGCCCGGCGTTCACGCCCGGCCAGTACGTCGTGATCAGCGATGCACCGAACAAGGCGTACACCGCGGCCGTTGGGGCAACGTCTTCGTGGGTCACCACCGGAGGCGGGGTGATGCCAGGGACACCAGCAGTCACTGGGCCGAGTACGGCACCGAAGGCGCTGTCATACCTGCCTTTCGCCGTGTACTCCTTCTTTCAGAACGGCGGCCGTACGGCCTACATCGTCCGCGCAGGCCCTGTGTCAACGACGGACCAGGGCATGGCTGCCACGGTCAAGGTCAACGGTGTCGCTGCCGCTCCGCTGACGTCCTTCGCCATCACAGCGCTGTCAACTGGCACCTGGGGCAACAGCATCAAGTACAACCTCGCCACGCAGTCCACGATCGGCACGGTCGGTGATCCGGCGTCGCAGACGGTCTTCGCGCTGCAGGTCCTGGTGACCAACTCCGATGGCTTCGATGAGGTCGTGGAGACGTTTGGCGGGCTGTCGGTCACCGGCTCGATCGCCGGTACTCGTCGGGTGGACGCCACGGTCAACGACCCGTCGTCTGGCTCGCAGTACATCTCGATCAGCCAGGTCAACGAGAGTCAGCCTGCTCCGGTGCCGACGACCAATGCTGTGCCTCTGGCAGGCGGCATCGATCCGAAGATGCCCGCGCAAGGTGACCTGGTTGCTGCAGCGGCCGTGGTGGACAAGGTCGAGGGACCGATCATCTTCAACATCGTCGGGTATCACACCGACATGTCCAAGATCGGTACCCCGGAGACGGTGAAGTTCGACAGCGGCGCTGCCAACTACATCTCGGCCACCGTGCCGTCAGCCACCTGGCCCAACCGCTCGGACATCTTCGTGCTCAACGACTCGGCCCCGCCACGCAAGCCCAACGAGTCCTCGTCGTCCTACAAGGCGGCGATCGCCACCATCCTGGGAGCCAACTCGGGGGACAGCTACTGCGCTTCGTACGCACCGTGGCTGATCGTCCCGCATCCCTCCAAGGTGGGTACCACGGTGGAGATCCCACCGGGCGGTGCGGCGATGGGTGTCACGGCACGCATCGACGCTACGGTGGGCGTGTTCCGTGCACCGGCCGGTGTCATCGCCGGGGTCAGCAACGGCGTCGGGGTGAGCACCAAGTTCACCGACACCGAGCAGGGCGACCTCAACGCCCAGAGCATCAACGTGATCCGTTCGGTGACCGGCGCGGGGATCTGCGTGATGGGTGCCCGCACTCGCAAGACGTACGGCGCTGACCGCTACGTCAGTGCCCGGCGCACGCTGATCTTCATCAAGGAGGTGATGAAGCGCTCGACGCAGTTCGCCGTCTTCGAGAACAACGACCAGCGGTTGTGGTCGGCGTTGACGATGGCGGCAGACCGCATCCTGCGCCCGCTGTGGGAAGCGGGTGGCCTCAAGGGTGCAAGTTCTGCCGAGGCGTACTACATCCGCTGCGACGACACGATCAACACCCCAGCGGTGATCGCTTCCGGCGAGGTCCGCATGGAGATCGGCGTGGCCCTGCAGTACCCGGCAGAGTTCGTCGTCATCCGCCTCACGCAGTTCGATCAAGGCACATTCACCACCGAAGTCCAGCCCAGCCCATAGGAGTAACACATGCCCACAGCACCAAGCCTGGCGGACCGGACCCGACTCCGTGCCGACCCGGTTCGCAACTTCAAGTTCAATGTCCAGTGCTTCCACTCGGACAACACGCTCCGTACGCAGATCGCTGAGATGGGCTTCATGACCGTCGATGGCATCGCCATGAACACGGAGATGGTGCCCTACCGCGAGGGTGGCTGGAACACCAACCCGCACAAGCTCCCTGGGCAGACGGACTTCGCTCCGCTGACCATGAGCGCCGGGGTGTTCTACGTCAAGCCGGGGATGTGGAACCTGGCGCGACAGATGTTCGCCGTTCAGTGGGGTCAGGGAACGATCGGCTTCGGAGAGGAGTTCCGCTTCGACATGGCCGTGAGGATCATGGACCACCCGGTCACCGATGGCCCGGCCTCCGGCGCTGGCGGTGACCTCTCCGGAGCAGTGATGGCCTTCGCCTTCTACAACTGCTGGTGCGCGAGCGTCGGTTTCAACGGCCTCAACGCCATGGACAACGCCGTGCTCATCCACCAGATGACCGTCCACCACGAAGGTTTCGAGACCTTCTTCGGCAACGCCGACGCTCAGAACCTCCGTCAGGGCGGCGTCGGCGGCGGTGGCATCGCCATCGTATAGCCCGGTATCACACAAGGAGCATGAATCGTGCCAACCGTACGGGACAACCCGTTCGCATCAGAAGAACTCGTCGGTAACCAACAGGATCAACTGCGCGCCGCCAAGGAGGTGATCGCTGGGCCGGTGCCGTTGATGTCCGACGCACCGGATTGCTCCTTGGTCCTTCCCCGAGGGCTGTACATCCAGGGGATGTTCAAGACGAACGCCACGGTCAGGGAACTGACCGGCACAGACGAAGAGTCGTTGGCCAAGCAGCGCGAGCCCAACGACTACTTCGACTTGGTGATCGCTCTCGGCGTGGAGCGCATCGATGACTTCGACCTCGGCGCTCTGCCGGTGGCAGAGCGTCAGGGTCATCTCCGCACCCTGTTGATCGGGGAGCGGGACATGCTCTTCCTGGCCGTCGTCAAGGCGACCTTCGGAGAGCGCAAGACGCTGGGCTTCAAGTGTCAGACGTGTGGAGAGGAGCAGGAGATCGACCTGCTCCTCTCCGATGACTTCAAGCCCAAGATCACTGACGACTTGGCGATGTCATACGCCTTCACGACGTCGAAGGGCGTCGAGTTGGAGTATCGCCTGGCCAACGGAGAGGATCAGCGTGAGGCGTTCGCCCGCAAGGGAGCGACCACTGCCGAGCAGAACACGGTCATCCTCTCCCGGTGCATCATCAGCGTGAGCGGGGGGCTGGTGGTCGATCCACTGGGCTTCGCTCGCAAGCTGTCGATCAAGGACCGCCAACTACTGCTCGACGGCCTGATCAGCAGGCAGCCGACGATCGACTTGGGGGTGACCACCACGTGCGCTGCGTGCGGAGCCGATCAGGCTCTGGCACTCGGCTGGATGGATCTCTTTCGTCCCTGACGAGCAGACCCTGTACATCAACTACGACATCATCGCCAGCAACTACACCGGTTGGACACTGAATGAGATACGCAACATGACGACCAGGCAGCGCAAGTACTGGCTCAAGATGATCACCTGGAAGAGGGATCGAGCCCGTGTCTAACTTCGGGATTGGGGGAGAGCCCTCTGCCGCTGGTGGCAACAACATCGGTGCCAACTTCCGGGTGGACCTGCCCGGTATCGAGAACGCCGCTCAACAGGTGGGAGCCCTGAGCAGCGCGCTGGACACGTTGAAGAAAGCTCTTCGTGATCTCGGGTCGAATGGCTCAACGATCGCCGCTGGCGTCAACTCGATGCTCAACTCGATCGCCAGGACGGCGACGAGCACCACGCAGACGCTCACCAGTCTGGCCTCAGCGGTCGGCGGTGTCGGTGGCGGCGGCGGTACGGCTGCAGGTCCAGCGGCTCCCACCGGATCAGGAGGCGGCAACTGGACGTCGGCCGCAACCGGCTCAGCAAGCGCTGCGATAGCGGCGGCAGGTGGCTCCGGTGGAGCGTCCACCGTTCCCGGAGGCATCGACTTGTCGAGCTTGATGGGTACCGGTACTGGCGGTGATCTGACCAAGAGCATGGCCATGTTCCCGCTGCGATTCATGCGGGACACCATCAACACCAACCGCCAGACGGCCCTGACGACCTCGGCCGCTATGTCAATGCAGAGCTTCGCCACCGGAGCACCGACCGCCGACATCATGAAGGCGCTGGCTACTTTCCCCGGTTCGGTGAGGGGCACGGTGGCTGACCAACTCGCCCTGTTCGGTGCTGCTCCGCAGTACGGGGCGATGTACAACTTCGGCGCTCCCGGCCAGAGCGCTCCCCGCGCAGGCGGCTACTTCCGTGGCATTCGAGAAGCTCAGATGCTGAGTCCGGGCACACCGGTGGCAGACATCGCCAGCACGATAGGTGGGTATGCCAGCAACACCAGGGCGCAGCAGCAATCGCAGATGATGACCGGTGGTGCCTTCGGGATGATCAAGCCCGGAGGTGGGCAGAAGAGCCTCAGTGAGTGGGCCGAGTCGGTGCTGCGTTGGTTGGAGGGCCTGCGCACGGGAGCTTCCGCCAACACTGGGTTCAAGTACGGCGAGTTGATCGCCCAGTACTTCCCCGGCAGCAACATCGACGCCTGGTTCGACGCCAACGGTGTGCCTCCGGCGATGCGTGACTACTGGTGGACCTACGCCCTCGGTAAGACCAAGGGTGAGGGCACCAGCACCAAAGACAAAGACTTCAAGATCACCATGGAGAAGGCCAGCGTCGCTCAGAACCGGCTGAACGCCACGACCTCGTTGACACAGACGCAGTTCGGTCTGGCCGGGACGATGAGTGGGGCCTATGCCAACAAGGAGGCTGCCAACAAGTGGATGGCTGACCTGATGGGGGCATTCACACAGCAGGTGGTTCCCAGCGCTGTGTCCAAGGGGCCGCTGAACTTCATGCAGTTCCTGCCTGACACTATGGAGCAGTTGTTGATGAACCTCCTGGAACGCTCCGGGATGTTCGGCACGGCGTTGGGTGGGCTCATCGGTTACGGCGGGGCGACTGGTGGCATCCTCAGTGGGATCACCGGTCCAGCCGCGTACTCCGGAGCGGGGGGAGTGCAGGGAGCACTTGGTGCATTTGCAGACAGTGTCACTGGTGGGCTGGCCAGCGGTGCTGGGAGCATCTGGGATCTCTTCAACTCCGGAGATGTCGGAGACGCCTACACCACGACCGGTGGCAAGGGTACGGCTGGACTACACCCCTCGATGCAGCGCAAGCTCGGGGCGATGCTGCAGGCTAACCCCCGCCTGCGTGTCAACAGCGGCTTGCGTGACAATGCCATGCAGCAGCGGCTCAAGAAGCGTGGTGTCGGCCGTGTCTCAGGTAGGCCCAGCGCGCACACCCGAGGGATGGCTGCTGATCTCGGGCCGTCCAGCGAGTACCCGTGGATCGTGCAGAACGCCAGCAAGTTCGGCCTCTCTTCTGGTATCTCACAAGGGGAACCATGGCACGTTGGCATGGGTGATGTCTCTGATTCGGTTGGCGGCATGCTCAACGGCCTGTTCAACCTCTTCAAGGGGATGGGGAGTAACCAGTCGATCGAAGGCGTGGCCGGTCTGTCATCGAACTTCCTCGGGCTTCTCGCTGGGCTGATGGCTGGTGGCACGACTGACCAGGCAGCGCTGATGTTCAAGCCCGATCTGTACAGCCAGTTGTATGACGCCACCAAGCAGGCGGTGGTGCCTGTCAAGCGTTGGGGAGCGCCCAACTATGGTGTCACACCGGGACTCGTCGGCACTCCTGGGCAGATGTCGCAGTCTCCTGGCGGCTACAGCGGTGGGCGTACGGCTCTCTACGGGCAGTACGTGACGCCACCGGATCAGATCGGTGCGTTCCAGTCGCCAGATGAGATGACCCGCGGTGCGGCTGTCGCCAGAGCCCTATATGCCGCTGGCTTCCGA
>Ga0073909_10000424_pt1 | contig 13997 bp, 11 predicted proteins | sample Coa_R1_6_FD_66439 | JGI IMG/M metagenome (GOLD analysis project Ga0073909, IMG submission 66439) | Surface soil microbial communities from Centralia Pennsylvania, which are recovering from an underground coalmine fire. - Coalmine... | ecosystem: Environmental > Terrestrial > Soil > Unclassified... | reverse complement strand
CCGGCGCAATTTCTTGTGCGTTACTTTGGCAATGGAGGAGAGAGATGATTCGAATGAAGTTTATTACAGGACTTTTTCTGCTGGCACTGGTGACCACGGGTTCGGCATTCGCGCAAGCGGACGCCAAGCCGAAAGAGCCGCCGAAACCGGCGCTCGGGCCTTCCGCGGCGGTACTCGAACAGTGGAATGATATCGGCCGTAAATTGATCGCCATTGCCGAAGACCTGCCGGAAGACAAGTACGACTACAAACCGCACCCGGATTCGCGGACGTTCGTCGGGAACCTGCTGCATGCGTCGGCTTCGATGTATTTTTTCACGGATACGGCGCTGGGCAAGAAGGCGCGCTACGGAGACGATCCAAAACGGGACGATCTGAAGACGAAGGCGCAAGTGGTGGCGTTCGTGAAGCAATGCGTTCAGGACGGCGCGGATTTGATCAAGGCCAAGGGAGACGCAGGATTTGCGACGCCGCTTAACGCCGGCGGACCGCGGCTGACCGGTTTTGGCGATCTGGCCTATGGCCTGATCGAACATTCCGGAGAACACTACGGGCAACTGGTGGTGTATTACCGCGTGAACGGAATGGTGCCGCCGGAATCACGGCCCAAGAAGTAAGCATTCACGGTTAACAAATCAGACCAACTTTCAGCCAGGGGAGAATCTTTAACGATTCTCCCTCGGTTTTTTAATTGTGTGAAAATTCGCGAGATCGTGGTGGGAGAACTCTGGGCAACCCGGAGGGATGCAACTAACCGGCGACTGCAGAATTTTGTTTTCCGGTGAGCAGAACCTTGAGCTGTGCGGGGTCAGCGGTTGGCGGATAGCAAGAGTTGCCGGAGCAGACCAGCGCGAGCGACTGGTCTTTGGGTAAGTGCGGCAAGGTTTCGCGCAGCGCGAAAGGCAGAGATGCCGGAACGGTGCCGGGCAAAACGCGAAGCACCGATTTGCCAAGGCGAAATATGGAATTAGCAACAGACTCCAACGATTTCGCCGCGGCATCGCCAGGCGAGCCGGTAATCACGATTTGCGGCGGATGATTCGCGAAGAGCGTCGCGGCTAATCCGTAAGTTGCGGCAAACATACCGTACTGCGGGGCGATTCCGGCGAATGCTTCCATGGTTTTTTGCGCCCATTGCTGATATTTCGGCTCGTTGGTGAATGCATACATGCGAATCAGCGCGATTGCCGCGACGGAATTTGCTCCGGGTGTTGGCGAATCCTGAAACGGTTTGCGGCGAACGTCGAGTCCACCCATCGGCGGGGCGTCGGAAGCACGATCGAAAAATCCTCCACGGTCGGCGTCGCCGTATTTTTCGATGACCACGTCCATGGTGCGCTGCGCTGCTTGGAAATATCGCTCGCCGAGAGTTGCTTCGTAGGCGTCGAGCAGGGCGAGTACTCCAAAAACCTGATCGTCGAGCGAGGCGCCAAGTGCCGGTCCGCCGATGCGATGAATAAATCCATTTTCCCGGGACCACGCTTCGCTCAACATGCGGTCCAGTGTTTTCAGCGCGAAGGCGCGGCAGCTCAAGCCCAGCGAACCCCGCAACACGCTTCCCGCTTCGAAATATGCGGAGACGAACATGGCGTTCCAGCTGGCGTACAAAGTTTTGTCTATATAGGGAGTTTGCCGCGGCAGTCGCGCAGCTAGCATTTTCTCCCTGGCACGCACGATGGTCAGCCGCACCACGGATTCATCAATTCCCAACTGAGCGGCGATCTCTTGCGGTTGGCGCGCCACCCACAAAACATTTTTCGCCGGATTGTGATGCATCTCGCCGTGCGCTTCGACCTCGTAGTACAGCTCCATCACTCGCGCTTCGTCTGGCAACAGCGCTGCGCGCAGTTCGTTCAGCGTCCAGGTGAAGTAGTCGCCGTCGTCGTCGAGCGAATAGTCCGCATCCTGGCTGGCATAAAATCCGCCATGATGCTGGTCGGAAAGAACTTCGTTAACCCAGTGAATAATTCCTTCAGCGGTTTGCAGCAGCAAGGGATTCTGAGTGACTTGCCAGCCGTGCAGATAGCTTTTCAGAAGTTCGGAATTGTCGTACGACATTTTTTCGAAGTGTGGCACCAGCCAGCGTTCGTCCACGGAGTAGCGATGAAAGCCGCCGCCGAGCTGATCGTACACGCCGCCGCGAGCCATTTTTTCCAGCGTGGTTTCGGCCATGGCCAGCAGGTGGCGGCCACTTGCGGGTCCATCCGCTGCACGGTTTGCGGCTTGCTGGTAGACCTCCAAAACCAGGTCGAGCGACGAACAGTGCGGAAATTTTGGCGCTTTGCCGAACCCACCATTGCGAATATCGAAGAGCTGCGTCAGCGAATGAATTTGCGAGTCGACCAGAGCCGCGTCGAACGAACCGTGTGCGCCGGTAAAGGTTTCTGCCTGCGCGACTGCGTCGGAGAGCGACTCTGCAGCACGAATGAGGTCCGGCCGTTTGTTCTTGAAAGATTCCGCTACGGCTAGCAGCACCCGCCGAAACCCCGGACGTCCCATTTGATCTTCCGGGGGGAAATACGTGCCGCCGAAAAATGGCTTGCCGTCCGGTAAAAGAAATCCGGTCAGCGGCCAACCGCCCTGCCCGGAAATGGCGCTGATCGCGGACTGGTAGCGTGAGTCCACGTCGGGCCGTTCGTCGCGGTCCACTTTGATGGCCACAAAATGTTCGTTGATGATTCGCGCGATCTCGGCATTTTCGTAGCTCTCGCGGTCGATTACGTGGCACCAGTGGCACCACACCGCGCCGATGTCCAGCAGAATGGGCTTGTCCTGAGTCGTGGCACGTGCGAAGGCTTCGTCATTCCATTCATGCCAATCGATCGGCTGGTGTGCCGCTGAACGCAAGTATGGGCTAGCCGAATTCTGCAATCGATTCGTCGGATGTTGGGTCAAGAGTTTGCTCGCTTTAGTGGATAGGAACGGTTTTGTTTTGGGTGGATGGCGATGTGCATCCGCCGCGGCTACTGGATCGTATCGCCCGGGCCGGGATCTCTAGGATCGATGGGCTTTCGTCCAGAAAAACCTTCGTCCTGACGGTGATAGTAGCGGATGCGATCCTCGCCGAGTTTCCAGCAGAGATAAACCTCTTCGTTGTCGATAATCGATGGAAAATCCAGAAGCCCGACGTCCAAATCCTTGATCACGCATCCAGATTCCAGAATCCGATCGAGCGAAGATTTCAAGCTTTCGGCGAGCTTGGTATGTTCGAGCCGCAGGCGTGCCAGCTTTTCGTATGGCACCAGCACGCCGCCCATCATCATGATGCGCGCGGCCACCGCCGAAAGATCATTATCCAATCCGGAAAGCTTCTTGCGGCATTCCATCGCTTCCACCAGAAATGGTTCCAGTTCGCGGCGGGTGCGCTCCGCTTCGGTCAGCGTGAAGAGTCGCTGCGCCGGTTCCGGATTTTCGTCCTGCGGAAATTCGTCGTCTTGATCGGCCATGCTGCTCCCGTGTTGTGCGGCATTCTTGTGGGGACGGGGTTCAGGGATGGTGCCCGGCAACCCTGACTGGACTCGTAAAGGATGCTAACGCAAAGAGAGCATCCGGTCGAGCGCGGTACGCGCGAAGTGCCGGGTACGCTCGTCCACTGAAATTTGATTGACGATTTTTCCGGCGCCCAGATTCTCCAGCGCCCACAACAGATGCACCGGCGTGATGCGAAACATCGTGGTGCAAACACAAACGCTGGAATCGAGCGACATCACTTTACGGTCGGGCAATTCCTTGCTCAAACGATTGACCATGTGAATTTCGGTGCCGACCGCCCACTCCGTTCGAGGAACCGCGGCTTTGATGGCGCGAATGATTCCTTCGGTGGAACCAATTTCGTCGGCGGCTTGCGCCACTTCAAAACGGCATTCCGGATGAACGATCACGCGAATGCCAGGATGTTCGCGGCGAACGCGCGCCACTTGCTCGGGCGTAAACCGCTGATGAACGGAGCAGTAGCCCTTCCACAGAATCACTCTCGCCTTGGCGATTGCTTCCGGCGTGTTGCCGCCCAATTCCTCGTAGGGATCCCACACGATCATTTCGTCCAGCGGAATGCCCATGCGGTAGCCGGTGTTGCGGCCCAGATGCTCGTCCGGGAGAAACAAAACTTTTTCGCCGCGCTCGAACGCCCACTTCATCACTGCTGCCGCGTTGGAACTGGTGCACACCGAACCGCCATGCTCTCCGGTAAACGATTTGATTGCGGCGGTCGAATTCATGTAGGTGACTGGAATGATTTTCTTGGTATCCGTTCCGTTACCAAGCTCGCTCCAGCACTCCTCTACCTGGCCGATGTCGGCCATATCAGCCATGGAGCAACCAGCGCTCAAGTCCGGTAAAACCACCACCTGATTGCCGCGCCGTAGAATGTCCGCGCTCTCGGCCATGAAGTGCACGCCGCAAAAGACGATGTATTTGGCATCCACTTCCGAGGCCTGCTGCGAAAGTTTCAACGAGTCGCCACGATAGTCGGCAAACTTCACCACTTCGTCGCGCTGGTAGTGGTGGCCAAGTATCACCACGTCTTTGCCCAGTTTGGCTTTGGCCGCAGTGATCCGTTCGTCGAGTGTGTTATCGGGCACTAGCAAATAGTTGTCGAAGTCGCAGCCAACGCCTTTTTCAATTTCGGGCGCGCGCAGGGTTTCCGGCTGCTCGATGCCAATCAGCCGAGTCGCGTTCAGGATGGAAGTGAGTTTGCTCATGATGATCGTTGCGAAAAAGGTTCTGGACTGGACAGTGAGTTAGATGCAATTCGCGGCGCGTCGGCTATTGCATATTCTAGCCGCCTATAAACACCATGGTGCGTGAAGGCGGCTTGAAATCGGGTTCGTTGATGCGATGTCCTTTTTCTTTCCCGTCCACCACCGCACGTATATATGCGGCGAGATCGCCTTCACTGGCATTTTCGCGCAAAAGCCCGCGTAAATCATGGTCTTCTTTGCTGAACAGGCAGGTGCGCAGTTTTCCGTCGGCGGTCAGCCGGATACGCGAGCAATGCCCGCAAAATGGCTGAGTTACCGGAGCAATCAAGCCGATTTCTCCCGGTGCGCCGTCGGCGAAACGGTATTTACGGGCGGTTTCACTGGTCTCATGCGGAATCTGCACTAACGGCCAGCGAGCATTGATTCGAGCGTAAATCTCGGCAGCGGGAACCATCAGTTCGCGTGACCAATGGCGATCTGCGTCCAATGGCATGAATTCGATGAAGCGCATAATGACGTCGCGTTGCCGGGCGAATTCCGCGAAGGCTTCCACTTCGTCATCGTTGAATCCACGCACCAGCACCGCATTGATTTTTGCCGGGCCGAGCTTGGATTTTTGCGCCGCCTCGATTCCGGCCATCACCGAAGCAAAAGTCTTGGTACGAGTGATTTTTTCAAAACGTACGGCGTCCAGCGAATCCAGACTGATGTTAATGCGCCTCAGGCCAGCGGCGATCAGCTTTTCACACCGTTCGGATAGCAAGTGGCCGTTGGTGGTCATGGATATATCTGGAAAACCGGTTTCCGACATTTTCGCAATAAACTCCTCCACGCCAGGCCGCACCAGCGGCTCGCCGCCGGTTACCCGCACTTTTTGGATGCCCAGCGAACGAAACACTTTTCCAAGTCGCTCGAGTTCTGCCCAGGACAGAACCTTGTCGTACTCCTGATAATTTTCCGGATCGGCAGAACGGCAATAGACACACCGAAAGTTGCAGCGGTCAGTGACCGAGATTCTCAAGTCGGTGATTTGTCTGCCGAATGTGTCGTGCAGCGTCATTTGGAAGCCGCCAAAAAAGCAAAAACCCGATTCGCAATTGGAATCGGGCGCACTCAGGGAGAGGTTATCCTTCCTTCCCGAAGTAGCGCTCCTTTCCAACACAGCCACCCTTGCGGGCATCTGGTGCGTTCCGGCGATCAAGACCGGCTCGCCTGCGGGAGGCTCAGGCGTTTCCGCCAGAACCCTCATCCCGTAATTTCCGGGATCGCCAAGGTAGCCATGGGTTGTCACCCCTCAGGCCGCCAAGGTCGGAGCTACAGCTAGAAGCTTACGCCCCAGTCCATCCTCCCGCAAATAAATCTGCACCCTGCCGCTGGCCGCTGTAGACGACTTAGCCGCCCGCAGTCCGGCGAATTTTACCCGTTTTCAATACGCATTAAGTCGGTTTGACTTAACGCTTTGAACTGCATTTAATTGCATAGTGAACTTGAAGCACTCATAACGGAGCGCATCCCAACCATTTGGAAAACCTCGACTATGAGGCCCAGACGATTGTTGCTATAGCAGGCGTTTATCGCGCTGCTTAATCCCCTGCCAGCATGCGGCGAGCCTTAAAGGCACGGTCACCGATGCTTCGGGAGCGGCCTTTCCCTCCGCAACGATTACCGTCAAGGTGCTCGAAACTTGGGTGAGTCGAACGGCCGTCACCGATGACCCCGGCAGATATCTGGTAATCGCATTACCGTTTGGCGAATACGAAGTCCGCGCTGCGAAGCAAGGTTTTCAGACGGCGATTCGCGGCGGCATTGGCTGGGCTGTCGGAGAAGAAGCTGCCTTCGCTCTGCTGCTGCAAGTGGTTACGGTGACCTCGAAGGTGACGCGCCGATGGTCGGCACCACCACCAAAGACATCAGCGGCCTGGTCGGCGAACAAGCGATCGGTGATTTGCAGTCGAACGGCGTTTGCTCCACCGACTCCAGCAATCCGACTGGTCTCTCCGGCACCGCCAATTTGCGTTGAAGCTTCTCCGGTAAGAATCTCGCTTCGGACTGCTTTGGCCGTCTGTGATAGAGTTTTTCGACGCTATGCGCATCTTCATCATAGGAGCCGGTGCGACGGGCTCCCTTCTTGCACAATTGCTGGAGCGGCAAGGCCATCACGTGTGGTGTGGCGACCGCGACCCTGAACGCGCGCGCCGTTTTCTCGGAAAAAAAAGCCCTATCGCGGTTTCTCAGGTGAATGCGCGGAATTTGCGCGGCATCGTCCGCGCCGCCAAGGGCTGTCAGTTGATTGTCAACGCCTCGGCTTCAGTCTTCAACGAAATCGTGCTCCGCGCGGCGCTTCGCCTGCGCGCCCACTATCTGGATCTTAGTTCGCACCTCACCCGCAATCCGTTTCAAGCCGAGCAATTCAAGTACGCCAATCGCTTCGAAAAAAAGAATCGCGCCGTGGTCATCAACGCCGGCGCCGCTCCGGGCCTCACCAACCTTTTGGTAAAACGCGCTGCCGACCAGTGCGACGAGGTGCTCACCGCCCAAATTCGCTTGTTCGAAAGTTCCGAAAGCGACGATCCCATTTCGCAGTGGTCACCGGAAGTGTCCTTCGACGAAGCAGTCTCCAACCCACGGATTTATCGCAACGGCAAATTCAGGCTCGCCAAGCGATTCTCTGAAATTGAAAGGTTTCGCTTTGTCGAGCCGGTCGGTTCGGCGAGAGTGGTTCTAGCCGCGCAGGATGAAGTCGCAACCTTGCCACGCTTCATCCCCATGCGCGACCTCGACGCCAAAATCGGCGGCAACGAAATTGACCGCCTGCGTCGCTGGCACAAACAGGGTAAATTGTCGAAATCCCGCGGCATGGCTCGCAGCCATTTTCCGGAAACGTCTTCACCCCGAGCCATCGCCAAACTGATTCGTCAGGGAGTCTTGCAAAACGCGCGATTCGCCGCGGCAGTGCTGGTGCAGGGCGTACAGCGAGGTTCGAAAGAAGACGTGCACATACTCATTCGCAGCGATGTGCTGTTCCCTTCGCTGTACACCATCCGCCGCCAGGGACGCTTCGCCACGCCGGTAGCGTTCGCTACTGCTCACGTCGCCGCTCAATTTGTAAAGTTTTTTCCTAAGGACGAATCAGGAGTCTTCGCGCCGGAAACTTTGCCGATCGAAACTCGCCGCGAGATTCTTGCCGGAGTACGCTCGCAAGGCTTGAAGATCCTGCACAAAGTGACCATTCTGAAAAGCACTTCCGACGACGAAGAAGAGCTTTAGAAACGATACGCGCTCAGGGTCGCGCTTCAAACACGAGATTGAACGGTGTCTGCGTCGCCCGCCGGAACCGCGTAAATCCGCCGGAACTTACCACTTCCCGCAGACGTTTTTCCCCAGCCTGAGCGCCCAACGCCGTTCCCACTTCCTGCGAAAGCGACGCCGGCGTGCACAACAATGTTGACGCTCCGTAGAACGCGCGCCCGATCGGATGCAGATTTTCTTCGATCTTGTCGCCCGCAAACGGCTCCACAATCATCCAAGTGCCCTCTTTTTTCAAGCTGCTGTACACGTGAGCAGATGCTCCCGCGGGATCGCCCATATCATGCAGGCAGTCAAAAAAAGTCACGAAGTCGTAGTCTCTTCCCGGATAATTTTTCGCCATGGCCACTTCAAAAATAATTCGGTCAGCGACACCCGCATCTTTCGCGCGCTGTTTTGCAGTCTCAATCGATTTGTCGTGATAGTCGAACCCAACGAATTCCGACTGCGGATAATTTTTGGCCATCAGAATCGTCGAAGCACCCAACCCGCAGCCCACATCCGCGACCCGAGCACCCGCTTTCAGTTTTGCGTCCACGCCCTCCAGTGCCGGAATCCACGCACTGATTAGATTCGCCGCGTATCCTGGCCGAAAAAATCGCTCCGTTCCGACAAATACGTTGGCGTGATGTTCGTGCCAGCCCATGCCCTTGCCAGTTTTGAAGCGTTCCTCCAGCTGATCCTTTGCCTGAATCGCGCCCATGGCTACCTGAAACGCACCTGGCAAAAATGCCGGACTGTTATCGTCCGCCAGCGCGAATGCCTGCTCTTCCGTCAAGTAAAATTTTCCAGTCGCTGGGTCATAACTGGCATAGCCGCCCGCCGCCTGGCTGCACAGCCACTCTCTGACGTAGCGTTCCGTGGTCTCGGTTCGTTTGGCAAGTTCCGCGGGAGTCTGATGCCCACCCGCCGCCAGCCCCTTATACAAACCGAGCTTGTCGCCAATGCCAATCAGCGCGGCATGGAACGTCGCGCCAAAATCGGTAATTCCCCTGCCCAATAATTCGTGGAGTTTTTGCTCGTTGATAGCCACAGTAAATGCCTCCGTCGCAAGAGATGGCGAGACCGCAAAGGTACTTCGACCAGATCGTGCGAAATTGTAAGTCCGCGAAAAAGGGAACGCAACAGAAGCGGTAGATTCGAAACTAGCAGCAGCGGCTTAGGCGCGAATAATGTTTTTGCAGCTGCTCCAAGTAAAACTCTTCCGGAGTCAGCAGCGCCGATTCGCATGAATGTTTTGCGTGCGACCTTGCGTAGCGTTCATATGCCGCATCCCCGCACCATTCGCGAATCCCCAACCAGATTCGTAGCAACGCTCGCCTCCAGCGCCGCAACAGTTGTGTCGATTGCTCGTCCATCAGTCGCCCTCCGCTTCCGCGATCCATTTGGTCGCAACGTACGGACTTTCGCGCAGCACCGGCTCACGCTTTTTGCTCAGCAGCGCCGTCCACTGAATCAGCGCTTCCACCAGCAGCACCAAGATCATCACCGCCAGCACCGCGGTCACTGCCGCGTCCAGCCGTTGGTTGAAAATCAGCCGCTGCGTATCCGCCAGCTTTGCACTAGGAATTTTTCCGGCAGCGATTTGTGCCGCCATCGCATGGGCGGCCGACAAAAATCCAATCCGCGGATTAGCATCAAATATTTTCTGCCAGCTCGCGGTCATGGTAATGATCACCAGCCAGGCCATCGGCGCCAGGGTCACCCAAATCCAGCGCAATTTCCCCATGTTCATCAAAATGGTCGTGGCCACCACCAGCGCTACCGCCGCCAGCAATTGATTCGAAATTCCGAACAGCGGCCACAACGAATTGATTCCGCCCAGCGGGTCCACCACTCCCTGGTACAGAAAATATCCCCACGCACCGACGATGAGCGCACTGGAAATCAATACTCCCGGCATCCATCCGGTTCGTGCAAACGGTTTCCATGCTCGGCTTCCCAGTTCCTGCACCATGAATCTTCCAACGCGCGTACCCGCATCCAGCACCGTCAGAATAAACAACGCCTCGAACATGATCGCGAAGTGATACCAGATGCTCATCAAGCGATCGCCGCCAATCGTGCTAGAGAAAATCTGCGCCATTCCTACTGCCAGTGACGGCGCGCCACCAGTCCGGTTAAAGAGTGTTTGCTCTCCAACCGCCTGCGCCAAGTTGGCCATCGCTGGCGCATCCACTGCATATCCCCAACTCGAAATTGTAGCCGTAGCGATCTCCGGCGTCGCTCCCACCACCGCCGGCGGCGAATTGATCGCAAAATAAACGCCTGGCGGCATCGCGCAAGCCGCTACCATGGCCATCACGCCCACAAAGGACTCCAGCAGCATCGCGCCGTAGCCGATAAATCGCGCATGTCCTTCGCGCTGAATCATTTTCGGTGTAGTCCCGCTGGAAATCAGCGAGTGGAATCCGCTGATCGCACCGCAGGCAATGGTGATAAAGCAAAATGGAAAAATCTTGCCGGCGAATACCGGTCCGGTGCCATCCACAAATTTGGTGAGTGCAGGCATGTGGACTTCCGGCCGCACAATCAAAATTCCCGCTGCCAAAGAAAAAATCGCGCCGGCTTTGATGAATGCGCTTAGATAATCGCGCGGCGCCAACAGCAGCCACACCGGTAACGCGGACGCCGCAAATCCATACGCCATCAGCAAAAAAGCCAGAGTCACTCCGCCCAGTGTGAAAACGTGCGCCCAAGCTGGCGATTCCGCTACCCATTGCCCGGCCACCACCACGAACATCACCAGAGCGACTCCGATACACGATGCTTCCAGCACTCGGCCCGGCCGAAAATAGCGCAGATAGACTCCCAACAGCAGCGCGATCGGAATAGTCATCGCCAGCGTGAACGTTGCCCACGGCGAAGATTTCAGCGCGTTGACGATCACCAGCGCCACCACACCCAGCAGGATCACCATGATCGCCAGCACTGCCAGCTGCGCGATAAATCCACCGCGTTTACTGACTTCATCGCGTGCCATTTCGCCCAAAGTTTTTCCATCGCGCCGAATCGAACAGAACAAAATAATGAAATCCTGCACGCATCCGGCGAAAGCGCATCCCGCAATCAGCCATAAAGTTCCTGGCAAATATCCGAATTGTGCCGCCAGCGTTGGCCCCACCAGCGGCCCTGGCCCGGCAATTGCTGCGAAGTGATGCCCGAACAACACCCATTTATTTGTCGGCACAAAATCGCGGCCATCATCCAGGCGCTCTGCGGGAGTCGCACGCGAATCATCCAACGCTAGAATTTTTGCGGAAATAAATGCCGAGTACAGCCGGTAGGCCACTAGGTAGCAGCAAGCCGCCGCCACCACAAACCACGTCGCGCTGATCGCTTCACCGCGGTACAGCGCAATTTCTCCAAGCGCAATCGCACCGCCAATCGCGACCGCAATCCATGCGCCGGTTGCGAGCAGCTTTTTCACTTGGTCGCGCTCTTGGCGTCTGCGATTTTCGGATCCGTGCTGGCCACAATAAATTGCGACAGATCCGCTTTTAGTTTGACCAGCGACGGATGATGCACATACATCATGTGTCCCGCTTCGTAATAGCCGCCGGAAAGATGGCTGTGCAGCGAATCATCCAGGCTCAAATGATCGAATGTATATTCCGCCGCATAAAATGGCGTCGCCAAATCGTAGTAACCCTTGCCCACAAACACTCGCAAAAATGGATTCTGCGTCATTGCTACCCGCAGTGTTTCAGCCACGTTCAAATAGCGATTTTCGTAGGGCTCGTAATTCCATGGCCGCACTCGTCCGGTCAAATATTCGTAAAACAAATCGCTCTCGAACTTCAGCTCCCCGCGCACGTAATCATGAAACGTCGCGGTGTACGGGCCCACAATCGCCGCCAAGCTGGGGTCATATTCCGGCCGCGCTCCCGCGGCATCCTCATCAATTCCGGTGAAGCGTCCATCCAACCGACCCACGGTCCGCCGCTGGTCCCGCAACAGCTCCTTGTCGAAGCGCTGAATCTCAATCCGCAAATTGCTGCGCTCCAGGTATTCCCCCGAAAGTCCCGTCAACCGCGAAAGTTTCTGTGCAATCTCCGTACGTCGTGCCGCAGGCAAACCATCACCCACCATCAGCGCGTCGGCATATTCATGCGCTGCAAAATTGCGCGACTCCTGAACTGCTTTCTGCAAGTCGCCCTGTAAATCCGCCGGCAGCTTCTTGTGGTACCACGCAATGGCGGTGTAGGTCGGTAAATAAAGAATGTACGGAAGGTCGTTGCCGGTATCGAATTCCGCGGTCTGAAAATTCAAGATCGACGAAATCAAAATAATTCCGTTTAAGTACATTCCGTAGCGCTGCTGCAAATATCCCGAAAGTCCCGCTGCGCGCGTAGTTCCGTAGCTCTCGCCCGCCAAAAATTTCGGCGAAGTCCATCTCCTGTTTCGCGTCGCATACAGCCGGATAAAATCGCCGACCGAATGGATGTCTTCTTCCACCCCGTGAAATTGCTTGTCTGGCTCGCCCGGTACTGCACGACTGTAGCCTGTCGTCACCGGATCGATGAATACCAAATCCGTGACATCCAGCAGCGAATATTCGTTGTCCACCAATTTGTATGGCGGAGCAAGCAGCGCCCCCGCGTCGCCCATTTCCACACGCCGCGGACCCAGCGCACCCAGGTGCAGCCAGATCGACGCTGCACCGGGCCCCCCGTTAAATGTAAATGTCACCGGACGCTTCGCCGTGTCGCTCACATCGTCTCTGGTGTAGGCCACATAAAACACGCTGGCCTTCGGCGTACCGTCTTCCAGTTTCAGCAAAATCGTTCCCGCGGTTGCAGTGTATTTGATCTCCTGCCCACCGACTTTTACCATGTGCTTGGTCTGTACGACCTTTTCTTCCGGCGTTGCCGGCTTCTTTTCGTCCTTCGGTTTCTCTGCCGGTTTGTCTGCTGGCTTTTCTTCCACTTTTTGCGCGCGCGCCGGGATCCCTGCGACCATCAACAGAATTCCGGCAACCATCAACCAAGCTCGTCGTGGCATGAGGACAATCCCCTGGGTGCTTCAAGATGCTGCGCTCCGCATCCTATGCGACTCTTCGCTGAGCGTCAATTTTCGACTCTCCGCTCAACGCCATGAATTAGCCGTGTCACTACGATTTCTCGTCCCATCGCCAACCGCCAGACTCAAATTGGACAAACGTTCTACCAACAAAAGACCCAGCGATGACATTACCTCTGTTCATTTTCGCTAGTCTGAATTTCAGTACGAACCGATGGCAGGCGCTGCAATAACCGTAGGGTGCTCCGGCCGCGGGCAAGAAGACTCACCATACAAGAAGTCGATCGGGTTGAAAAATCTGGTGTTTCTCGCGGGCCTTGCCGAAGACGCTGACGCCGCCCGAGGCGGCTCTTGGCCACGAATTCCACCACGCGTGGTGAACGTTCTTCTCCTCCGAGAAGAGGCACACGCCGGCGCCGAAACTTTCACTTCGACGCCGGCGTGCCGCCTGTTTCCGTTGCGCTCGCTAATTTCGCAGGGCGTTCTCCTCGTTTGTTGCCTTGACGATTCACGCCTCTTCAGATTCTGTTTGGATTTCGCCGGCCGCCCTGTAGAATGTGCGCTTCGCACTTTCATTCTACGAGGTCGTCGATATGTGCTCCGCCCGGCCATTGATCGTGTTCGCACTATTTTTATATACATCGCTCGCCCAAGCCCAGCAACCACCCGAGAAAAAAGATGAGTTGCCTCATCCGCAGACGCTCGCCGAACTGCAATCTGCGATGAAGTCCGTGTTGGAAAAGGAAAAGGTTCCCGGTGCAGGCGTCGCGCTGGTTTCCAACGGCGCCGTGGTGTGGTGCGGCGGCATTGGCACCGCCGACAAAGCGGCCAATCGCGTTGTCACTTGCGAAACCGAATTCCGCGTCGGCTCTATCAGCAAGACTTTTGTCGCACTCGCGTTACTGAAACTTGAAGAAGCCGGCCGCATCAATCTGCAGGCGAGCTTGAAAGACGTCGCACCCGAAGTCC
>Ga0073909_10000421_pt1 | contig 14063 bp, 29 predicted proteins | sample Coa_R1_6_FD_66439 | JGI IMG/M metagenome (GOLD analysis project Ga0073909, IMG submission 66439) | Surface soil microbial communities from Centralia Pennsylvania, which are recovering from an underground coalmine fire. - Coalmine... | ecosystem: Environmental > Terrestrial > Soil > Unclassified... | reverse complement strand
CGTGGTGTCGAACGGAGACAGAACCATGGCAAAGATGATTACGGTCCGCATTAGCGACAGCGATTTCCTCGACATGCTCAAGCACATGAGCAAGGGCAACCCCGGTCGCGCATTGGTGGCGGTCGACAAGCTCGTGGCGGTCGACGGCGACCCAGATTTCGACATGGCCGAAGAGCTCGCCGACATGGGCGCAGCGGACGACCCGAGCGCGCGGAGGCGATCATGACCGCCAAAGAAACGACGAAACGCTACACGGTCATGTCCGTGCCAAAGAACGACGACGCCGGTGCATTTTGGTTCGTGGTCGATCTCAAGGATCGGAAAACCATCGAAATGCCGACCCTCCATGCGGCCAACGCCCATGCACGCGAGCTGAACGCCGCCGACGTGGCCAACCGAAAGTAGGCCAGTTGCTTCGACCCTCAGGGGATGCTAACGTAGTCTTGAAAGCGAGGCAGATCATGACAACCACATTTACTTGCCCGGAATGCGACCACGAACACGAGCTTGTCGTCGTTCGCGGAGAGACCAAGTTCGAAGACTACGCCGAATTGCCGGAGCGCTGCGAAGCCTGCGGCACGCCGTTTGATTCATTCGACTCCGGCGTCGACGACCAACAGGCGGAACGGCGCCAGATGGGTATCACCAACTGAACGCCGCCGAGGGCCGGAGTTGCTTCGGCCCTCAGGGGATGCTAACGTGGTGGTTGAACGGAGACAGACCATGACAAGAAAAACTTACGAGTTGCCGCTCAACCCGATCCCGATGGAACGCTTCACGTTTATCAAAGCGGGTGACGGCTGCGACCCGGCGCACAAATTCATGCTGGGCAAGCTCGCGGCCACCAACCTGCTCGTGGCCGAGGCCAGCGATCTCGGACCGGGCTTCAGAATTGAACGCTTGTTCAACGACGCCTGTGACGAGGGTATCGCCATTCGGTCCAACCGCACCGCCAAGGTCGTGCGATTCACCCTCTCGAAGATTCAGCGGCAAGACGGCGACATCGTGGCTTGGCACTTTATTCCGTTTGACGCCGTCGCCAAGCCAGTCAACGTCACGATTTTCAACGACTAGGTGGCTATTATGACGATCACGGTCAACTACAGTCCGAAAGCAGCGCCCGGCTATGTGCCACGCAAGTCGGTAAAATTGTTCAACGTGGACAAGGTCGAAGACGCGGGCGTCGGCATGGTCCGCGTGCGGATGCTGTTCACCGACAACGCGCCAACGCACGACCACGTCGTATCGGTCGTCGTCCAACCGGAGGTGGCGTCATGACCAAAAAAGCACCGTGGCTGAAATGCACCAAGTGCGGCAAGGTCGACAACACCGAGATGTTGGTCGTGCTCCACGTCGGCACAAAGACGACCATGCGCTGCGAGGATTGCGCGGGACCTGATGGCCGAGCGACGCTGTGTCGCACTTGTTGCCCCACGGGCCATGGCACGCATGCGGCCACCGTTGATGCTATACTGGAGTCGTGGAGGAAATTATGACGGCCAAAGATCTCAACCTTGACGCGGTTTCCCTCGACGAGCTTCACGCCTTTGCGGTTCGCTGCGGTTCGTGCCGATGCAACACGAAGATGGCCAAGGAGCTCTTTCCTGAGCGCCAGCCCGGCTACCGCCATGCGGCCGACGGTTTGAGCCACTACGCGTGGAACAAATATACGGCCATGCGCCTGCGGCTCGAAGGCCACGTTAATATCGCCGTGACCTACGAGGCGATCTGTGATAGGATTTACCGCGAGCTGCCCGAATGGGCGAAAGGTTGGTAGGCCATGGGATATGGACCGTGCATGTGCGGCGACACTCATTGTCCGTCATGCGGACCGGCACAGGGGAATTTTCGATGTCCGTTGTGCCGAAACTGGGCCGACGACGGCTGTGAGCACATCAACGAATTTTTGGAGATCAAGCCAGAATTTTTGGCGCAAGTTCATGAGCTTGAGCGGCAAGAACGCGAGGCCGAGGATGCCTTGGTCGCGGAGATCGAAGAGGGCGAGCGCCTTGCCGCTGAATACGACCGGGCACGCGCGCTGTGCCCACACCGTTGGGTCGAACAGCCCGGCGAGCCGCCGTTCGACGCCTGCCCGGATTGCGGCGCAACGAGGGAATAGTTGCTTCCGCTCTCTGGCCATGCTAACGTGGTGTTGAAAGCGAGGCAGGATATGAACATTATTGCACGCAAGCCGAAGCCTAGCAATTTCGCCGACAACGTCGAATACATCGTCGTGGATCGCGGCGACGGGCAGCACATGCGCTACGTTTCCGCATCCGCCACGCCAGAAACGCTCGCGCATGGCGAATGGTTCTGGGGCTATTATTTCCAAACCGTCGAAGAGGCGCTGGCCCACTTCAACGGTCGCTAAGCGGCTCGTCGCCTACGTCTAGCTCTCAAGCGCCAACCGGGTGCTTGAGAGCGGAGCGGAGGTTACGATGACCGGGTTTGCATTACTACGTCGCGATGGCACGCTGCAGAAATCGCGGGACATGGTGTTTGGCACAACGTTTGAAATTTTCAAGACGCGTGCCGACGCTGAGTTTGCCCAGCGGACTGCCTATCGCCTGACGCGGGTCGTAGCCGTCAAGATCGAGGTTGCTTCCGATCTCTAGGGATGCTAACCTCGTCGCTGAAAGGAGCGATCATGAGATTGCAGGTCGGACAAATCATTCGCTACGGACCGACGCTTTGGCGCGTTGACTATGTCAACGAGTGCCGAGCAAGGATCGTGCCGCTGAACAAGCAGCTGGCGGTCCCGGACGCCGTCGACGATGTTGAAACAGAGCGCAAGCATCGCGTAACAGCAGAGCGCTACGGCGTCAACATCTCGGCCAACAGCATCGTCACCGTCGTCACCGATCTCGAGCGCGCGAAAGCGGAGCTCGAATTGGCGGAGGCGGAACGCGAGGTCAAAACATGGCGCAACGAGCTTGCCCAGCGGGACGCCGACGAGGATGAGCTGGCTATCGCTGAACGGGAGCTCGAGGCCCTACGCCGCAAGGCGTTGCACGAGCATATCGACAACGCCCTGACGGTGCCAAAAGCCACGCGGCTCGCCGACGGCAGCGTGCCAAGGACAGCCCCAGCGGGAAAGGGTTGGTATCTGATCGACGGGCAATGGCCCGAGACCAAGCCAGGATCGCTGAAGGCGCAAGTGTTGGCTTATCTCAAGGCCTCGCCCGGCCGTGCGGCCAAGGACATTACGATTGCCGGGTTCACGGCAGGCGCTATCGCGGCCTGCCTCGACCGCTTCATGAAATCGGGCGTTCTCATTAGGAAATAACGGAGTTGCTTCCCCTTAAAGGATGTCCTAGACTTCGGTTATGGCAATGAACGCCAAGGCAAAAGGAGCCAACAATGACTCGCCTCTTCGCAACGGCACGCAAGACGCTTTCGATTCGAGTTCGCGGCAACACGGTGATCGTCGAAGGTCATCGAGGCGCCAACCGCAAGCGGTACGAGCGGACATTCCGCAACCGCTACACGCTTCGCCGATTCCTGAACGCCAGAATCGACCGAGCGGTCGACACCGGGTACCGACCGGTCGTGGGCTGAACCCCACGCCCGCGCGGAACCACAAAGGCTGGCTCGAATATTGGTCGAGCCAGCTGGTGGCGGCGATTGCTGACGCGGTCGCCCACCCTAACTTTCGCTACGAGGATCACCGCATGCAGTACGCGATCCACTGCGCGCGGTCGGCCCACCGAAGGGCAACAATGGCTCGCATGGGAGAACGGATCATGTCAAAAAAGTCAAGCGGAAAAGCGGGAACCTCGGCCGGAAAGAAAAACGCCCGGACCGAAAAAAAGACTGGACAGGCGATGCCCGAAATGCTAGCCTCAGTTCAGCAGCCGGATAGCCCGGCAACAACGGCCGATGAACCGGCCAACGACGCAGCGGCCGACACGCCGCAGCAGGAGATCAAGACCATGACACTGACACTCAAGGGCATCGACAAGCGGGGACGCAACGCGATCTACACCGGCGCAGCGGTTTCGCTCCGGTTGGCGATCAGCGCATTTCCCAACAAGACGGCACCGGCCACGTTCAGCATCCCGGAAGGCGTCTTCGACGGACCGCGTCCGAAGGCCGACCGCAAGCGACTGACCAAGGAAGAGCGCGCGGCTCTGCCGAAGCCGACCGCAGCGGAACTGCTCAAGAAGGCGGAAGACCGCGTGGCCAAGCTGCGCGAGAAGGTCGCCAAGGGCAGCACCGAGCTCCAGCCCGCGCTGTGAAGCGTCGGCGGATCCACAACGCACCCACGAACCCTCAAAAGTTCGTGGGTGCGTTTTTCGTTTGGGCCATGTGCCCGAACTTTTCCGGCCTTGCATTCGCTTTTAGCCCATGCTAACGTTCCTTATCGCCAAAACCCCGCGTCAGCGGAGATCGTTGAGCCGGGAATGGCCAAAGGAGCCCGCCATGGCCGCTATCTTTCTTCGTTGGGAAGTTGAAGTCGTGCACGTCAAACGCTACAGCGTGTTCAGCGTTCGCGGCATCCTTGCCACGACCGAAGAAAACGCCCAGCACGAAGCCCACCGGATCGCGTGCCTTGAACCCTTCGAGAACTACAGAATCAAAGCCAACGAACGGCGCCTTGCGCCCGACCAGCTTGGGAGTCCATGGGAACCCTTACTAGGGTGAGGCCGAGCCATGAAGCCCAAAGCCACGTTCACGGTCACGCTCACGATCGCCGGTGGCGATACGTGGGTCACCGTTCAAAAGAATGGCCGACGCTTTTACACTGAGCGCCTTGATAAAGTGCTCAAAGTTCCCAACGCGATCTATGACCTAGCGTGCCTCGCCGACGCAGGCGACGAGGCCGGGCTGAAGGCGATCCTATCCACCTGCGCGGAGATTCGTTCATGAAAGAATTGAGAGGAAAATACAATGACGATTACAACGCTCTTGCTCATGGCCTCGGTCGATCCCCGCCTCGGCGCGATGACGAAAGTCTACGTCCAGCCGGTCGACGACTTACAAGATGACCGTCCGGTGGCCGCGTGCGTCGTGCAGCACTTGCCGACGGCCTTGCCATTGACGATTGTCGAAACCCCGGAGGAAGCGGATGTCACGCTCAAAATCAAAGCGCGACGTCAATCTTCCGGTTTCTCTGCAGCGCTTAGCACTATGAACGGTGTCCGTGTCAGCGACGTGATCACGAGCGCCTGGATCGACGACAAGGCAGTGTGGGAAGGGCACGCGACCGTTCGTCTTGAGCGGATTCAACGCGCGCTGGCCAGACCCGCGTCGGCTGAAGAAGATTTTTGTCAATTGGCGGACGCCAGCATCGACAACATTCGGGTTGCCATGAGAAAGGCACGAGGTAAATGAAAAAGCGACGTCCGACGTTTCAAGTCATCGCCGAAGGCGTCTCCGGGTCGCCACGCCTTCGACGCTGGATACCCAAGTTTGCTCGCAAACGTAAGCGTCCGTTCGTGCAGGGCGGACTGCCGGAGACTTCACGAAGGCGGCATTAGGTGCACATTGGTTTCACCGGCACGTCGCGCGGCAAGGGCATGACGGCAGCACAGACTGACGCCGTGTTCTTTTTGCTGTGCGAACTGAAGCCGACCGAATTTCATCACGGTGTGTGCGTGGGCGCGGACGCGCAGGCCCATCGACTCGCCCTCGGGCTGAAGACGCCGATCATTGGCCACCCACCAGTGCAGCAGGATCGCATGGCGACGCTCACTGGCTTTGCCCGGCTGTGCGAGCCGCAGCCCTATCTGAAACGCAACCGGGATATCGTCGTCGCCGGACGTGACGGCATCATTGCTGCGCCGCGTGACTTCATCGAGCCCGCCAATAAGCGCGGCGAGGGGACGTGGACGACCGTCGGCTACGCGCGTCAAGCAAAACGGACGCTGTGGATCGTCTATCCAGACGGGACATTCAAGAAAGAAGTGCCGCGATGACCCTCATCAAGGACTGGATGACGGAAACAGCAGAAGCCCTCTCAAAAGAGATCGGCGACCATGACAACTATACGCCAGACGTGCTGCGACCAATTATCGCCGAGCACTTTCCCTACAAAGACTTCACAGAGGGCGTCGCCTACATGCCGGTGCCGCGCTGCGACACGTGCACGCACTGGACATCGCGCGTGAAGTATTTTGGCTGGTGCGGCATGAAGCGAGTCAAGCTCGACACGCAGCCGGGTGCCACACTTCTGACAGCGTCTGACTTTGGCTGTGTGCAGTGGGAGAGAAAACATGACTAGAGATTTTCCAACAACGGTCGTGCTCTCGGTCTCGTCCGGTCGCATGCTGTGCCCGTTTTCGGACATGCACGAGTGCATCGAGTATCTTGTCGGCGCACCGGTCTGGACCCACCAGCTTGGCGACCATGCGTTTGCTGACGCGTTGAAACAGGCCGTCGTCGAGCAGCATCCGCAACTCAAGACGTTCAATGCCGCTGCCGTTACGAAACAGAACTGGCAGCAGATCGTCAAGGAGGCCGTGAAAACGTACGGCGACACCTTACCGCTATTACCGATTGCTTTGTTTGGTGACACACAGCAGCGCGTGGCCGTCATGAAAGACCTTGAGAAGAATTACAAAGACGCGTTCACCAAGCCACTCGAGGGCAAGAACGTCATCGTGGTAAAGGTATGACGCTCCCTGAATACGTGCTCGCACACACCGAGCGCGGCGCATGCCGTTGCGGCAAGTGCATCGACCGATGCCCGGAATGTGATGGACGCGGCGAGGTTCTCGACGCGCCCGGTCAGGTACTCGACGGGCCACCGTATTGGGAACCATGTCCAGTCTGCGGAGGCAAGCCAACCGAACACACCGTCGACTTGTACTTTTTCCTTGTCGCATTGACGCGCGAGGTGTCGCCGAATGCTGGTGAGTTTCGACGATTGACCGAGGCGCATCACGGCGAGTTTACCCAGTGCAACCCGCTTGACGGGATGGAGCACTCGTATATCGAGCTTGGCGGCTGGATCGGCGACCAAGGGCTCGCGATGCAGTACATGGGGCTGGGCACCTTGCTGGGCGTCTTCGACCTCTTGACACCGAAAGCACTGCTGTTCTCCAAATCCATGCAAAAACGGCTGGCAGTCCAAGGCATGATCACCGTACGGTTGAAAGTATGACCCCCGAACTCTCGATTCAAGCGCTGCGCGAGTTGTGCGAGGCCTACGACCGCAAGCGGAAGTCGTGGCCTGAGTCTGAATTTGAGGGCTGGGCGGTCTTTCGCTTCATCTGTGAAGAGGTGAAACACCAGACGCTACCGGAGGAGGCGCCCGAGAACTGGGCGTTTGAAGAAACGCCACGTCCGGGTGGGATGTGAAAGCCGCTATGACCGAGATGCCACAAGCGTTTCCCGACGCCGTCTGCAACGTGCGCGCGGCAGCACTGCAACATGCAGTTTCGCACGACGAACTGGACAAAGAACTACGCGGCATCGACCGCCTGCACGCCATGGATCGCAGGAGGGGCATTGAGGGAAAGAATGGCGTGGCGTGCAATGAATGCACGACGCGTGCGTTGGCGATTTGGACCGAGTATCAGCGCATTCTCGCGAAAGTCGAGCCGACATGAGCTGGACACAACCAATCTGTGCACGCTGCTATAACGAGTTGTATCCCGGCCGTAAGACGGTGCGGATGACCAATCCGTTGACGGAGCAGTGCAGCAACTGCGGAGAGCAGACGATAGAGGGGATTTATTACCGCGCCGATCCCAAGTTGGTGAAGTTCCCTTCCGAGGGCAAGTTCCCTTCCGAGGGCAAACCGACATGAAGTCTCTCGGCGTTGTCATCGGTCGCTTTCAAGTCGCAGGACTGACAGCGGGCCACCATGCTGTGATCGACATGGCGGTCACGCACCATGACCAATCACTGATTTTGGTGGGCGTCAGTCCGGTACGGACGCGTCGTCAGTGTCTGGACTTTGCGCAACGACGGGACATGCTGCAAGAGGCCTACCCGACAAGCATCATCGCGCCGCTTGAAGATCATCCCAACGATGTAGACTGGGTCAAGCGTGTCGATGCAGTGATTGCGCAAGATCCAGAAGATTTTACGGCGGTGCTCTACTGGGGTCGAGATTCCTCGATTGACGTGTATACGACCAATGGCGGACGCTATCCGTGCATTCTCGTGCCAGAAGTTCCCACGGTATCTGGAACCGCCTCTCGTCGGCTGACGTACGACTATTCAGAAGTCTTGCGTGAGAGCTTTTCTAAGCCTGCGTTTCGTGAGGGCATCATTTACGCACACCAACAGATGTTTCCGACTTCTTATCAAGTCGTCGACGTGGCGATCTTTCATGAGGACCAGGTGCTGCTTGCGCAGAAAACCACCGATGGCGATTACTGGCGTCTGATTGGTGGCTTTGTCGACCCAACCGACCACAATCTTGAAATGGCTGCACGTCGCGAAGTGATGGAAGAGACCGGGCTTGCAGTGGGGAGTGTCCGTTATTGCGGCAGTGCGCGTGTCGACGACTGGCGCTATCGCAACGAGACCGATAAAATTCTCTCGGCAGTTTTTCGCGCCACACGCATCTTTGGCCATGCCGAGGCGCGCGATGACATTCGCACGTTGAAATACGTACCGGTCGCTGACGTGTCGTCCGTGCTATATCCGGCACATCAACCGTTGTGGGCTCTCATAGAGAACACGCTGTGAAAATCAACCCGTTCTTTCTCACGGACTCCTACAAGATCACGCACTGGCTACAATATCCGCCGGGCACCCAAGTGATTCGATCCTACGCGTCGTCACGGGGCGGCGTGTTCAAAGATGTGGTGTTTTGCCTCTTGCAATATCAACTCCTAGAATATCTGCAGGGCCAGTTCGTCACGCAGCACGACCTCGACGAGGCCGCGCCGATTCTACACGAACATTTTGGTCACGACTGGCTGAATCGTGAGGGGTGGCAACATATTATCACTGACCACCAAGGCAAACTGCCGGTCAGCATCCGCGCCGTGCGAGAGGGCACTGTGGTGCCGACGAAAAACGTGCTGCTGACGATTGAGAATACGTGTCCCAGGTGCTCTTGGGTCACGAACTTTCTTGAAACCCTGCTCGTGCAGTGCTGGTATCCGTGGGCGGTCGCGACGACGTCTCGTGCGGTAAAGCAGATTATTCTCCGCGAGTTGGAACTGACTGGTGACCCTGCACTCATTCCGTTCAAACTGCACGACTTTGGTTGCCGTGGTGTCTCGTCGATGGAGTCGGCGATGATTGGTGGCGCTGCGCACCTGACGCAGTTCAAAGGGACCGATACTTTACCGGCGATTTGGATGTTGAACAAATACTACGCCAAGTCGTGCGCGGGACATTCCATTCCGGCCTCTGAGCACAGTACGATCACCGCGTGGGGCATCTTGAACGAAGTCGATGCGTTCAGAAACATGCTCGATCAGTATCCGAACGATCTCGTGGCGTGCGTCAGCGACTCGTTTGATATCTTTCACGCGTGCAAGGCGTATTGGGGACAAATACTGCGCGACCGCGTGTTGCAGCGCAACGGCGTTTTGATCGTACGCCCGGACTCCGGCAACCCAGAGGTCACCTTGCTGGAGGTCTTTCGTATTCTTGGCGAGGCCTTCGGCACGCAGTTGAATACGAAGGGCTATAAGTTGCTCGATCCGCATGTGCGCGTCATTCAAGGCGACGGCGTGAATCCGGATGCAATTCAAAGCATCTTATACGCACTACGACACGCGCAGTGGTCGGCCGACAATCTCGCCTTCGGCATGGGCGGTGCGTTGTTGCAGCAAGTCAATCGGGACACGCAACAGGTCGCGATGAAATGTTCGCAAGCGGTCATTCACGGCGTGACGAAAGACATTTGGAAAGCACCGGTCGGTGACCCCTCGAAACATTCGCTGCGCGGTCGACTGAGTCTCGTCAAAACCGCCGAGGGTTTTGAGACCTTATCCAACGTCAACACGCCTCAGGATCTCCTCATTGAGGTGTTTCTGAACGGCGAGATCCGCAAGCGCTGGACGTTCGATGAGGTGTGTGAGCAGGCGCAACTATGATCATTCGTATCTACTATCAGCAACTCGGTGGTCATATTCATTGCCGAGTCTTTACTGCCACCGGGAAGAACATGACGTTCGGCAAAAGCGGCGACTTAGTGTTCGACGAGCGCGAATGGGACGCCGTGCGCGACATGCTGCAGTCAGCCGTGGAGTTCGTCAAAGAACCAGGAACCAAACTCGATATTTGAAGGAACAAAATATGGACACACCGAAACTCACCGCCACCGACAAAAAGTTCGCAGTCGCCCTTGGCATTCTTGTACTCCTCGGCGGATGGGTCGCCTTACCGCTGCTGGTGCAGCTGACTGCCTGGCTCGTGTTACTGGCCAAAAACACAATCTATTTTTTGATCGAACTAGGCGTGCTCGTCTTCGCGGCGCTGAACGCCTCGAACATCTACTATGGCGCCATGAGCGTCGTGCAAGCGATCAGCCGGTTCATCGTGCGTATCGACCCAGTCAAAACGCTGAACACCGCGATTGATCGCATGGAGAAAAAAGGCGAGGAGATTGCTGGTGCTCTCGCCGCGTCGGATGCTTCGCAGAAACGGCTGGCGAACCGCATCCACAACCGCAACAACGACGGTGCCCTCGATAAGGCCGACCAAGAGGACGGCTTGGCGACGACGGCACGTCAAAAGGCACGTCCAGACAGCGAGGTGGCGCAGCACGTCATGGCGGCTGATCGCTGGCGCAATACCGCCGCGACGTTTCAACCGATGTTGGACCAGCTCAAGAAAATGCAGGGCATGTTGCTGAAGGCGCAAGAGCTGCAGCAGTCGAGTCTCGCCGACCTGAAGAACAAGCGCGACGTGCTCGCCGTGCAACTCGACGCCGAGCAAGACGGACAAAAGGCCGTCGGCGCCTTCAAGCGTTTCTTCGGCCGTAGTCCCGAACTGACCATGGTGGGACTGTCGATGGATGAAATCGAACGACAGTCGACGCAGGCGGAAGCCGAGATTGACCAGTTCTTGAACGCCATTGCACCACAGCTGCAAGAGGCGGATCTGAAGAAAAGTGCCGCGACCGACGCGGCGATGCGCAAATTCGATTCGTTCGCCGATAAGAAAGCGCTCACCGCTGGCCCAGTGCCCGCACAGTCGACGAAACCGGTCAAGGACGCAGATATCATTACGCACTAAAAAGGAGTGTTCGATATGGACTCGACGCCAACGAAGACCGTCACGAAAGTCGTGGCCGGAGTATTGATCACCGGACTCGCCTATCTCGTGCTGGCACATTTTGACCTGATCCCCGCCGCGCTGACGCGATCGTCGGCCGTGCCGACGGCCTTTGACCTGCCCACGGAATCAAGCGTGCCGGAAGTCGCCACAAGCGACGTAGCCGTCAGCGGGATGCCCAGCACGACGCCGACTCGGAAGTGCGGCAATGTCATACGACTGAATGAATGGGCCTGGAACGCCCAGATGGGGGTGCATTTCGCCAACGGGGGTCCAGTAACGACGACTGGCAGTCTCATGGAGAAACATGGCGTTTGTCTGCAGATCATCCGACAGGACGATACCGAGAAAACGAAGCCGCAGCAGCTGAAATTTGCCCAGCAGCTGCATGACGGTGCGACGCCAGATGCGGACACCGTGGCCTTCACGATTATCATGGGCGATGGTGCCGCTCAATATCTGGCCGCACAGAACAAGGTTTTGTCCAAGCTCGGGCCTGACTACGTCGCCGAGATTGTCGGCGCCGTCGGCTACTCGCGTGGTGAGGACGCGTTTATGGGACCGGTGGAATGGCGTGATCCTCATGCGATGAAAGGTGGGCTAGTCGCCGGTGTGCTGCGGGATGGCGATTGGAATATCGCGCAATACTACGCCGCGCAGAACGGGATCAAGAACAACCCGGATGACACGACGTGGGACGCCGACGCGCTCAATTGGATGGCGACGGACGACTACTTGAAAGCTGCTGACTTGTATATCACTGGCAAATGTGCCGATCTGGCGGTGGTGCAGGACGGCCACAAGACCGGAAAAACCGTGCACAAATGCGTGCAGGGCGCAGTCACCTGGACACCCGGAGATGTGAACATTGCCAAGAAAAAGGGCGGCGTGGTCAAGCTGCTGTCCACAAAAGAGAATTTCTATCAAATGCCTGCGGTCGTCATCGGGATTAAGAAGTTCGATACCGACCATGCCAGTCAAGTCAAGAGCATGCTGTCCGCCATTTGGGAGGGCGGTGATCAGGTCAAGCACTACGAGGCCGCGCTGCGACGTGGCGCCCAGGCGAGCTACGCCATCTACAAAGAGGAGTCACCGGGTTACTGGCTGAAATATTACAAGGGCGTCGTGGAGTCCGACAAAACCCAGCAGCCGATTGCGCTGGGCGGATCGACGGTGATGAACCTCGCAGACAACCTTGTGCTCTTTGGTCTGGCCGAGGGTGCGGGCGGCATCGACAACAGTATTTTCAAAGCCACCTATGAGGGCTTCGGCAAAATCGCGCAGCAGCAATATCCGTCACTCGTGCCGTCGTTCCCCTCGGCCTCCGAGGCGGCCAACACCAAACTGTTGCAGGCGATCGCGAATACGGCAGGCAAGTCGGCGGATGTCACGAATGCGGACGTGGCGAAATTCGACGATGCCAGTCCCATCGATGCGGGAAACGTCGTGGCCAAGCGCGATTGGACGATTCAGTTCGAGACGGGCAAAGCGACGTTCACGCCGACGGCACTGGCGACGATGCAGGATCTGTATAGTCGCTTGTCGGTGGGCTCACTCGGGATCGACGTGCAAGGGCATACCGATAATGTCGGCAATGCCACGGCGAATCAAGCACTCTCCGAAGCGCGGGCCTTTGCGGTGAAACACTGGCTGCAGGACAAGGCGCCCGCGTTATTTCCTGAGAAGCGCGTGACCGCCAAAGGACTGGGCGACACACAGCCCGTCGAAAGCAACGCGACTCCTGAGGGCCGGGCCAAGAACCGTCGCGTCACGATTGTCTTGGGGACGAAATCCTAATGCCTGCACTGTTGCTGGGCACACGCACACGCACGGCGCTCAACGGACTCGTCGAGCAAGCGACGACACCCAACGGCGAGGTGCACCTCAAAAGCGAGCGCGTCTTGCTGGTGCTGTGGTGGATCGCGGTCGCCGGTGCGTTGTGGGAGATGGTCCGTCCAGCCATCTTCCCCTCGCCGCTCGATGTCGTGCACGCCTTTCCGGCGTTGTGGTTTGAAGATGGTCTCGGCCAAGAACTCTTGGCGAGCTTACGCGTCAGCGGCGAAGCGCTGCTCTTGAGTGCGGCGATTGCCTTGCCGTTGGCCTATGTTTCCCGCGTGCCTGCGCTACGTCCGTTAGCTCGTGGCGTGGCGAAACTGAGATTTCTGAGCCCGTCGGTGTTCTTTACGCTCTTGTTGTTTCTTGCGGCTAGCGGACACCTGGTCAAGGTCTACATGTTGACGTTGGGAGAGGCCTGCTTTCTCATCACGACCATGATCGGCGTGGTCGACGCCATTCCGAATGAACGGTTCGATGACTGCCGCACCTTGCGTATGTCGGCGTGGACGGCAACGTGGTATGTCATTATCAGAGGGACGGTGCCGCAGGCACTCGATGCGATACGGGACAATAATGCGATGGGTTGGGCCAGCTTGATCATGGTGGAACGTATCGTACAAGCGGAAGGTGGTGTTGGTGTGCTTATCTTTAACAATGAGAAGCACATGAACTTCGCGTCCGTCTGGGCCGTGGCGCTGGCCATTCTGACCATCGGTCTTGTGCTCGATGCCTTGCTTGGCGCCGTTCGTCGAACGCTCTGTCCGTACGCTGAGGCCCGATGACGTGCACACGCGGGATTCCGTTGCTTCGCATCGAGCATGTGTCATTGGCGTTTGGCGCTCGTGTCGTCTTACGCGATGTGAATGCCGAGGTCTGCGATCTCATTCGACCGGGCTGTGTGCAAGGACAAGTGATTTGTTTTCTCGGTCCCAGCGGCATTGGTAAGACGCAGCTATCACGGGTGATTGCCGGATTGCAGGCGCCAACCAGTGGACAAGTACTCATCGAGCGTGGGGCACAATTACAACCGGTACAGG
>Ga0073909_10000419_pt1 | contig 14100 bp, 9 predicted proteins | sample Coa_R1_6_FD_66439 | JGI IMG/M metagenome (GOLD analysis project Ga0073909, IMG submission 66439) | Surface soil microbial communities from Centralia Pennsylvania, which are recovering from an underground coalmine fire. - Coalmine... | ecosystem: Environmental > Terrestrial > Soil > Unclassified ... | reverse complement strand
CGAACTCGAGCGGACCGCGGTCGCCGTAGGAGATCGGGCCGACGCCGGTGTTCGCCGTGCTGGGGTCGTCCAGGTGCGGCCTCGAGTCGGCGTCGACGGCCGGCCAGTTCGCCACGCTCGAGTTGGCGTTGTCGATGGCGGGCGATCCGGGCAGCAGGTGGAAGTCGCCCGCGGACGGGTTCGTGAACTTGGGATCGGCCTGGATGGAGTGCGCGTCCTTGCCGGTCGCCGCCGTGAACGCCGCGATCGTCGGGTAGAGCGTGGTGATGTACTTGATGGGCTGCTGCGAGGTGGAGTTCCAGAACAGGTTGTAGTCCGAGACGAAGCCGCTGATCGACGAGTTTTCCACCCACAGGTCGAACTCGTTCGTGGTCAGCCCGTTGTCGGTGGCGACGCAGTTGTAGAGCTGCGTGCCCGTGGCCGTGCCCTCGATCGAGAAGCCGTCTTTGTAGTTCCCCCACGCCTCGTCGCCGATGTGGATGTTGCCCGTGGAGCGCAGGTGGTCGTAGCCGTGGTCACCGTTCGACCACGAGCGGTTGTCCAGCGACACGTTGTTGTTGGAGCCGGTCTGGAAGTGCTGACCGGTGTCCTGGTTGTGGTGGTACTGGTTGCGCTGGAACAGGCAGTTCGACGAGCCGTACACGTAGACGCCGTTCGCGATGCGCTGCGTGGGGTCGGCGTTGTTGTAGGACACGTTGTCCTGGAACGTGACGTAGGTGCACGTGTTCGTGATCGTGCAGCCGTGGCTGTTGTTGTCGTGGGAGATGTTGTTCGCGACCATGAGCCGTGTGCATCCGGAGATCGCGATGCCGTAGTAGTTGGCCCACTCCACGGCGTTCCCGACGATCGAGGCATCCGTGCACCCGCTGGTGATGAAGATCCCGCGGTCCTCCGAGTGCCTCACGGTGAAGCCGGTGATGCTGAACCAGGTCTTGGCCGAGGCACGGATGCCGTACGTGCGCTTGCCGACGAGGAGGTTGTGCGGCCCCGGGTTGCCGCCGCCCACGTTCACGTACAGGCCCTGGCCGGCCACGTACTCGTAGCTGCCCGAGGGCAGGCTGCCGACCGCGACGGTCGACGCGGCGAGCCGGGCGCCGTCCGAGAACACCTGCTTGGGTGACCAGGTGACCGTGGTCGCGCGCCAGACGTTGCCCGAGTACTGGGTCCACAGCGTGGAGTTGCTGAAGTCGTTCGCGGCGTCGACGATCACCGGGCCGCCGAGCGCCTTGAGCCGGAACGTGTCGTTGACCGCGCCGGAGAACGACAGCTCGACCTGCTCGCGGTACGTGCCGGGCGAGACGAGGATGGTCACGCCGGGCGCGCCGTGCTGCGAGATGGCGGCGTTGATGGTGCAGTACGGCTGGAGCTGGGTGCCGGGACCCGTGTCGGAGCAGGAGCCCGACTGGTTGTTCACGTAGTACGTGGGCCCCGCGAATGCCGGCGCCGCGATCACGGACAGGGCGAGGACCGCGCTCGCGAGCGCAAGGGCCCGGCGACGCGAGCGCCTCGGCTCGGGCCGGAGCGACGGAAGGTGCAGCAACTCAAGGACGCTCATGGCTTCCTCCCCCGACCAGCGCCTGTTTGGCGCGTTCGATCTCGATGTCCATCCCACCCGACCACAGCATCACCACCTGGTAGAGCACGTAGGCCCCCAGCGCTCCCACGCTCAGCGCGAGCCACGCCTCGATCGCGTGCAGCCCGGTCACGGCCTCGACGGCGTAAGCGAGCGCGAGGCCGGGGAGCGCGACGATGAAGAGCCGGAATCCCTTGAGGACCCGGAACAGGGAATGCACGACGCCACGCGCCGGGGCCCGGCCCGTGACGCGCGGTGCCGGCAGGCGGCCGGTGTCGCGCACGTACTTGAGCAGCACCACCGCCGGCAGCTGCTGGTGCTCCTCGATGACGTTCGAGAGCACGACCGTGACGAGGCCGAGCACGATCGCGGACCCCCCGCTCGTGCGCTCGGCGTGCACCGCGGCGGCCACGAACATCAGCGGCTCGACGAGCCGGTGGTGGAAACGGTCCACGAGGATGCCGCGTGTCGAGGCCACACCGCGGTAGCGGGCGATCTCACCGTCCACCTTGTCGAACAGGAACGACAGGTAGAGGAGCGCGAAACCCGCCACGTTCGCCCAGGCGCCGGGAGCGGTGAGCAGCGCGGCGCCGGCGAGCCCGCAGGCGAGCATCCCAAGTGAGGCCACCATCGGGCCGGCGCCCGCGTGGAGCATGGGACGCGTGAGGTAGATCGACAGCCGGCGGTGGGCCACGTACCAGGCCGGGTCGTGCTCCTTGCCGCTCTGGCAGATCTCGCGAAGTCGCTGGATGGATTCCATGCTGTCCTAGTTCTTGAGCGTGGCGATGGGGCGCAGCCGGACGACCGGCCGCATCGCTCCGTTGGCTTCGAAACGGTCCATGAGCTGCTCGATGGGCTCCGCGCCGCGGAGCGGCAGGTTCGACTCGCTGACGATCCGGGCATTGCGGCCGCGGGTCATGCGCAAGCGCGTCGACTGGCCGGTCGCCGGCACGAGCCGCCCGGCGCGCCGCGCGCCCGCGATCAGGTGCCCGGCGCCGTGGTCGTAGGAGTCGATGCCGGTCGCCTCCGGGCTGCCGCCGATCGCGAGGTACGAGGGCACGTCGGCATCGCCGGCGACGATGGCGGCGCGGCCCTCCGCGAGCCGGCAGGCGTTGTGTCGCGCGGTCCACGTCCCGCCGTTCGCGCCCGGCTCGAACTGGATGCCGTTGTGCGACACGTCGCAGAGCAGGTCGCAGCGCACTCCGGGCCCGAGTGTCTCCGCGAGCCCGTCCATCACCGCGCGCACCGTGGCCATCCGGTAGGCGCTGCCGGCATTCGTCGCCAGCGTGAGCGCGCGGTGGAAGAAGCGGCCCGCCTCGGAATCCGTGGCGAGCGGCGTGAGGTCGTTGCGCCGGAAGTGGAGCGCCCACTTCTCGCCCAGCCGGCCGGTGCGCAGCCGTTGCACGTAGTGGAACAGGAGCTTCGAGGCGAAATAGAGCGGCACGCGCGCGCGCGCCGTCTTCAACCGGCGGTTGAGGTGATGGAGCAGCGTTCCGCCGAACGTGCCGGGCCCGAGGTGGTACATGACCACCACCTGCCCGGTGCGGAGGCCCCAGCGCGCCGCCTGCTCGGGATCGCGGACCCACTCCACCTCCTGCACCTCGAGGAAGTGGTTGCCGCCGAAGTTGAGCCCCATCTCCGAGCGCGTGGCGTGATGCCGGAGCATGAGCCAGGGCACAGTCTCTTCGACGCGTGGCTCTCCCCCCGGCCAGTCGGCGATGCAGCCGCCGTCCTCGAACCGGTCGAGCCAGGTCCCGGGCAGCTCGTACCGCCGCACGGCCGCGCGCGCCCCGGTCGTCAAGCACGCGCGCAGGTCGGCGGCGGAGAGGCTGTAGCGATTGGTGTCGAGCGGGCTCGAAGCGGCGTGCCGGGCGATGGCGTGGAAGAAGCGGCGGACGGAGTCCGCGTCGAACGCGTCGCGGTGCAGGTCCGTGACGATGACGCCCATGCCATCGTTGACCGCCACCGACGTGAACTCGGGCACGACCATGCCGCGGGTGCGGATCGACAGGCTCGAAGGCACCTCCATGCCCGCCTTCTGGTGGAGGTCGGGCAGCGCGAGCACGTGCTCGACGAACGGCAGCGCGGCCACCTCCTCGAGGCGGCTCCTGAGCCCGTCGTCCGCGCCCGCGTGCTGCGGCAGCCACGTGAGTTTCCGCGGCCGCCTCGAGGCGCCTGCGGTGGGTGTGAGATCGGGCACGATCGGTTCTACGTTCAGCACGAGGTCTCCCCTTCCGGGCGTGGCTGGAGCGACGGCGTGGACGTGGGCCGCGGCGAGCGGAAGAAGCGGGCGAGAACCGCCCGTTCGTCGGCGGTGAATGCGCGCAGCAGCGCGAGGGCGAGCACGTACGCGAGCAGCGCGGCCCCGATCCCGACCGGCAGCGGCGTGCGGGCGGTGACGACCAGCACCGCGGCCATGACGGCGGTGCCCAGTGCCGGCTTCCACGCCGCGGCGAGCTGGTCGAGCGCCGACACGCTCCGGCGCAGGCCGTGCAGGCAGACGACCGCGATCACCAGCTCGGCGGCCACGAACGCCACCGCCGCGCCCTCGCTGCCCCGCGACGGGATCAGCACCACGCCCACCGCGACGTTGACGGCGAGCCCGACGAGGACCGCGACCAGGTAGCGCCGCTGGCGGTCGAGGGCCGCGAGCGCGTAGCGCCACATGAGATTCAGGAAGATGGGCGCCAGCCCGAGGCTGATGATCCGCAGCAGGCGGCCCGAGTCGTGGAACGCGCCGTTCGGGAACAGCAGCGCGACGATGCGATCCCCGAGCAGGAACAGCGCCGCCATCAGCGGCAGCGTGACCAGGTACTGGTAGCGGAGACCGCGCCGGAGCGCCGCGGCCACCGTGCCGTCCTCGCGCAGCGCGGCTCGCGCGAGGAACGGGAAGCCGGCCATGCTGATCGCGGAGGCGATGAACCCCAGCGGCTGCGACAGCATGTAGGCGACGTTGAACTGGGCGACACCGGCCGGGTTCGAGAACGCCTTGAGGAGGAACACGCCGACGCGGCCGTAGAGCACGATGGCGAACATGGCGAGCGCGAGCGGCAGCCCCTGCCCGACCAGCGCGCGCAGGCGCGCCCGGTCCGGCTGCCAGCGCGGCACGTAGAAGCGCCGCGACAGCACCGCCAGCCCCACGCCCCAGCGCACGACGAACGCCACGGCGGAGCAGCCGAGCATGAACGGCACGCCGGCGCCGGCGAGCGTTCCGATCGCCAGCCCCGTGATCCACAGCAGCTGGCTCGCGAGCAGCAGCATCGCCTCGAGATCGAGACGCTCGTGGGCGCGGAACGCCCACGCGCCCACGTCCTGGCTGAAGTCGAACGTGGCCGTGAACACGATCAACCCCACGAGCAGCGCGTGGCGCGGATCGAGCACGAGGAGGACCGGGACCATCGCGGCCACGCAGACCAGAGCGACCAGCGCCTTGACCACGAGACCGTCGCCGACCGTGCGGCCCGCGTGCTCGGGGTCGCGCGCGATCTGGCGCGTGACGATGACACCGGTGCCGAGGTCGGCGAGGCTCGCGAGCAGCGGCACCATGGCGTACCAGAACACGTAGTCGCCGTAGCCCGCGGCGTTCAGTCGGTTCCCGAGCAGCACCATGCCGGCCACGTTCACGGCCGCGCTCAGGACCTGCGACCCGAGGCGGAACGAGACGTTGCGCGTGAACCTCACCGCGGTGTGCACGCCGTCCCCCGGCTCCAGCCGCGTCACGCTCATGGCCGTACCCCCGCGGCGAGCGCTGCGGGAACGGGAAGGCCCCGCTGCGCCAGGCGGCGGCTGTAGAGCTGCTGCAGCCGCGACACGATCGTGGCCTCGTCGAACTCGCGCTCCGCGATCTCGCGACCGCGTGCGCCCAGCTGGACGCGGAGCCGCGGATCGGCGAGCAGCCGGCCGAGCCGGTCGGCGAGCGCGCCGGCATCCGCGAGCGGCACGAGGAACCCGGTCTCGCCCTCGCGCACGGCCTCGCGGGTGCCGGGCACGTCCGTGGCCACGACCGGGAGCGCCATCGCCATCGCCTCGAGCACGGCGCGCGGGATGCCCTCCTTCACCGACGTCAGCACGGCGATGTCGGCCTCGGCGAGCAGCGCCGCCATGTCCTCGCGATAGCCGAGCCACTCGACGTGCTCGGCGAGCCCCAAGCCCGACGCGAGCCGCTCCAGCTCCGCGCGCAGCACGCCGTCGCCGGCGAGTCGGAGCCGGAACGGCATGCCGCGCCGGACGAGCAGGCGAGCAGCCTCGAACAGCAGGCGGTGGTTCTTGACCGGCTCCATGCGCGCCACGCACAGGATCACGGGCGTCGCCCCGGCGCGGTCCGCGGGCGCGGGATGGAAGCGTTCGAGGCAGACGCCGTTCCCGATCCACTGCACGCGCTCGCGCCGCACGATGCGGAGCGCGCGAGCCTGCTCCAGGTCGGAGCGGTTCTGGGTGAGCAGCGTGTCGGTGCACCAGCCGGCGGCGCGCTCGAGCGCGTTGAAGAACAGCCGATCGGTCACCGGGGAGCGCTCGTGGACGTGGAACCCGTGCACGGTGTGGATCACGAGCGGCACGCCCGCCAGCGCCGCCGCCAGGCGCCCGATGAACCCGGGGACCGAGCAGTGCGTGTGCACCAGGTCGATGCGTTCGCGTCGCAGGTAGCGGGCGATGTCCCAGAGCGCGCGCGCCACCGCCGGCGGATCGATGCTTCGCGGCAGCGGCGCGACGTGGACCGGGATGCCGTCGGCTCGCAGGGAAGCCACGTAGGGCCCGTCCATGCAGATGATGCGGTTGTCGATGCCGGCCTCGCGCATGGCGAGTACGCGCTCGCGGAGCAGCGTCCGCGCCGACGAGCTCAGGTTGATCACGTCCACGACGCGCACCGCGGCGCGGCCGGAACGGGTGTGCTCGGGGGTCGGGTGAACGGGGCGCGGGTCCATCAGTTCATGCTTGCCACGGGTACGGCGCCGCCGGTCCACCCCGTTCCCTTGCCCGAGGGTGGAGTCGGTACCGGCGCCGTCCCGTGGTCTTCGGTGCGGCCCGCGTTGGAGCGGGAACGTGTGCGCTCGCGGACGACGCAGATGAGCGCCAGGAACAGCCAGAAGTGACGGAAGTGGAGCTTCTCGATGACCGTGGAGTGCACGCTCGTCGCCGCGAGCGCGCCGATCATCGCCGCGGTCCAGGCGGCGGTGACGGGTGCGCGCCCGGCCTTCACCGATCGCCCGAGCCGGAACAGCTGCCAGAACACCTGGCCGATCATCAGCAGCAGCCCGAGCAGGGCCAGCGGCCCGCGCTCCACCGCGAAGGCCAGGTAGTCGCTGTGCGCCTCCTTGCCCTGGAGCGAGCCCCCCGGCCGCTCGCGCTCGGAGAGCGCCAGCGTGATGCTGCCGCTGTTGCCGGGCCCGATCCCGAGCGGCGAGCGCGCGTACGTGCGCTCGAGCTGGTCCCAGATGTGCATGCGGCTCTCGGAGCTGTGCTGCATGCGGCCCATGAACGTGTGCTCGCGCAGGTCGGCGAGCGCGCCCGACCCGATCCCCAGGTTCGAGGCGAGCCAGAACACCGTGAGGCCCGCGCTCGCGACCAGCAGCGCGCCGGCCAGCAGCCTCTGCAGCCCGCGGCGACCCATGAGCACGCGGGCGACGAGCCAGGCCGAGAGCCCCGAGAGCAGCGCGATCATGCCGCCGTTCGACTTGGTGGTGATGAGCGCCGCCACCAGCAGCCCCGCGGAGCCCCACAGCAGTCGCCGTTGGGCACGGCCCGCGAGGCTCAGGATCACGAACAGGCTCAGCACGAGGTAATCGGCGAACATGTTCGGGTTGTAGAACGTGGATGCGACCCGGATCCCGGTGGGCCCGACGATACGGGTGAGCTGGCCGTGATTGAGCGACCACGACATGGCGAGCCCGATGACCGCGTAGAGATCGGCGGCCAGCACCCAGGCGATCCGCATGCGCCGCGTGTCGCCCAGCTCCCGCATCATGGTCACGACCATCACGAACCACAGGTAGAGATACAGATCCTGCGCGAGCGTGAGCGCGCTCTGCCCGATCGACTCCGCGTGCGACACCGCGAGCAGGCTGCCGGCCGCGATGAGCATGACCGGACCCACGAGCGGCAGCGCCAGGCGCCGGCGGCCCACCAGCACGAGCGCCGTGAACGCGAGCAGCGCCCCGATGTTCAACACGTCCACGATCGCGGTCTGGCCGGGCCCGTAGGGCACGACCAGCGGCACCAGGAACGCGACCATGGCCAGGTACGGCGCCCAGGCCGCGCCCCGGTTGGGGCGGGCTCGCGACCGGAGATCGCGGCGGATCGGGTATTCGAGCGCGTACGCCGTCATCCCGCCGCCTCGTGGATCGCTTCGTTCGCGAGGCCCTCGAGCACGCGCCGCACCGGGCACGCGACGCGGCCGATGCGTTCCTCCACCACCTGGATCAGCCGTTCCTGCTCGTCGTGACGCATGGCCTGGTCCCAGCTGCTGATGGCCATGAGCAGTTTCGGCTCGGGGGTCTTCCACACCGTCTCGTAGTCGTTGAAGAGCTTCTCGAACAGCCGCTCGCCGGGGCGAAGTCCGGTGAACACGATCTCGATCTCTTTGCCCTGCGCCAGGGCATAACGGCGGATCAGCGCCCGAGCCATGTCGAGGATGCGGATGGGGCGGCCCATCTGCAGCACGAACACCTCGCCGCCCTTCCCCACCGTCTGCGCGAGCAGGATGAGCTGCACCGCCTCGGGCACGGTCATGAACAGCCGGGCGACGTCCGGGTGCGTGACCGTGACCGGGCCGCCCTTCTCGATCTGCTCGCGGAACAGCGGCACGACGCTGCCGCTGCTCTCGAGCACGTTCCCGAAACGCACCGTGAGGAAGCGCGTCGAGCCGATGCCGTGCAGGTCCTGGACCGCCAGCTCGGCGATGCGCTTGGTGGTGCCCATGATGCTGAGCGGCTCCACCGCCTTGTCGGTGGAGATGAGGACGAACGCGTCCGCACCGCAGCGCGCGGCGGCCTGTCCCACCGTCGCGGTGCCGGCGGCGTTCGTGCGCAGCGCCTCGAACGGGTTGTGCTCCATCATCGGCACGTGCTTGTAGGCCGCGGCGTGGAACACGAGCTCGGGGCGGAGCTTGGTCATGACCTCGCCGACGCGGTCGGCATCCGCCACGTCCCCGATCACCGGCTCGATCTTGAGCGCCGGGAACGAGCCGCGGAGCTCGCGGTCGATCTGGTACAGGCTGTGCTCGTGGCGCTCGAACAGGACCACGGACGCGGGCTCGCACGCCGCGACCTGGCGGCAGATCTCCGAGCCGATCGAGCCGCCGGCGCCCGTGATCATGACGCGCCGGCCCCTGAGCGAGCGGAGCACGGACTCGGAGCAGCCCCGGATGGGCTCGCGGAACAGAAGGTCCTCGGCGTCGATCCCGGCCTCCTCGGTGCGGACCTCCTTGCCGCTGAGGAAGTCCGTGACGTCGGGCACGACGCGCACGCAACGGCAGTGCTTGCGGCAGTCCTTGACCAGCGCCGCACGCTCCTCCGCGGCCTCGGCCGGGAGCACGATCAGGACCTCGTCCGGCCGGGTGTCGGCGAGGATCCGGTCCAGCTCGCCGCGTCCGCCCAGGATCGGGATGCCGTGGATGCGCATGCCGCGCCGGGACGACTTCCCGTTCACGAGACCCACCACCCGGCACGGGTAGCCATGCCCGTCCACGATCTCGCGCACGAGCCGCTCCATGGAATCCTCGTTGCCCACGATCACGACCTTGTGCGTGGGCAGGCCCCCGGTCTGGATCTCCCGGTGCAGGCGGCGCATGGAGCGCACGCCACTGAGCAGCGAGATCGACAGCAGCCAGTCCATGGCGATGACGCCACGCGAGTACGGCGTGCCGACCAGCACCCAGTGGATGACAGCCCACACCGTGAGCGAGCCGGCGGTGCCCGCGAGCACCGTGTTCCGGATCTCCCGCAGCCCGGCGTAGCGCCACAGGCCGTGATAGAGATTGAACGGCTGCAGCCACAGCATGTGCACGCACACGAACAGCGGCAGCAAGCGCAGGAACGTCGCCCACTCGTGGGGCGGCACCGAGTAGTCGAACCGAAGCATGACCGCGGCCCAGTTGGCGAGCGCGAACAGCGCCGCCTGCGTGAGCACGGCGAAGACGAAGTGGAAGCGTCCGGCCGCCTCGATGATCCGCTCGAGCAGGCGCGCCGGGTAGAGCAGCGCGGCGATCGTCGACAGCACAAGACGAAGGTCGAATCCGAGCGAGGCCTGCTCGCCGTACCCCCGGGACAGCCGCAGCTTCTCGGGCAGGATCCGCTCCACGTAGGCGGCCTCGGGGTCCTTGGCCTGCTGGAGCAGGCGCCCTTCCTCGCGGTAGAAGATCGAGGCGGCGTCGGTGATGCCCGGGCGGAGTCGAAGGATCTCGGTGTACTCGTCGCGGAACATGTTGACGTAGCGCGGAACCTCTGGACGCGCCCCGACGAAGCTCATCTCGCCCTTGAGCACGTTCACGAGCTGCGGCAGCTCGTCGAGCTTGCTGCGGCGGAGCCAGCGGCCGACCCGGGTGATGCGATGGTCGGAGTCGGAGGTGATGAGCGGCCCGTCGGCCGGCTGGCGCACCGTCATGGTGCGGAACTTGTAGATCCTGAACGGCACGAAGCCGCGGCCAACGCGCTCCTGCTTGAACAGGCAGGGGCCGCGGCTGTCGAGCTTGATGAGGATCGAGATCACCAGCCAGAGCGGCGCCGTGAGCACCAGGCCGATCAGCGAGAGGACGACGTCGAACGCGCGCTTCATCGATAGGTCCCGTAGTAGTAGGGCGACGGCTCGATGAGGCGCAGGTCGACCTGGTTCAGAACCACGCCGAGGATGCGAGCGCCCGCCTGCTCCAGGCCCTGCTTGGCCTGGCGGATGATCCGCGACTCGAGTCCGTCGGCTTTGACCACGAGCACGACGCCGTCGCCGCTTGCCGCCAGCCGCTCGGCAGGGCTCGCGTAGGCCACGGGCGGCGAGTCGACCAGCGTCATGTCGAACATGGGGTCGAGCCGGTCGAGCGCCAGCTGCCAGGACTGGAAGGTGGCGGGGTCCATCAAGCTGTATTCGCCGGTGCCGCTCGTGAGGACCTTGAGCCGCTCCGTGGACGTGTCCTTGAGATAGCCCGGCAGCTGGCACGAGAGATAGGGTCGCTTGAGGTATTTCCACACGCGCTGGGTGACGTCGCGACGCTCGCGGGCCGGCTCGCCGCTCGCGCGCGCGGGAGCCTCGTCGCCGTTCGCGCCGCCGTTCGCGTGCGCGTGACCGTTCGTCCCCGCGCCGTGGCGCGCGCCCCGGCCGCGATACACCGAGCGTTCGACCTGCTTTCCCACCGCCGCGGCCACGTAGGAATCGGCGGCCTCTGCGAACGAGCACAACGGGTTGCGCAGCGCGACCAGGCGTTCGAGCCCGTACTGGAGCTGCGCGTCGAGCGTCTCGCCCAGCTCCGCCGGCTCCAGGTAGCCCAGGCCGCAGCAAACGTCCCCGAGCGGCGCGCCCCCCTGCTGATGCACGCGCACCGCGAGGTCGCGCTGCGCGTCGGAGATGCGCCCCTGGCGCACGAGCAGGTTCCCGAGACGGTTCTCCGAGTTCGGGCACAGGCTGCGCACGCCGACGATGTGCCCGCGGTCGAGGCGGATCATGAACTCGACAGACTCCTCGGTGACGCGCAGCTCGCCGGTGCGCGACTGCGCCCGCAGCAGCTCCACCCAATCGCCGAGCCCGAACTGCCCGGGATCCTCGCGGCGCGGATCGAGCGCGTAGACCTCGCGCAGCAGCTCCCCGAGGCCGCGGCGGTTCTCGACGCCGCACAGCCGGTGGAGCGTGGGCTTGAAGTGATCCGCGTCCACGAGCAGCACGCTCAGTCCCCCGGCTCCCGCGAGCGCCTCGCCGAGTCGCGTCGTGATCGTGGACTTGCCCTCGCCGGGGCCGCTGCTGGTCACCACCACGCGCTTGATCCCCGACCGCAGGTGGTGCTGCAGCTCCGCCGCGAGCGTCTCGAAGCAGATCGGTTTCATGTCCTCCCCGTTTCCGTGTGCCCGCCGCCCTTGCGGGTCAGGGCTGGCGCGGGATCATCCCGAGCACCGGCAGTTCCAGCTCCCTGGTAACGTCTCCCGGCGTGCGGATGGTCCGCCGGAAGTACTCGAGTGCGAGCGCGATCCCCGTGCCCGCGAACACACCCACTGCAAGACCGACGGCGAGGTTCAGCGCCTTGCGCGGCTTCACCGGGCGCAGGCTCACGCTGGCGGGCTCGACGATCCGCACCGGGGCCTCGCCCAGCGCGCCGCTGACGCGCGACTCCTCGACCTTCTTCACCAGCGCGTCATAGAGCTGGCGCTTGCTCGCGATCTCGCCTTCGAGCAGCCCCACGCGCTGCTGCTGCTCGTCGGCCCGCCCCAGCGCGCTCTGCTCGTCGGCGAGCGCACGCCGGAGATCCCGCTCGCGGTTCGCGAGCAGGTCGGCCTCGGTCTTCGCATCCTGAAGCGCGTCGGCCCAGGCGGCCGCCAGGTCCTGGCGGATGCCGCGCAGCTCGGTCTCGAGCGCGATGCGGCGCGGGTGCTGCGGCCCCATGACCTGGGACGCGGTCGCGAGCTCGGAGCGCTTCTGGGCCAACGAACTCTGCAGCTCCTCGAGCCGCGGGTTCCGCAGCGGCAGCGCGCCGCCGGACCAGGTGCTGTCGACCTTGGCCGCGCGCATGGCGTCGTAGCGCGCCGAGGCGGCGAGACGCTCCGTCTGGGTGCGGATGAGCGTGGCGTTCAACTCGCCGATCGTGGCCGCGCGCTGGTGTACGTCGAGGTCCGATGGCGCGTCGCCGCCGGCGGTCCGCTCGTCGAGCAGACGCTGCGTGCTGTCCAGCTCGGCGTGCAGGTCCGTGAGCTGTCGGCGGAGGAACGTGTTCTCCCCGCTCGCGGCCTCGGCCTGCTGCTCCATCTCGTAGGCGACGAACTGATCCACGAGCTTCGCGGCGATCTCGCGCGCGCAATCCGGCCGCCAGTGCTCGACCTGCACGTCCACGAGGCGCGTGTCGCGCACGGGGCGGACGCTGATGGCCTGGAGCAGCCACTCGACGCGGTCGTCCGCGGCGCGCGCCGGGGTCGCAGACCGCGGCGTGGCGAGCCCGAGGCGCGCGAACAGCGGACGCAGCGGCCCGCCGGGCACGGGTCCAACGGGGCCGGCGCCACACAGCGAGCCGCTCAACCGCTGCAGCAGCGGGCGGTTCGTGATCAGCTGCTCGGTCGTGAACAGCGCCAGGTTCTCCGCCTGGGCGGTGGGGTTCTCGAGCACCTCCCCGCTGATCGGCGAGCGCGAAAGCTGCCGCCGGATCTCGATCCGGGTCGAGGCGCGATAGACCGGCGAGGAGAACAGGTTCACCGCGAACGCGAGCACCAGGCCGGCGAACGCCATGCCCAGCACCATCCGCTTGCGCAGGACGATCACGCGCCAGCAGGCCTTGAAGTCGGTCTCGTCGAATCCAACACTCATCGAGTCGTGGTCCCCCGGATCCGTGGCCGGCACCGCTAGAAGCGGCGCGCGGGCACTTCGATGTGGTCGCCTGGATTGAGCGGGACGTCCGGCAGCGTGCCCTTGCGCACGCGCGCGAGATCCACCTGGACGACCCGCGTGCCGCCGTCGGATGCGTGGATCACGCGCACCTTGCCGGGGGCTGCGAACGTGGTGAGGCCGCCCGCGGTGACGCAGGCGTTGAGCAGCGTGAGGCCGCTCTGGAACGGGTAGGCCCCCGGGCGCACGACCTCACCGGAGACGTAGATCTTGGCGGCGTACTCCTTGACCGCGACGATCACGGTCGGGTTCACGTAGAACCCGCGCGCATAGGCCGTGCGCAGGGCGTCGGCGATGTGGTCCGTCGTCTGGCCGGCGACCACGACCTCGCCCAGGAGCGGCGCCACCAGCGAGCCCGCCGGCGACACCGCCACGGTGAAGTCCTCCTGCTTGGAGCCGCCGGCGAGCACGCTGACCTGGAGGACGTCGCCCGCGGCCACGGCGAGCTTCTCGCCGCCCGCGCCCGCGGGCGGAGCCGCCAACAGGCACGCCGTCGCGAGCGACCAGATCCACGACCGTGCGATCGAACCGTGCTTCATCGTTCCTCCTCCTGCCGCAACGCCGGTCATCTCGGCACCACCGAGAGCGAGAACGACGTGCGCGCCCCGCGGTAGCCGTGGCGGGCGCCCGCCTGGGTGGTCGACTGCTCGATCAACTGCCAGCCGAGTCCCATGTCGACCGCCGGGATCAACCTGCGCGTGGCGACGACCCAGGCACGCCCCGACGTGGCGGAGACGTCCCCGAGGCCGAGCGTGTGGGCGCGGCCGGCGCTCCAGCCGCTCGAGAGCGTGGTATGCGCGGGCAGCGTCTCCTGCACCTCGACGCGCAGGCGTCGATCGAGCGTGACGTCGGTGAACACGCCGCCCTGCGCTTCCAGTGCCATGTCCACGCCCGCGGTCAGCCGGTGAGTGCCGGAGCGATGTGACAGCTCCACCGCCCCGGTGGTCGTGAAGTCACGCGCG
>Ga0073909_10000417_pt1 | contig 14113 bp, 10 predicted proteins | sample Coa_R1_6_FD_66439 | JGI IMG/M metagenome (GOLD analysis project Ga0073909, IMG submission 66439) | Surface soil microbial communities from Centralia Pennsylvania, which are recovering from an underground coalmine fire. - Coalmine... | ecosystem: Environmental > Terrestrial > Soil > Unclassified... | reverse complement strand
CCCGCCGATTGGCCCCATAGGTCGGTTAGGAGACTTAAGGCAAACGAGGTGGGGCATAACTGTTGCCGCAGCCGTAGTTCTGCTCTCGATATTCGGGGCCTGGCGGTTTGCGAGGAAGCCAATTGCGATAGGGCCTTCGATCGAAGTCGTGCCTGTGGTGGCGTTGAAAGGGAACCAGGATTCCCCCGCTTTCTCGCCGGATGGAAATCAAATCGCTTTTGCGGGTTACGAAGGAGAGGACGGCGCAATCTTCACGACCTTGGTCGGCGGCGACAAGCCTCTGCGGCTGACGGTCGAGCCCGGAGTTTGCTGTCCGGCATGGTCTCCAGACGCAAGGCAGATTGCGTTTATGCGCTTCTCTGACGACGCAATCAGCATCAATGTGATTTCGGCATTAGGCGGCCCAGAGAAAGTTTTATACCGAGCGAAAACTGCCAATGTTCGGCGGATGTGCAGCAACCTCGACTGGTCTCCGGATGGGAAATGGCTCGCCTTCGGTCAATCTGGCGAGCAGTCTTGGAACTCCGGGATCGTATTGCTTTCGCTCGACGATCTAACCACAAGACAACTGACTTCTCCGGGAGAGCAGGAATACGATTGTGAAGCAGCATTTTCGCCGGATGGGAAGAAGGTCGCCTTTGCGCGTGGAAGTGGAGGGGGACTGGGTAAGGACTTGTTTGCTATATCGCTTGCCGGGGGCCAGCCCAACAGGCTCACCTTCGACAATGGCTGGGGATTTGGCTCTCTTGCATGGACTCAAGATGGCAAAGACATTGTTTATTCATCAACGCGTGGTGGCTTAGTTAGTTTGTGGCGCGTTCGCGGGACTGGAGGAGAGCCTCAACCAGTCCCGGGTGTAAGCGCGATGGCCTTTCATCCTTCTATTCCTCGCAAAGGTAATTTCCTGGCTTATCAACACGCCACGCTGACAAACAGTATCTGGAGCGTTAAGCTCAAAAGCAAAACACAAGCTTTCGGGTCGGCAACCCGTCTGATTGCCGCCCGAGGCGTTATTAATTACCGGCCGAACTTCTCTCCTGATGGAAAGAAAGTTGTGTTTGAGTCCGACCGCCTCGGATACTCAGACATCTGGTCCTGCGATAGCGACGGTTCCAATTGCACGCAGTTGACGTCGATGCACGGCACCGCTGGAACGGCTCGCTGGTCGCCGGACGGACATCATGTTGTATTCGAATTTCAATCACGTCACTATTACGAGATCTACGTGATGGACGTCCCCGGTGGCCGGCCCCGTCTGTTGACCACTTTCCCCGAGTCGGATAATGGCGCACCCAACTGGTCACACGATGGAAAGTGGATTTATTTTTACTCCAGCCATGAAAAAGGGCCCATCCAGTTATGGAAAGTGCCATTTGAGGGCGGAAGGCCTATAAAGGTCACGAATAATGGCGGTGTCTATGGGATTGAGTCCGAGGATGGCCGCTTTCTTTATTTCAGCAAACTTGAGCAACCCGGCATATGGAAGATGTCCTTGATCGACGGAAGAGAAGAGCAGGTTTTGGATCACATGGAAGGCTGTAGCTGGCCCAGCTGGGCACTTTCCCCCACGGGGATTTATTTCATCCACTCCTTCGAAAACGGACAGGGACGACTCGAATACTTCAACTTTCATACTCATACAAGAACGCCGATTGATACCGTTGAAAAGCAATGGTTCGGCCTGGCTTTGGCACCTGACGGGAAATCGCTTCTTTACAGCCGGAACGAGACCGACGAATCCGAAATCATGTTGGTTAAGAACTTTCAATAAACAATCCCAACTACTGATATTTGCGCTCTAAGTATCTGGACTTTAGCATTGGTAATGTCGCGAACTTTGTTTTCCTGCCAAAGAAAAATGACAAATGGGAGGCAAGTGACCCCAGGCCTTTCAATGCGAGCGTTGGTAATATTCGTGCTTGCACCCATGCTCTTGGCGATGTGTCTTGGGAGTCCCGGCAGCGCGTTCGGTCAAGAAGTAACGGCTTCCTTCACGGGTAGCATCGTCGATCCTTCGGGCGCTGCTGTTGTGGGTGCGACTCTGACTGCAAAAGACAAAGATCGAGGGACAACCTATGAGGCGAAAACAAATGACGTCGGTGTCTTTAGTCTGCTGCGCTTGCCGGTCGGCACCTATGACCTTCAGGTGGAGGCGCCAGGATTTCAAACTGCCGTTTACCACTCTGTAATCCTCGTACTTAACCAAACTGCACGCGTTGATTTTCAATTGAAGGTAGGACAAGCCAACGAATCGATGGAGGTTACATCGGTCGCACCTCTATTGCAGACCGACTCAGTGCAACTCAGCACGGTCATGGATACCGAGTCAAATGTAAACCTGCCGTTGCTCTCGCGCAACTACATTCAACTAACCTTGCTTGCGCCCGGCAGCGTGCATCCTGATCCTTCGACCCTGAACAGCGGAAACGATCCCTTGAGCGCTGGCAGACCTTATATCAACGGGAACCGGGAGCAGGCTAACAACTTCCTGCTTGATGGCATGGATAACAACGAGGTGTCCGACAATCTGGTCGGGTATACACCGAGCGTAGACGCCATCCAGGAATTCAATGTGATCACCCAGAATGCCTCCGCTGAGTTCGGCAATTACCAGGGAGGCATCATCAGTGCGTCAATCAAGTCCGGCACCAACAACTATCACGGCAGCGCTTTCGAGTTTTTCCGCAACGATAAACTGAACGCCAACAACTGGGCGAACGATTTCCAGGGTTTTCCCAAGCCTCCTCTTCGCTGGAACATGTTCGGCGCGACAATCGGCGGCCCCGTAGTGAGCAAGAAATTGTTCTTCTTCGTCGATTATCAGGGCCAACGCTTTGATTTCCCTGCTTCCAGCGGTCCGGTGACGCTTTTCACTGCAGCGGAGCGACTCGGCGACTTCTCGCGACTCTTGACCGATCGAGGTATCCAGCTCTACAACCCGTTCCAAATTGATGCGAATGGAAATCGAACGCCATTTCCAAACAATCAGATTCCTATAAGCATGATGGATCCGGTGGCTCGGAACCTCTTCTCCTCGGACGTTTATCCCTCACCCCTGAATGGCGACCTAGCGAACAATTACGTCAACACCACCAGGAGCCACAACAATGTGGACCAAGGGGACGCGAGGGTTGATTACAAAACCTCGCAAAGTGACCAAGTCTACGGCCGGATCTCGGAAAGTTTTCAAGACAGCCCGGCATTCAACTCTTTCAAATTGTTCTTCGACACTTTCAGGCAGGCGCGAGTGGAGAACGGCGTACTCACTTGGACACACAATGTCAGTCCTAATGTGCTCAACGAGATTGGGGGAGGTGCGAACTATGTTCGAGTAGAGACCGGCGGGGTTGATAATGGCCTCGGGAATCTAGGCGAACAACTCGGGATCGCAAACGCGAATGACAACGGGCCTGGTCTGCTGGAACTCAACATAGGGGTGTTGGACTCCATTGGCAGCCGGAATGTCGGTACCGCGCTATTGTTCGCGAATACAGTGTTTCACTTGAAAGACGCTTTGGTTGTTAGTCACAAACGTCATGTATTTCACGCCGGGTTCCAATATTGGCGGCAGCGTGTCAACACGTATTTAGCCGGCGGCCACGGTCGAACCGGATTCATGAACTTCAGCGGACGCTTCACTGCCGGCCCCGACCAGCTGGCGGTGCCGGGAGGCGGTTCGGGTGCCGGCGAGGCAGACTTCTTCCTTGGTCTTCCCGAAGCGTTCGGCCGGGGTATTGACCGGACCGGAACCTGGGGACAGCGCGCAAATATATTCGGCGTTTACCTGCAGGATAACTGGCGAGCAACTGATACCTTAACCTTGAACCTTGGGTTACGGTATGAGAATCACACGCCTTGGGTAGAGGTTCAGAACCGCCAAGCAAACTTCGAATTGATTACTGGCCAGATCCAGCTCGCGGGTCAACCGTGCATCTACACCAACTGCCGCGCTCTCTACAATTCATACAATAGCGGCTTCGACTTTCAGCCACGAGTCGGAATTGCTTGGACTCCTTCGTTCCTCGGAAGAAAGACCGTACTGCGCGGGGCCTACGGCATCTCTTCCTATCTCGAAGGTACAGGAACGAATCTCAGGTTACCGATGAATCCCCCGTTCACGCGTCCCGAGTTTGAGACGGATTACTCCACCAGCAATCTTCCGGCAACAAGAACTGGACAGGGACTGCTCCCCCCCACGACCGATCTGTTTCAAAACGCCCTGATCCGTTTATGGGATCCGAACATCCAACCGGCCATTTCGCAGCAGTGGAATCTTATGGTGCAGCACCAGTTCACTGGCTCGACGTCGCTGCAGGCCGGTTATGTCGGTCAACACGCAACGCACTTGATGGTACCAATGCCATATCTTCAAAAACAATTGCATGCAGACGGCACCATCACTCCAAGTCCCTACCTGTCGGGAAATCCAGCGCTGCAATCCGAGTTGTCGGAGATCTCCGGAACCGCAGCCATCGGGAACATGCGATACGACGCGCTGCAAGCAACATTGCAGAGGCGCTTCGCGAGTGGCTTGCAGGGACAGATTGCCTACACCTATTCGAAATGTATGACGGATTCCACGGGTTATTTTGGTTCGTGGGGTGGTCAGGCCGCATCTGCCTCACCGTACTGGCAGAACCTCTACGATCGGCGTGCTGAGTGGGGTCCCTGCTACTACGATGTAACGCATCTTCTCACGAGCTACGCGGTCTATGAACTTCCGGTCGGCCGCCACAAGAGATGGGGTAGGAGATTGCACCCGGTAATCGATGCAGCCATCGGCAATTGGCAAATTGGAGCCATCGTCCAAGCTCGGGGTGGATTTCCATTGACGATCTCTGCCGATGATGCTTCCGGTACCAATTCGCGTGGATCGCGTGCGAACTGCCTGGCTCCGCCTCACGTGTTTGGCCAAAAGCCAGCTTTCGATGGTCCTTCCGGACCTTTCATCGGACTCCAGTGGTTCGATCCTGCCTCTTATGGTCCGGCTAATCCCGGCACGTTTGGAACTTGCGGCATAGGCACAGTCCGCGGCCCCGGACTTCGCTCCACAGACCTAAGCCTACAAAAACAATTTACGTTCGGAGAGTCCAAGAAACTGGAGTTTCGTACTGAGATGTTCAATGTCACAAACACGCCAATGTTGAACATTCCCTACACTGGAGTGAATTTCAAACTCGGCATAATCGATCGCTCGCAGGGTGAACGCAATATCCAGTTTGCGCTGAAATTCTATTTTTGATTCGCTCGGCCGCCGCCACAATCGAAGACCATCAAGGTGCAAGTGCAGGCGAGTTCGGGAACGTTGTCGACCACTGTCGGAACAATAACCATGACTGTTCCTTAAGACTGGCAGCACTGGCAGCACTAAAAACTACACTCTTGTAAAGATCTGTTGCGGACGGGGCTGGCCTCACTGTTATCGTGATCAACGGCAGGTCTTCTAACGAATCAAGTAAGCAGAAAGAGTGAATTTTCCATAAAAACTGCTTCTGAAAGCGGCTGAAATGCGCCATACCTCACTAGAACGCAAGGAAAACTATGGTTTTTGATTTTTACTAAATAAAGTGTTCTCTCGTACTTTCCTCCACAGCACCCCTAGAAATGCGCCATATCCTTCGCCCTCATTGCCACGGGCGGGTCTACAAGGCCTCAAAGTCTCTGTTTTTGACCTCGAAGTGATAAGACCTGTTTGGCAAGAACATTTTTCCCGTGAAAGCTACGAATTCGCGGGGTCTAGATACTATTACTATTGACACGAAAGCACACAAACGAATGAGAGAGATTACGGTTTTGCAGTTTTGATGCTTTTGGGCAGAAGCGATTCCTTGTTAAAGATTCCCGTAGGATTCGAACGGAGCGGCGCACGGGTGGATTATGAGTACCCAGGACGGTTCTGATCCGTTATGAAAATTCTCTACTCTACTTGATTCTTCAACCGCTTACCAGGAATGGGATCTGACCCGTTCCGATCGACTTTGCCCCGTTCTGACTATGGAACTACTACAGTTTTACTACAGTCGATCGGAGGGCACCCAGCAAAACGTTCCCACTGCTGCTCAGATGTCCAGTTGACCGCTTGCGAAAAGACAAGCGTCGCCGGCAACTTTGACGCTGATTCGCCCTTGATCGTCTTTTTGCGCGACAACGAATAGCACGCTGGGACGTCCGACAAAACGGCCTTGCGAAATTTCGATTACCTGCGCGGGGTTCACCAGTCCATGGGCAACAAGGTAAGCTCCTGCGGGCCCCGCAGCACTCCCAGTTGCGATGTCTTCGACTCGGCCATCGTTATCCCAAGTCCTTCCTTCTTTGCGATTCACGTCGAAAACATATACAAATTTCGCTCCAAACCGGGCCAGTTGCTTTTCAAATTCTGGCGTAATGATGTGGGCGGCATCCAGGTCCCTGTCCACCGGGACCAGCAGATAAGGAAGCCCGCTTGATGCTATTTGAAGTGGAAACTTATCGAGAAGATGATCTCGGCTGAGATTCAATGCTTCGAGATATGGGATGCTTTCCTGAGGGGAAAGCATAGCCCCAAAATTACAAACGCCTTGGTCCATCTCTGCGCGATAGTGACAGTCTTGCTGGATGGTCTCGACAGGAAAGCTCTTTCTATTGAGTTGAAAAGTCCAGGAGACCTTGCGAATACCTGCCATAGTCTCTTCATGTAGAACAACTGCAGCACCTAGAACTGGGTGGCCTGCAAAGTCCAGCTCTTCTTCCATGGTGAACACCCAGGCGCGCACGGTCTGTGATCTTGCTTCCTGCAACACGAAGATGGATTCGAACTGTCGCATCTCGCGTGTGAGGTCCTGCATGACGGCGCTGGGTAGAGCTTCCCGTAGCCGAAACACTGTAACGCCGTTTCCTGAAAGCGGTTCGCTGCTGAAAACATCCACATGGTGATACTTCAAACCCAAAGGGGCACTTGCTTTTTGTGGTTCACGCATTGTCTTCTCCGAGTCTAAAAGTCCCCAGACTGACCTCCATGCGGACTTCACCCAAACAACCTTTGGAACTCACTTGCAAAAAGTCACGCAATCCGCGGTGAATCAAAATTCTGCCCAAAACTAGCACCTGCACCCCATGTGCTAGCGCATGATATAGCCCTCGATCGCTCGCAATCTGTGGCGCTCTTGCAATGTCTGGTGCACTGTCGCCTTCGGTCAGAAACCCGTGCTTCACAACCTTCGGGATGGCAAACGCACGAGCGGCGACTATCTAGTCTGCAGCAGGCCGATCGCCTCACAAACAAGATTCCGAAATCTTCCTGGCAACGGTCCACGAATGCAACATCTCAACCGAGTAGGCCAATTCGGTGTACAAGGTTTTGGAAACGCGAGTCGGAGCGCAGAGGATCGAAGCCCGGCCGCAGCAGGACACCCGGATTAAATCGATCCTCGTAACCTTTTTCAAGCCAATTCATGGCTTGGTCCTTGTCTCCGAGAGATGCGTAGACCATGGCAATTTCCGAAGTGTTCGAATGGCCGGGACCGGAGCGCGTCTTCAGTTCGCTTAGCAGTTTTAACGCTTCGCTCCTCTTACCGGATGCGGCAAAGGCGCGAGCAAGATTCGCCACGCACGTTGGACTGCTACCGGAAAGCTGGACCGCTTTTTGCAGTTCTGCGATTGCCTCGCTGTACATATGTTTGCCAAGGTATGCCTGGGCGAGTTGATTGTGTGCAAGAGCAAAATTGGTATCCATTTCGATCGTCTTGCGGCTCTGACGTATGGCCTCATCATAGGAGCGCGCCAGGACGAGGAGCTCTGCCAAATCCGCGTTGATAATGAGAGAGAGTGGATCCAAATCTTCCGCTCTTCTCATTTCGCCAATAGCTTCGTCGTATCGACCTAGGAGACTCAGGTGCCAGGCATACCAATGGTGAGCCGTTGCGTAGCTGGGGCTCAGTTCAATCGCTCGCTGGAATTCTTTCCCACCAGCCTCTAAATTCCAGTCGAAGCCGTCGAGGACGAATGCTAGTGAGTTGTGAGCTTCACCTTGCCCGCTGTCCAATTCCAGAGATTTGATCGCGGCCGCCTTCGCTTTGGGCAGTGCCTCCTTAGGCGTCATGACTGCATACTGCCAATCTCCCAAGAGAGCATAGGTGTCGGCCAAGCCGGAGTACGCCGGCGCGTATTTCGAGTCTTCTTCGATTGCCTGGTTGAAATAGGCCAAGGCGGCCTTCAACCCATCCGCCGTTCGCTTGTTCCAGAAGTAGCGACCTTTGAGGTAGGACTCGTATGCTTCCGGATTGACGGCCTTCACATCCTTCAGCGCAGCTTGTTCCCGCGGAGTCAAATTGATCCGAATTTGGTCTGCGATGGCCGCAGCCACCCTATTCTGGAGGGCTAGCGTATCGCGGAGTTCACCCTGATAGCTCTGCGACCACAAGTGCTTGTCCGTCGCGGCGTCGATTAACTGCGCGGTGATGCGAACCTGGTCGCCGGAACGGAGCACAGTGCCTTCTACCACGGCGTCCACGTTCAGCTCACGAGCGATCTGAGGCAGAGGCTTGTGCACCCCTTTGTAGACCATTACGGAGGTGCGGGAGATGACGCGCAACGCGCTGATCTGCGCCAAGTCGGTAATCAACTCGTCGGTCATGCCGTCAGCGAAGTAATTTTGCGAAGCCTCGGCGGAGAGATTCTCCAGCGGGAGCACTGCCAGGGATCGGATACCCGTTGGCATGCGGCCACGAGAACGAAGCAACCAGACGAAGAAAATCGAGAAACTCAGTGCCAGCGCCAAGCTGGCGATGATCAGACGCGTTGGCCACAGCCGACGTTTGAGGGAAACGGCCACTCTGCCGTCTTGGACCTTATGCTCCGGGTCTGTCGCCGGCAGATCTCCAAGTCCAGGTCCCGGCCTAGTTGGTCGGACTTCAGGGCCTACAACCGACACATCTGCGATGAAGCGGTAGCCACGTTTTGGAAGGGTCTCGATAAATCGCGGATTCTCAGCCGAGTCCCCTAGGGCACTCCGGAGCTTCGTGATGGCGATGTTGAGTGCCTGATCGAAATCACCAAAACTGTCGTTTGGCCAGATTCGACTGCGCAACTCTTCTCGAGTGACGACTTCCCTCGGACGCTCCAGCAATATCTCCAGCAATTTCATCGGTTGCTGCTGGACTTTGACCCTAATCCCCGATTTTCGCACTTCGCCCGACTGGAAAGAGACCTCATAAGTTCCGAATCGCACGACGGAAGTGGAGCGCAGAGGTTCCATATCGCTTCAGGGCGCGAACGGAAGTCTAGCACCTCGCGCCCGGTGTCCCGGATCAGGATATATGTCCGCGCAACTCCTTTGCTGGCAATCAATTGTCGGGCAATGCACCCAATAGGTGGGAAGAACCCTCAGTAAATTGACGCGGGACGACTTCTGCTTCAGATTGCCATCCGACAAGCGACACAATCGGTCGCGACTATTGGGGAGGAGCAAATGACACGCATTGGATTTGGCCCACGTGGTGTGGCCCGGTTCTGGACTTCATGCTCACAAGGCGATCGGCCGTCGGCAGGGTTCGAAGAGTTGGCCATGCCCCTGTTTGATTCGCTGTACAACTTTGCGCGGTGGCTCGTGCATGAGCAGAGCGACGCCGACGATCTGGTTCAGGAGACTTACTGGAAGGCTTTGCTCAATTTCAGGTCGTTTCATCCCGGTACCAATCATCCCGGTACCAATTTCCGGGCATGGATGTTTCGAATCCTGACGAACACCTTCCTGAATTCGTGCTCAAGACTCGACCGGCGCAGAGCTGTTGCGATGAACTCGGAGGAAGAGGGCCTGAACTAGCGGTGGACAGAGAGACTCCCGAAACGATCCTTATCGAGCAGCTGAACCGCCAGCTGTTGCAAGGTGCGGTCGACAAGTTGCCGCCAGATTTTCGCGAGGCTCTCCTGCTTTGTGAGGTAGCGGAGATGTCGTACAGGGAAATCGCGGAAATATTGTCGATCCCGATCGGAACGATTATGTCACGACTGACCAGGGCTCGAAGGGCAGTCGTGAGTCACTTGTTGGCAATCTCGTATTGCGTCCGCGATCGAAAGGTTTCTCTCACCGCCGCAGTGCGCGAGAAGGGCTTGAGCTCCGCGCGGATGAAAGCGTGAATTAAGCCACGATCTTCAGAAAAAGGGGAAAAAACTATGGCAACCACCATCTTGGCAGGGTCTCTGAGCACACCAGTATGCGAGCTGCAATCGGCGACTGATTGGATTTTGGTCATCGCGAATGACGCTGGATTGCGGAAGGTTCTAGAGCGACTTTTTTCCTCAGAGGGGTATGGGGTCGAGGTTGTCCCAGATAGCGTGGTTGGTCTGGAAAGGCTTCGACAAAGACCATTCTCGGCGGTCATCCTCGACCTCCAGCGCCCGGGGTCTTCAAGGTGGGATCTTTGCAGGAAGATTGCGAATTCGATTTCCGGTCTGCCGCTTGTAGTTCTAAGCGCGAGCCCAGATGTTGCCGACACGGTTCTTCTGCTCGAAATGGGCGCGGACGATTACGTGACCGTGCCGTTTAGCCCAAGGGAACTCGTTGCCCGTCTGCGTGCACTCATGCGACGCGCGTCACCGGTCAGTCCAGAAAGTTCGTTCCTCTTTGAGGATGTAATCGTGGATTTTTCCGGGATGGAGATCACTCGTGGGGGCGAGAAGATCCTCGTGACCCCAAAGGAATTCAAGACGCTGGAATTCTTCACGAAGAACGCGGAGCGTGTGATCTCCCGAGATGAACTTCTCAATGATGTTTGGGGATACCAGAGCTACCCTACCACTCGAACCGTCGACAACCACATCTTGAAGTTACGGCAGAAACTGGAGGCCGACCCTGCGAACCCTTCCCATCTTCTAACAGTTCGCGGCGTGGGCTACAAGTTTGTTCGGTAATTTCTTACTGCTGCCCGACATTGCACGGGCTTGGCGCTGCGCCTCAGGCAAGCTCATAAATTTTGATTCCCTTCGATTTTTTGGGGAATAAAAGCGGCTCATCCCAGTTATCAGGTCAGAAAGGCAAGAAAACCAGGGAGCGCAAATGACAGACAAAAACAAAGATCTTATTGATCAGAATCTGCAAGACATTAACGACGACGGCGTGGACCGTCGTGGATTCCTGAAATGCATGGCCTGGGCGGGTACTGGCTTGGTCTGGACCTTAAGTGGCGGCATCCCGGCGTCTCGAGCATTCGCCAGGAGCCATGGCCAGGAGGCCAGCAAAGGTGGGGACTTCAGCTTTGTGCAGATCAGTGACAGCCACGTCGGCTTTAACAAGCCGGCCAATCCGGACGTCACAGCCACGCTGCAGACGGCAATCAATAAGATCAATGCGATGCCGCACAAACCAGATTTCATCATTCATACCGGCGATCTGAGCCAGCTCTCCAAGCCCAGCGAATTCGACACTCTGGACCAGGCATTAAAAGGAGTAGCGGCGAAACAGATCTACTTTGTCCCGGGAGAGCACGACATGCTGAGCGACAACGGTGAGCAATATCTTGAGCGCTATGGGAAGGGTACAAAGGGTGCTGGGTGGTACAGCTTTGATCACAAGGGCGTGCATTTCGTTGGTCTCGTAAATGTTGCCAATTTGAAAGCCGGTGGCATGGGATCGCTCGGTCATGAGCAACTGGAGTGGCTAGAGGACGATCTCAAGAACCGTTCCGCCAGCACTCCCATCGTGCTCTTTGCACACATTCCACTGTGGACCATCTATCCCGACTGGGGTTGGGGAACCGATGACAGTGAGCAGGCATTGTCTTATGTCAAACGCTTCGGCTCCGTGACGGTGTTGAACGGCCATATTCACCAGACCATGCAAAAGATTGAAGGAAAAGTTTCATTTCACACGGCGATGTCGACCGCCTTCCCTCAACCAGCTCCCGGAACAGCTCCCTCGGCCGGCCCCATGAAGGTACCCGCCGACCAGTTGCAGAAAGTCCTAGGCATCACTGACGTTAACTACCTCGTCAGCGGACGCAGCCTTGCAATCGTCGATTCACCACTCGGGGACTCGGGTTCGTCGGCCTCAAAGAGTGGACGCGGCCTGGCAGTAATTGGTTCCAGCATTGGCTAGACCGGTAACACCCGAGAACAAGGAAGATCAAACATTGAAGGTAAATCAGGAAAGGAAGGGACAATGACGAAAAGGAATATGTGGGTTGGAGGTTTGGCGATGCCGGTGATGGCGATGTTGCTACTGTTTGCAGGATCACCGAGCGTCAGGGCGGCTGATCAGCGCTCAGCTGCAACCGCGGAGGTCAAGATCGACAATTTCAGTTTCGGGCCGCAAACGATCACGGTACCGGTTGGAGTTACGGTTACCTGGACAAATCGTGATGACATTCCTCACACGGTGGTGAGCACCGACGGCGTGTTCAAGTCCAAGGTACGGGATACGGACGAAAAGTTCTCTTATACATTTACAAAGGCTGGGACGTATCCCTATTTTTGTTCGGTTCACCCGAAGATGACCGGGAAGGTCGTGGTGCAGTGAGGCCCTGTACTCCAGATTGGCTGGTCCAATTCCCACAAAGCTCATGTTCTAAAAGCGTTGTGACCTAACATGACTGCAGACTCGTCCCAATTCGCCGGGAAGGCAGTGGCAAGGACTGATCTGGATCTCGTCCATGCCACCCAGCATGGAGATGTATCTGCTTTCGAGAAGCTCGTGGAGCGATACGATCGTAAACTCCTGCGAATAGCGGAACAAATAACGCACAATCGCGAAGATTCCCAAGACGCGGTCCAGGAGGCCTTCTTGAAGGCCTTCCAGAATGTGGACGGCTTCCGGGAATACTCACAATTCTCGACCTGGCTGATTCGTATCACCGTAAATCAGGCCCTTATGAAGCTCCGAAAGCGGCACACAACGAGAGAGGACTCTCTCGATGAAGACTTTCAGGCAGACAGAGACCTGCTTCCGCGTGAGGTCGCAGATTGGGCGCCCAACCCTGAAGAACTTTACCGGGTGTCTGAATTGCGAAAGATCCTAATCAAGGCATTGGGAGGTTTGCGCCCGGCCTTGCGAACGGTCTTTGTGCTACGGGACATTGAAGGACTCTCACTAGATCAGACGGCAGAGGTCTTGTGCCTGGGTCCAGCCGCAGTGAAGGCGCGGCTGTGGCGAGCTCGGTTGCAGCTTCGTGAACTGCTGAGCGAGTACTTCAGCAACCGCAAAGAGCCCGCGCCAGTTCCAGGCAGCCCCGAATATGTTTCGGGAAGGGCTTGACTTTGGCCTTCTTTCCTATAAAGGGCTTCCTCGGTACGGGCGCCACATTTGGGGCGGATCTTAATCTCGTGGTGCAGGTCGCAATGGGACTAGCGTTGGTTGCGGGATATCTTCTCGCGAAACGAAAACGCTTCGCAGCCCACGGAGTTTGCCAGACGACGGTGCTGCTTTTGAATCTGGGGATGATCGGGTTGGTGATGTGGCCTTCCTTCGAGCAACAAGTGAGGCCAGCGCTGCCTAAGGGTCTTCACAAATGGTACTACGCGGCCGCCACAATCCATGCGCTTTTAGGGGCGGCTGCTGAGCTTTTGGGACTCTACATTGTCATTGTCGCGGGCACTAGGGTTGTTCCGCAGTCCATGCGCTTTAGAAACTGGAAGCGGTGGATGCGGACAGAGCTAGTCCTCTGGTCGATTGTTTTGCTAACCGGCGTGGGGACCTACTACTCATGGTATGTAGCGCCATTCCGGTAGGGTGATTTTAGAGGCATCCAGGCCGATTGTAAGAAGGCCAAACTAAGATGTGTAACGCACTGGCATCTCTACATCGCAGGAATATTTCTCATCTGGCCGGCTATCAGAGAGTATCCAGATATGCAGCTAAGAAGTGGTCAACAAGAATGAATCGTAGCATCTCAAGTTAAAGAAACGCATCTTTCACATCTAGGGAGCATATATGTTAGAGGGACTGTTTCAGCCAATGCACCTGCTGGTTATTTTTGGAATTGCCCTGCTCGTGTTCGGGCCAAAAAAGCTGCCGGAGCTCGGCAAAGGAATCGGAGAAGGTATCCGTGGCTTCAAGGCAGCCATTGGCGATGGAGAGAAATCCGGCGACACAAAAACCAGCATAACCAACGATTAAGGCGTTTCCAACCGGTGAATCCTGTTC
>Ga0073909_10000413_pt1 | contig 14197 bp, 10 predicted proteins | sample Coa_R1_6_FD_66439 | JGI IMG/M metagenome (GOLD analysis project Ga0073909, IMG submission 66439) | Surface soil microbial communities from Centralia Pennsylvania, which are recovering from an underground coalmine fire. - Coalmine... | ecosystem: Environmental > Terrestrial > Soil > Unclassified... | reverse complement strand
TCGAGCGGCCGGTGCCGGATTACGTGGCGGCACTCGAGCAGCCGCTCGCGGGCCTCAAGGTCGGACTCCTCAAGGAATTCTTCGACAAGGGCCTCGATGCTCAGAACGAGGCGCGCGTGCGCGAGGCGCTGCGGGTGTACCAGGGTCTCGGCGCGCAGCTGAGCGAGGTGAGCCTGCCGCACCTGCCGCTGTCGGTGCCGGTGTACTACGTGGTCGCCCCCGCCGAGTGCTCCTCGAATCTGGCGCGCTTTGACGGGGTACGCTTCGGGCACCGCTGCGAGAATCCGAAGGATCTCGGCGACCTGTACCGCCGCTCGCGCGGCGAGGGTTTCGGCGCGGAGGTCAAGCGGCGCATCATGACCGGGACCTACGTGCTCTCCGCCGGCTACTACGATGCCTACTACCTCAAGGCACAGCGCGTGCGCCAGCTCATCAATGCGGACTTCATCCGCGCCTTCGAGCAGGTGGACGTGCTCATCGGGCCGACGACGCCGACGCCCGCGTTTGCGCTCGGCGCCAAGACGGCTGATCCCATCACCATGTATCTGAACGACATTTACACCATCGGCGCCAATCTGGCGGGCCTGCCGGCGGTGTCGGTGCCGTGCGGCTTCGTCAACGATCTGCCGGTCGGACTGCAGATCGTGGGACCGCACTTCAGCGAGGCGCGCGTGCTCGCGGCCGCGCACGCGTTTCAGCGCGCCACCGACTGGCATACGCGGGTGCCGCGGGGTTACGCGTGAGCGCCTGGGAGACCGTGATCGGGCTGGAGATCCACGCCCAGCTCGCCACCGAGTCGAAGATCTTCTCCGGTTCGGCGACCCGCTACGGCGCCCCGCCGAACGCGCAGGCGAACCTGGTGGACCTGGGGTACCCCGGCGTGCTGCCGGTGCTCAATGCGCAGGCGGTGCGCATGGCGGTGAAGCTGGGACTGGCGATCAATGCGCGCATCGCCACGCACTCGGTGTTCGCGCGCAAGAACTACTTCTATCCGGACCTGCCCAAGGGCTACCAGATCAGCCAGTACGAGCTGCCGATCGTCGCCGAGGGCGCGATCGACATCGTGCTCGAGGACGGCAGCACCAAGCGCATCGGCGTGACGCGTGCGCACCTGGAGGAGGATGCCGGCAAGTCGCTGCACGAGGGGCTGCCGGGAGTCACCGGCATCGACCTGAACCGCGCCGGCACGCCGCTCGTGGAGATCGTCTCCGAGCCGCACCTGCGCTCGGCCCGCGAAGCCGTCGCCTACATGAAGAAAGTGCACACCCTGGTGCGCTACCTCGAGATCTGCGACGGCAACATGCAGGAGGGCTCGTTCCGCTGTGATGCCAACGTCTCGGTGCGCCCGCTCGGGGCGCAGAAGTTCGGCACGCGCGCCGAGATCAAGAACCTGAATTCCTTCCGCTTCGTCGAGCGCGCCATCAACTACGAGGTGGCGCGCCAGATCGACCTGCTCGAATCCGGCGGCAAGGTCGTGCAGGAGACGCGCCTGTACGACCCGGACAAGGCGGAGACGCGCTCGATGCGCTCCAAGGAGGAAGCGAACGACTACCGCTATTTCCCGGACCCGGACCTGCTGCCGGTGGAACTCGACCAGGCATTCATCGACGCGGTGCGCGCCTCGCTGCCTGAGCTTCCGGATCAGAAGGCGGGGCGCTTCGCCTCCGAGTACGGACTCTCGCCCTACGATGCCGGTGTGCTCACCGCCAGCCGCGAACTCGCCGACTACTACGAGGACGTGGTGCGCGCGGCGCCGCAGGATCCGAAGCTCGCCGCCAACTGGGTAATGGGGGAACTGGCGGCGGCGCTCAACAAGGAAAACCTGGACGTGACCTCCGGCAAGCTCGCCGCCGGGCGCCTCGCGGGCCTGCTGGCGCGCATTGCCGACCAGACCATCTCCGGCAAGCTCGCCAAGGAAGTCTTCGAGTCGATGTGGGCCGAGGGCGCCACCGCGGATGCGGTGATCGAAGCCAAGGGGCTGCGGCAGATCACCGACAGCGCCGCGATCGAGGGCGTGATCGATGCCGTGCTGCAGAAGAATCCGGGACAGCTGGCGGAGTACCGCTCCGGCAAGGACAAGCTGTTCGGCTTCTTTGTTGGTCAGGTCATGAAGGCGACCGGCGGCAAGGCGAATCCGGCCCAGCTCAATGAGCTCTTGAAAAAGAAGCTGAGCAGCTGAATCGCAGCGTCGGGGCCCGGCGACAGGGCCTTGAAGGCTTGCGAGCGCGCCCCATTGAGCAGGCGATGCAACTCAGCGCTTCCCGCAACGCGCCGCACAGCGATCATGTGCGCCGCTTCATCTTCGAGAATCGCCCCGTGCGCGGGCAGTGGGTGCGTCTGCAGACCGCCTGGCGCGACCTGCGCGCCCACAACAACTACCCGCCGCAGGTGAACGAACTGCTGGGTGAGACGGTGGCGGCCGCGGTGCTGCTCGCCGCGACGCTCAAGTTCCGCGGCACCCTCACCCTGCAGCTGCAGGGCAACGGGCCCGTGAGCCTGCTGGTCGCACAGTGCACGCATGACTTTCGGCTGCGCGCCGTGGCGCGCTACGACGAGGCGGCGGTCGGCGCCGCCTCGCTGCAAGGAGCGCCCGGGCTGTTCCGGCGGCTCACCGGCAGCGACGGCCGCGTGACGGTGACCGTGGAGGCGGACGAAAAGAGCCTGCGCTACCAGGGCGTGGTGCCGATCGCCGGGGATTCGCTGGCGCAGTCGCTCGAGGCGTACTTCGCCAACTCGGAGCAGTTGCCGACCCGCGTGCTGCTGGCGGCGAGCGACACGCACTGTGCCGGCCTCCTGGTGCAGAAGCTGCCGGGGGCACAAGGCGAGGACGAGGAGGAGGCAGTGCCGGCCTGGGAGGAAGCGCAGCGGGGCATGGAACGGTTGTCCGCGCCGCAGCTGCTCACCCAGAGCGTCGAGGAGGTGCTGGCCGCGGACTTTCTCGGGCATGACCTGCGTCTGTTTCGCGGCGTGCCGGTGAGCTTCGAGTGCCGCTGCTCTCCGCAGCGCGTCGCCGGGGTGCTGCGCTCCCTGGGGTCGGGCGACATCCGCGACCTGCTGAAAGAGCAGGGGTCAGTCACGGTGACCTGTGAGTTCTGCCAGCGCCCCTACCGCTTTGATTCCATCGACATTGAGGCTCTCTTCAGCGACGCCCCGGCCCCGGGCGATACGCCGACCGTACAGTAGGCTTCATCTGTCTCTCTGGTGTGACAATCGCGGGCTCTGCCCGCCCACGAAGCCATCTTTCGCCAGAATATAAAGGAATGTACAATAGTTGAATGGAATCCCTGGCACCGTCCGTGATGCTCAGATGGCTGCGCGCCGCGGGCGAACCGACGCGGCTGCGGCTGCTGGCCCTGTGTGCGCAGGGGTCCCTGAGCGTTTCCGATCTTTCCGGGGCGCTCAATCAGAGTGAGCCGCGCGTTTCGCGCCACCTGAAGATCCTCACCGAGGCGGGCCTCATCGAGCGCCAGCGCCACGGCCAGTGGGTGCACTACCGGGTGGCAGGCGCGCAGGACGCCGCGAGCTTCGTCGCGGGCCTGCTCGCGCAGCTGGACCGCCGCGACGCGACGCTGTGCCGCGATCGCAGCGCCGCGCGCGCGGCGTTGGTCCCCGAGAGCGCCGCCGCGAGCAGCGAGTCGCGGCTCGGGCGCGCCCTGGCCGGATTTCTGGGCCCGGAGCTGGCCGCGGCCCAGGGGCCGGCCCTGGTGGTCGGCGTCGCACACCCGGAGTTGCTCGAATCTGCGGCGCAAGCGCTGCAGCCATGCGTCGCGCTGGCGCATTCGCGCCGCGCGGCGCAGGCGGCGCGCGCCTTTGCCGAGCGCCGCGGGCTGCAGTGCGCGGTGCTGGAGAGTTCGGGGAGCCTGACGCTGAGCGAGCCGGACGCAGCGCGCGCCGGTGCGTCCTTTGGCACGCTGGTGCTGGATCATCCGGCAGCGCAGGGCGACACGCTCGCGCGCACGCTCGAAGTGGTACGCCGCGTGCTGCACCCGGACGGCAGCCTGTGGATCTTCGAGCGCTACGAGGCGCTGGAGTCGGCAGGCCAGCGCGTGGTCGAGCATCCGCTGGCACGGCTGCGGCGCCTGCTGGCGGACGCCGGGCTCAAGTGTGAACGACTCAGTCCCGTCGAGGCCGACGGCGAGCATGTGCTGGCCGCGGTGGCGCGTGCCGCATCGCGCCCGCATACGGCCTCGGGTGCCGCATGAAGCGCTCAGCGGCGGCTCCCATTCGCGTGTCGTTCGAATTCTTCCCGCCGGCCGATGCCGCCATGGAGGCGACGTTGTGGAATTCGGTGGAGCGCCTGGCGCCGCTCGCGCCGCGCTTCGTTTCCGTGACCTACGGCGCCGACGGCTCCACGCGCGAACGCACTCACCGGGTGGTGACGCGCATCCAGGACGAGACCGCCCTCACCGGGGCGCCGCATCTTACCTGCGTCGGTGCCTCGCGCGGGGAGATCCTCGACATTGCGCGCGGCTACTGGGATCAGGGCGTGAGGCATCTGGTGGCACTGCGCGGTGACCCGCCCCAGGGCGCCGCGCACTACCAGCCGCACGCGCAGGGATTTGCCTACGCCGCGGATCTGGTCGCCGCTCTTGCGCGCCTCGCGCCGTTCGACGTCTCGGTCGCGGCCTATCCGGAGGTGCACCCGCAGGCACTCTCGGCGCAGGCCGATCTTGAGAATCTCAAGCGCAAGATCGACGCCGGGGCCACCCGCGCGATCACGCAGTTCTTCTATGACACCGGGGCATTCCTGCGCTTCCGCGATCGCTGCGCCGCCGCCGGGATCCGCGCGCCGATCGTGCCCGGCATCCTTCCCATCACGCGCTTCGCGCAGGTGTGCCGCTTCGCCGAGCGCTGCGGTGCGGCCATTCCCGCCTGGCTCGCGCAGCGCTTCGAGGGCCTCGAGGACGATGCCGAGATCCGCCGCATGATCGCCGCGAGTGTCGCTATCGAGCAGGTGCAGGCGCTCACTCGCCATGGCGTCGGCGAGTTTCATTTTTATACGCTCAACCGCGCCGAGCTCAGCTACGCCATCTGCCACGCGCTCGGCTTGCGGCCGCGCCCGCATGCCGCCGGCGCCGCGGTGCCGGTGAGCGCATGAGTGCCTGCGCACACCAGGGGCACGGCGCGCCACGTGCCGATCGGGAACGCGAGCGCCAGCCCGCTGCCGTGCACGCGGCGGCGGCGCCCTTTGCGATCGAGCCAGTCGATGAGAGCGAACGGCGCACGCGCATCGAGCGACTGAAGGGCATGCTCCGCGAGCGCATCGTGCTGCTCGATGGCGCCATGGGCACCATGATCCAGCAGCGCAAGCTCGACGAAGCCGCCTTTCGCGGCACGCGGCTGCGCGACTACGGTCGCGAGCTCAAGGGCAACAACGACCTGCTCACCCTGACGCGGCCGGAAGTGATCGCGGAAGTGCATCGCGCTTACCTGAACGCAGGCGCCGACATCATCGAAACCAACACCTTCAACTCCAACTACGTATCCCAGTCCGACTACGGCACCAGCGCTCTGGTGCCGGAGCTCAATTACCGCGCGGCCCGCATCGCACGTGCAGCCGCCGATGAGTGCGCCGCGCGCACCGGCTCCCCACGCCTGGTGGCCGGCGCGCTCGGCCCGACCAGCCGCATGAGCTCGATGTCGCCCGACGTCAACGATCCGGGCTTCCGCGCCGTGGGCTTCGATGACCTCGTGGCCGGCTACCTCGAGGCGGCCCGCGGCCTGCTGCTGGGCGGTGTCGACCTGCTGCTGATCGAGACCGTGATCGACACGCTGAACGCCAAGGCTGCCATCTACGCCGCGCTGTCGTTGTTCGATGAGACCGGGATCAGCGTGCCGCTCGCCATCTCCGGCACCATCACCGATGCCTCCGGGCGCGTGCTCTCCGGACAGACTACCGAGGCATTCTGGAACTCGATCCGGCATGCGCAACCGCTCTTCGTGGGACTCAATTGCGCGCTCGGCGGCAGGCTGCTGCGCCCCTACGTGGAAGAGCTCGCAGCGGTCGCCGACACCTACGTATGCGCGTACCCGAACGCGGGTCTCCCCAACGCCTTCGGCGAATACGACGAGACTCCGGAGGAGACGGCCGAGATTCTCAGCGAATTCGGCGAGTCGGGCCTGGTCAACATCGTCGGTGGCTGCTGCGGCACCACGCCCGAGCACATCCGCCTCATCGGCGCAGGGCTCAAGGGCCGCGCGCCGCGCAAGATTCCGAGCACGATTCCGAAGTGCCGCCTTGCCGGGCTTGAGCCGCTCAACATCGACGCCGACAGCCTGTTCGTGAACGTCGGCGAGCGCACCAACGTCACCGGCTCCGCCAAGTTCCGCAAGCTGATCGAGGCCGGTGACTTCAGCGCGGCGCTGGAGATCGCGCGGCAACAGGTCACCAGCGGCGCCCAGGTGATCGATATCAACATGGATGAGGGCATGCTCGACTCGCAGGCGGTGCTGGTGCGCTTCCTGCACCTGATAGCCGCCGAGCCGGACATTGCCCGCGTGCCGGTGATGCTCGACTCCTCCAAGTGGTCGGTGATCGAGGCCGGACTGAAGTGCGTGCAGGGCAAGGCGGTGGTCAACTCCATCAGCATGAAGGAGGGCGAGGAGCTGTTCATCGAGCACGCCCGTAAGCTGCGCCGCTACGGCGCCGCCGCCGTGATCATGGCCTTCGACGAGCGGGGCCAGGCTGACACCGTCGAGCGGCGCGTAGCCGTCTGCACGCGCGCCTACCGGATTCTCACCGAGCGGGTGGGATTCCCGGCCGAGGACATCATCTTCGATCCCAACATCTTCGCGATCGCCACCGGCATGGAGGAGCACAACGCCTACGGCGTCGCCTTCATCGAGGCGACGCGGCGCATCAAGGCAGAGCTGCCGCAGGCCCTCGTCAGTGGTGGCGTCAGCAATGTCTCCTTCTCCTTCCGCGGCAACGATCCGGTCCGCGAGGCGATGCACTCGGTGTTCCTCTACCACGCCATCGCGGCGGGCATGGACATGGGGATCGTCAACGCCGGGCAGCTGGCCATCTACGAGCAGATCCAGCCGGAGCTGCGCGAGGCGTGCGAGGACGTGGTGCTCAATCGCCGCGCGGATGCCACCGAGCGCCTGCTCGAGATTGCCGGGCGCTTCAAGGGCGAGGGCGGCGCGCGCCGCACCGAGGATCTTTCGTGGCGCAACCTGCCGGTCGCCAAGCGCCTCGAGCACTCCCTCGTCAAGGGCATCGACGACTACATCATCGAGGACACGGAAGCGGCGCGCACCTCCTTCGAGCAGCCGTTGCAGGTCATCGAGGGGCCGCTGATGGACGGCATGAACGTCGTCGGCGACCTCTTCGGCAGCGGCAAGATGTTCCTGCCGCAGGTGGTCAAGAGCGCGCGCGTCATGAAGCGGGCGGTCGCCTATCTCGTGCCGTTCATCGAGGAGAGCAAGGGTGGCGGCACCCAGCGCACCAACGGCCGTATCGTCATGGCCACCGTGAAGGGTGATGTCCACGATATCGGCAAGAACATCGTCGGCGTGGTGCTGCAATGTAACAACTTCGAGGTGATCGACCTTGGCGTCATGGTCTCGTGCGAGAAGATCCTCGACACCGCGCGGCGCGAGCAGGCCGACTTCATCGGACTCTCCGGCCTCATCACCCCATCGCTCGATGAGATGGTGCACGTAGGCAAGGAGATGCAGCGCCAGGGGTTTGCCGTGCCGCTGCTGATCGGCGGGGCCACGACGTCACCGGCGCACACCTCGGTGAAGATCGCGCCGCAGTATGCACCCGGGGTCATCTACGTAAAGGACGCCTCGCGCGCGGTCGGCGTGCTGCAGACGCTTATCCAGCCCCAGCAGCGCGCCGACTACATTGCCAAGGTCGGCGTCGAGCACCAGCGCCGCCGCGAGCAGCATGCCGCCAAGAAGGTCAAGGTGCCGGAACTGTCACTCGCGGCCGCGCGCGCCAATCGCCGCGCGATCGACTGGCAGGCCTATGCGCCGGTGGCGCCGCGGGTGCCGGGTGTGCAGCACTTCGACGACTACCCGCTGAGCGAGCTGCTCGGCTATATCGACTGGATGCCGTTCTTCAACGCCTGGGAGTTCGCCGGCAAGTTTCCCGACGTGCTGACCGATCCGGTGGTGGGCGAGGCCGCCAGCAACCTCTACGCCGATGCGCGGCGCATGCTGAAGACGCTGATCGCGGAACGCTGGCTGAAGGTGCGTGCGGTGGTCGGGCTGTTTCCCGCGAACGCGGTGGGCGATGATGTCGAGGTGTATGCCAGCGAGGCCCGCGAGCGGGTGCTGCTGACGCTCAATTTCCTGCGCCAGCAGAAGGGCAAGGCGCCGGGCCAGCCGCACGAGTGCCTCGCAGACTACGTGGCACCCAAAGCGAGCGGTGTGCGCGACTACTTCGGCGCCTTCGCCGTCACCGCCGGCATCGGCATCGAGCAGCACGTGGCCCGGTTTGAGCGCGAGCACGATGATTATTCGGCGATCATGCTCAAGGCACTGGCCGACCGCTTCGCCGAGGCGGCGGCGGAGCACTTTCACGAGCGGGTGCGCCGCGAGCTGTGGGGCTATGCGGCGGGCGAGACGCTCACCAACGAGCAGCTGGTGGGCGAGCAATACCGCGGCATCCGCCCGGCGCCTGGCTACCCCGCCTGCCCGGACCACACCGAGAAGCGCAAGCTGTGGGAGCTGTTGGATGTCGAGCGCAACGCAGGCATCACGCTGACGGATTCCTATGCCATGTACCCGACCGCGGCGGTGAGCGGCTGGTACATCGGACAGCCGCAGTCGCGTTACTTCGCGGTCGGCAAGATCGACCGCGAGCAGGTGGAGGACTACGCCCGCCGCAAGGGGATGAGCCTCGCCGAGGCACAGCGCTGGCTCGCACCCAACCTCGGCTACGACGCCTGAGCATCACGCTCGTGCGTCAGTGCGCCACGCGCCGCTCGCTCTCCAGCTCCCTCAGGTACGCGGCACCGCCCAAGCCGCGCATCTGGCCCAGGACCCAGTCGCGCCGCTCCAGCACGTAGCGCGAGGGCCGGTCGGCCCGCAACTTCAGCGGATTCGGCAGCACCACCGCCAGCAACGCAGCCTCCGAGGAACTGAGGCTGAGAGCCGACTTGTGCCAGAAGCGGTGGGCGGCCGCCTGCACGCCGTACACGCCGTCACCGAACTGCGCGATGTTCAGGTACATCTCCAGGATCCGCTCCTTGGGCCACAGCGTCTCGATGAGGACCGTGAAGTAGGCCTCGAGCCCCTTGCGCACAAAGCTGTGGCCGGACCACAGGAACAGGTTCTTCGCGACTTGCTGCGAGATGGTGCTGGCGCCGCGCAGTTTCTTGCCGTTTTCGTTGGCGCGCACCGCTTCGCGGATGGAGTGGAAATCAAATCCGGCGTGGAACGGGAACAGCTGGTCCTCGGAGGCGATCACGGCGATCGCGGCGTGCGGGGAGATCTGCTCGAGGCTCGCCCACTGGAAATCCGTGCGATACCCGGATTGCTGCGTGGCCCAGGCCTGCAGGCGCGCCTCCAGCATCACGGCGCTGGTCAGCGGGTTGAGCCAGCGCAGCAACAGCACCGCGACCAGGGTGAGCGCAAACCATGCGAGCACCAGGCTTGCGAGCCACTTGAGCAGCCGGCGGCCAAGGGACGCGCGCGGCGCGGCGTGGCGCGGCGCTGACTTCGCCGGTGACGCCAAGTGGTGCGCAGCGCTATTGCGCTTGGAGGCGGCGGGCGCTCACGATCACCACATCCTCAAGCGGGGCGTCGGTGTAGCCCTTGCGGCGCCCGGTGCTCACGCCGGCGATCTTGTCGATGACGTCCATGCCCTCGGTGACGCGCGCGAACACCGCGTAGCCGTAGTCGCGCGGACCGTGATCGAGAAAGGCGTTGTCCGCCAGATTGACGAAGAACTGGGAGGTGGCGCTGTTGATGTCGCTGGTGCGCGCCATCGAGAGGCTGCCACGGGTGTTCTTCAGGCCGTTCTTGGCCTCGTTGGTGATCGCCGCGCGGGTCTTCTTGTTGCCGAAGTCGGCCGTCAGGCCGCCGCCCTGGATCACGAATCCGGGGACGATGCGGTGAAAGATCGTGCCGTCGAAGAAGCCATCATCGACATAGCGCAGGAAGTTTTCCACCGTAACCGGTGCTTCCTTGGGGAACAGCTCGACCGTGAAGCCACCATGTGAGGTCTCGAATCTGATCATCGTTGTCCTTCCGTGATGCGCTCGTGTCCGGCGAGATCGCGGTGCGAGCGTACGTGACGAAAGCCAGCAAGGACAAGCTCGGCTCGCACGGCGGCGGCCTGGGCGAGACCGTGTTCCAGCAGCAGCCAGCCCCCGGGCCGCAGATGCTGCGGTGCTCCCCGCACCAGCGTTCGCAGGCTGGCGAGCGCATCGGCGCCGGGCGTGAGCGCCCGCCGCGGCTCGTGCTGCAGCGTCAGCAGTGCGGCATCATCCGCGGCCACGTACGGCGGATTGCTGGCGATCAGATCCAAGGACTCACCCGGCAGGGCCGCGTACCAGTCGCCGCTCCGGAAGTCGATGCGCTGCAGGCCCAGGGCGGCGGCGTTGGCGCGCGCGACCGCCAGCGCCTCGACCGACACATCAGTTGCGATGACCTGCCACGCGGGGCGCTCGCTGGCCAGTGCCAGCGCCACCGCGCCCGAGCCGGTGCCGAGGTCCGCCACGCGTGCGGCCGCCGACGGAGCCAGCGCCAGGGCACGTTCCACCAGCAGCTCGGTTTCCGGCCGCGGCACCAGCACCGCGGGGGTGACGGTGAGCTCGAGCGACCAGAACTCACGCCGCCCGGTGAGATAGGCGACGGGTTCCCCGCCGGCGCGGCGCAGCAGCAGGCGCCGGTAGTGCTCAATTGCCGTGGCGTCGACCGCCAGCTCCGGATGGGAGCTGAGGCGCGCCCGGGGTACCTCGAGCACGTACGCCAGCAGGACGGCCGCGTCGAAACGCGGGTCGGTACCGCTGGCGGCGGCATCGGCCAGCAGGTGGCTCCCCTCGGTCAGCAATGCGGCCGCCGTCACGGTGATGGTCATATCTGCGTATTCGCAACAGCGCTAAGATGTTGGCATGCAGAACATACCTTATCCGCCGCCGCGCCCGCTGTCGGTTGGTGAAGTACTGGACCTCAGCTTCCGGATCTATCGCGCAAGCGTCATCAGCTGCCTGCTGTTCGCCGCGCTCGGCGTGATCATGAACCAGCTGCCCAAGCTCTACGCGGTGGGCGGCGGTGCCACGGTCATGGAATCGGTCATGCGTCCGACCCCCGGCCTTGCGTACTCCTCGCTCGCACTTGCGGGCGCGCTTCTCGGGCTGCTGTTCAACGGCGCCGTCATCTTGCGCCAGTACCACATTGTCTCGGGTCAGCCGGCGGGCGGGGAACTGGCGGCCAGTGCGCGACGTGTGCCCGGCATGCTGCTGCTGCTACTGCTGATCATACTGATGGTCGTTGTCGGTGTGATGATCGTCGCGCCCGCCTTCTTGTTCGGCGGCACGACGCGCATTCTCGCGGGGATACTGCTGTGCCTGCCGCTGCTGTACGGCCTCGTCGCCATTTCCTGCTCGTTCACTGCGATGCTGGTGGCCCCCATGGGCGCGGCGGGGGCGTTCGCGCGCAGCTGGCGCCTGACGAGTGGCAATTTCTGGCGCCTGGTGCTCATCTTCTCCGTGGGCGGCGTCATTCTCCTGGTGCTGTACCTTCTGACCTCGGGGGTGGCGGGCGTTATCTTGGGGATTTTTGGCCGTGGCGATGTGGCCGTCATCACCGCGACGCTGGCGGTCGTCATCGTGGCGGTCGGGGCATTGGCGATTCCTTTCTATACCGCCCTCGGCCTGGCGGTGTTTGGCGACCTGACCGCCCGCAAAGAGGGGACCGATCTGGCGCAGCGGATTGCCGCGACCTGAGCCGTGAACCGCTGGCTTCTGGCGCTGCTGCTTGTCGCCGCGGGAGCGCCGGGCGCGCCAGCGGCCGAGTCGCCGGCGCCTGAGGCGGGCCGGGCGCGGGATGCGCTGCACGTGCTGGATGCCTGCATCGAGCAGTTGGATCGCGGGCTCGACATCGGCTACGCGCGGATCGCAGCACGGTGTCCTGAGCTCACCGGCGGCCTGCTGCAGAGTCCCTGGGCGCCCTGGCTACCCTCCGACTGGAACAAGGCCGACAACCAGCTCTCGGCCCAGGGCCTCTCGGAGCTGCGTGACCTCCTGACGCGAGAGTCAGCACCCACCGCGGCGGCACGCGTGCTGCATGCCGACCGCGAACGCATCGCTGCCGTCCTGGCCGCGGTCGCCAGGGCACCGCCGCCGCCCGCCGGCTGGTGGGCGCGCTTCAAGCAATGGCTGCGCGGGCTGTTCGCGCCGCGCCCACAGGAAGACGCGGGCTGGTGGCGTCGTCTTTTTGGCGAGGTCCACCTCGAGCAGGCCGTCGTGCGGGGCATCGTCTGGGTCTCACTCGCGCTCATCGTCGCCCTGGCGGTGGCGCTGGTGCTCAATGAATTGCGGGTCGCCGGTGTGCTGCGGACCCGCAAGCGCGGCCGGCTCGCCGTGGCGCCGCCGTCGCTGCGCGCTGGCCCATCGCTGGCGCGGATCGAACGCGCGCGAGCGGCTGAGCAGCCCGCCTTGTTACTCGAGTTCATCGCCAGCCGCCTGGCCGAGCAGGACCGGCTGCCCCCGCCGCAGGCCTTTACCGCGCAGGAATTGACGCGGCGCGCGCGCCTGCAGCAGGAGTCCGACCGCCTGCGACTGGCCGAACTCGCCGCGGTGTGTGAGCAAGTGCGGTTCTCCGGGCTGGACGTGGCCCCGCAGGTACTGGCCGGCGCGCTGGCACGGGGCCGCGAGCTCCTGGCCGCACTCGAGATCCCGGCCGCGGCCGCAGGAGCGGGGTAGCCAGTGCGCGAACGACTGACGACTCTCGGGCTGGCACTGGCGGCACTGCTGCTGTTCCTCACGCTGTTCGTGCGCGGCGACGGTTACGATGCGCGCACCGGCTCGCTGCCGACGAGTATCGAACGCGGCGATGACGGACTGCTCGGGGCCGTGACCTGGTTGCAGGAGGAGGGCGTGCGCACGCTCTCGCTGCGCGAGCGCTTTGGTGCCCTCGCGCGGCGGCACGACCTCCCCGCGGCGGGCAACCTGCTCATCGTCGCGATGCCGGCCATCACCAGTTTCCGCAACGACGAGGCCGTCGCACTGGACCAGTGGGTCCGCAACGGCAACACACTGCTGATTCTCGCGGCGATCGCCGACCGCCCCGCCTGGGCCCGCGAACGTGATGTGCTGGACAAGGACCTGCAGCTGCTTACGGGCGTGGAGATCGAGCTGGTGCGGCATCGCGATCATGCCGCGGCAAAGCCGCCGCACCCGCCGCCGCCGGCGCCGCCTCCGACTAAGGAATCCAAGCCCGAGCAAGACGCGGAGACGGCCACGGAGCTGATCGCCGAGGCCACGCAGCTCCTGCTGCAGCCAAGGCGCGGCACGTTGGTTCCCAACCGCGCGCACCGCTACCTCGCCGAGGTGAGTTCAGCCTACGCGTTTTCCGACTACGCGCCGCGCACCTGGAGCGTGAAGGTGCCACGGGATGGCTTCCTGCTCGCGCTGGCGCACAGCCGCGAGAGCGGCGAGGGCGTACTGTGGGTGCTGCCCGACGGACGCGGCACCATGATCATCAGCGGCTTCGGCTCCCTGTTCAGCAATCGCGCCCTCGGTCAGGGCGACAACGCGCGCCTGCTCGCCAACATCGTGGCGGCGAGCGTGGCCCCGCAGGGCGTGGTGCTGTTCGATGACGAGCATCAGGGTCTGAGCGTGACCTACGATGCCCGCAAGTTCTATCGCGACCGGCGCCTGTACGCCACGCTCGCCACGATCGCGGCAGTATGGCTGGTGTGGGTACTCGGCGGCACCCGGCTGCGGATGCCAACGGCGCGCCTGCCCGCGCCGCGGGAGGAGGAGCTGCTGCGCGCCACCGGCACGTTCCTGGCGCGCGTGCTGCAGCCGTCCGCCGCGGCGCGGCGCATGTTCGAGAATTTTTTCCAGCGGCTGCCGCCCGCCACGCGGCAGCCGAGCACCGCGCCCGCGCCGCTGTGGGAATGGTTGCAGAATCACCCGCGGTTAGCGCGCGGCGACCTCACGCAGCTCAAGGCCTGGTATGCAGACGCCTACTCGGATCGTCGCGTGCCCCTCGCCCGCCTGCACAACCTGATCAT
>Ga0073909_10000412_pt1 | contig 14202 bp, 24 predicted proteins | sample Coa_R1_6_FD_66439 | JGI IMG/M metagenome (GOLD analysis project Ga0073909, IMG submission 66439) | Surface soil microbial communities from Centralia Pennsylvania, which are recovering from an underground coalmine fire. - Coalmine... | ecosystem: Environmental > Terrestrial > Soil > Unclassified... | reverse complement strand
ATGCTTGGGATCCAGGTCAGTGTCCTGAGTCGTCATGCGCAGCGCGTTGGCGCGAACAGTGTAGTCTTTCTTGTTTTTCGAGCGGCGCTCGATCTCGGCGGCGAGTTCTTGCAGGGTGCGTCCTTGCTTCATGGTGGTCCTCTCTGGGTTGCTGATAAAATGAAAGCCCCGGCGCTGGCCGGGGCTTGGTCGTTAATGGCGGCTGATATCTGGGGATCTGAAGAGCGCCACGTAGCGGGCGGCTGCGCGGCGCTCCCTTTCACGGCTGTCGATACGCGCTGTAATGATTCGTTCGGCTATCCCCGGATGTTCCCGCATATACAGACAGCAAGAATGGGCTTCGCTGTCGAAGTCTATGAATGTAGCGAAATTCTCATTGCAGATCGGACAATGAAAACACGCCTTTGGCATGGCTTGTCCCATGTCGCGTGGGTCTCCCTTTGATCCCCTCGACTATCCTGCTCTTTAGTGTGAGCCCTGATTGTGGCGGTTGTGAACCCCGTTTTTACGTGCCCGGCGCGAAGCCCTCGCCGACCGAGGGCGCATTGGCCGGGACTGTATCTCCTTAAGCGGCGTTGGTTCCGTGCCCTTTGTTTGGTGGTGCCTATCTGCCGGTCAAAGTCATGTCTGGGGTCGTTGGTGCTCGGCTGACGCCTCCTTTCTTCCAGCTATAATGATACCCTTTCGCTGCGAAAATTACTAGAGGAAAAAATATTTCTGGCAATTTTTGCCACGAAGCTCCATACTGTTTCACATGAAATATGTCTACGTGATGCGGCCTAAGCCGTTCTTAAAAATCGGCGTTTCGAAATCGCCGCAAGCGAGACGAATGCAGCTCGCCCATGCGGAGGTTCTGTATGCAGTCGAGAGCCAAGCTGCGACGGCGATCGAGGCCGTCGTGCATGATGCGCTAAAGGACGTGCGCCAGGATGGCGAGTGGTTCGATATCGACTTGGAGAAAGCCGTCCAGACGATCGACGCGGCGATCCAACGGCTCGATCCAGACGCCAATCTGGTCCGGTCGTTCATGGATGTTCTGTTCCGGCTTCAAGGCGACCAGAGCCGTGACGATTTTGCAGCCGAGCTGGGAACGACTTACTGGCGTATCGTTGGCTGGTACAAGCACGACACCATTCCGCCTAAGCACTGGGATGCGATCTTAGCCTTAGCCGCTAGGCAGGGCCGCAAAGAGATCACCTGGGAATTATTAACCAAGCTTCGTTCGGAGAAAAAAAGAAAGAAGCCTGCTAGATCGGGTTAGGAGCCCACATGATCATGACTAGGAACCAAATCATAGGGGCCGCATCGTCGGTCTTTTTAATACCCAGCTTTGTGCTGACGGTCATCCCGACCTTTGCGCATGATCCGGGCAGCGCGGGCTGCATGGCGCTCGGCATCGTGGGCCTGCCCTTCGTGCCGTTCGCTCTGCGGCGCTGCGACGCCGCCACGCGGCCGATCCTCATCGCGCTCGGCGCGCTGCTGCTGCTCTATAATTTCTCGAACGCCTTGGACGCGTTGAACGGCAGCCACGCCGCGGCTACCGGCGTGGCGCGCAACCGGATGACGGCCGAGGCGGCGCTCAACAAAAAAATAAATGAGCTGACTGTCCGGAAAGGTCAGGTTGACGCGCATAAGATAGTAAGCCTGGAGTCTGCCGAAGCGGCGCAGAGGTCGCGCGATCGCGAGTGCGGCACCGGCCCTGGTCCGCTCTGCCGGAAACTCGACGACGGGCTTGTGATCATCAAGCGGGATCGCGGGCTGACCGAGCGCGCCGAGAACATCGAGCATGATCTCGATAAGGCGCAGGCCGATCTTGCGGCGCTCGGCGCAGTCGAGAAGACAGCCGATCAGACAGCCACCCAGCTCGCCGGGATCGCCGGACTGTTCTGGTCACCGGCGGCCAGCTTCGGCGAGGCCATCTCCACCAACCGGCCGATCTTCAAGGCGTTCATCGTCGAGTTGATGAACGGGCTCATGCCTTGGGTCATGGTGACCATCTTCGGAACGGCGGTAGCCGCCAAGGCTAAAGCCAAGTTGAAGATCAAGAAGAACGCCGCTCCGCCGAGCAAGGACTCGGTGCTCGGATGGTTCGACAAGCGCATCGTCCGGCGTGAGGGCCGCAGCGTTCGGGCTGGCGTGGCCTTTGCAGATTACCAGACGTGGTGCGCCGACAATGGGATGACGCCAGTTTCGCTTCGAGTGTTCGGCGAGGTTCTTCGGGACGAGCTTGGGGTCAACCGGAAGGGAGGGGAGAAGCGTACAGCCTATGTGGGACTGGAGTTGCGTCGCGACTTCAAAGTGGTTGAGGAAGCCCCGGCGGAATCCCTCAAAACTCCCGCCTCACGGCCGGGGAGGATGGGGAAGCGAGGGACGGCGGCCACGGCCTAGCTAAGAAGAGAAAGAGGAGTGAATGTCGCAAGATGAAAAAATTTTGCTAGCTTTGCTAGAGTTGGTTTCTGATCGAAACAGGAAAGCTGTGCTGCTGCAATTTTTCATTCAAGAGAACGGACCACTGAGTGAAGAAGCAGCAGCAGCAGTGAGGAGTCTTTTACGATGACACGCACAGAGTTTATCGAACACTACGCCAAAAACTCGCGATTGGACGCTCACCCTTACGCGTTGCTTGGCTTCCTAGAATGCTATGGCAGCATCATTGCGGCCATGCCCTGCGCTTGCGGCATGGACGGCTGCGCTGGCTGGGCCATGATCTCGGCGGAGCATATCGACCACCACTTGACGTTCAACGCGCCCGAGCCTTTGCGGAGCGCCTACATCGAAACCGTAACGGCTATGAATCTTAGGCCAGAGTGCGAATGAACGGGTGGTTGGTGGCGATTGCGATCTTGATCGGTTTGTTCACCGGAATGAACCGAGAGCATCATCATGCCTCGCCATCGCCGCCGCCCGACGCTCCGGCTCCCGCTCCCCACGCTCTGGCCCGACCATCGGGTGTGCTCCGTATCCACAACAACGGAGGCGGAGATATAGAAGAGTTTCAAAAGGCTTTCGGCGAGGCGCAACGAGCGGGACGGCGAATCGTCATCTCCGGCTACTGCTACAGCGCCTGTACCTTGGCGCTCAGCTACGGCGCTTGCGTCATGCCCGGCGCGATGCTTGGCTACCACGCCGCAACCGAATATGGCCCTAACATCCCCGTGCGCTACAGCCCGTCCGGAACCGCCATGATGATGGCCGCGACTCCGCCAGAGATCAGGCAGCTTCTTCGACCGCTAACCGCACGCCTTCAGCGCATCCCGGCGAGCAGGATCCCGGCCCGCTACTGGTGCTCGCCGCCGCCGACGCGCCAAGCTCGGCATTGAGCGGCGTTATTGCTTTTTCTGGGAGGCTTCACGGATATGCTTGACGGCGATGGCGGTGCGTTCAGGGATCTCCTGGAGCTTCGAATACCGCCAGATCGTGATGCGGTTGATCTTCAGACGTAGAGCGAGCGGCGCTTTCCAGCGCCGCCCGTAAAGTTCCTTTCCTATCAGTTCCAGCTCAGCGCCTGTCATTGCTGCTGGCCGTCTGCATCTGGATGACGGCCATGGAACTGTGACCATGTCTCGGACTTTTTCGGCGTTTCAGTTGCGGTGATGAACTTGAACACGGACTCCGAGAACCCGTCGATATGCGTCCAAGGACCATAACCAATGCCGTTCTTGTAGGACGCGACATTGATCAAGAAGCCTTTGCCGATAGGGGTCGCGATCGCCTTGTTGCTGATGTCGCAATCCTGCTCATCCGTGATGACGATGGTCCTATCCGCGCCGCCTTCCTTTGCACGAATGAAGTCGCAAGCCTGCCTTAGAAAGATGCCGCCGCCGCCAAGCGGGCCGCACAGCCCATAGATCGCATCGACCAAGGCCATGCCGCGGCGGGGCGGAACCATCTCAGTCTGGTGCTGGCGATGGATATCGCTGCCCGCCGTCGCATAGATGCGCGGATCCTCGCACAGCTCCCGCGCGATAGCCCCTAGCGCGGACGCCGCCAAAGCGCGGTTCATGTCTGATTTTTCCGATACCGCGCCGCGATACATCGAGCCGGACACATCGACGATGACAAGCGTCTTGCCCGGCAGCTTCCGCATCGTAGCGAAGTGCGCAAGCATCGCTTCATCGATCCAGTGCTCGAACTGCGGCACAGCTTTCGCCGCTGCGATGAAACGGAACGGAAAGACCTTGTCCGCGCCCTTGCGAGCCAGCAACGCAGTCTTGATCAAATCATGATCGACGCCAGACTGCTCCATGTTCCGAAGGTTTCTGAGCAGGGCGAGGTAGCCGAGCTTCTTGGTCGCCAAGAGTCGAGTGAACGTCGCGTTCTTGTCAGCGCCAGCCGACAGCGCCGCCTCCCAGGTATCCGCGCTCTCAAGCTTGTTGTCCACCTGCCCGCGGAGAGACGACTCCAGGGCGTCAAACAACGCCTTCTGAGCCGCGTTCTTGGGCTTCGGGTGCACCATGAACATCACGTCGCGAAGCTTGACGGCGTCGTCACGATGATTGCCCTGAGCGTACTTGCCGAACTGGTAGGCGTCGAACTTGTTGAGCGCGTCGGCCAGCCCCTTCTTCATCTGACCAGAGATCGAATGCCTGCCATTGCGCCAGTAGAGAGCCAGAAACTCGGTGATCTCATCGACGCGATCGATCACATCCGCGATCGTGCGGCGCACAAGCGAGTCCTTGCGCTTAGCGCCGGTGATGGTGAGAGCTTCGAGAAGCAGCAAAGGCGCGTGACGCAAGCCGTGCTCATGGCGCGCCTCGATGGCGAGCGCAGCCAAATCATCAGCGGTAACCTTCCTGGTTAACTCTTCGATGCGCTTGGCGCAATCCTTGCCGTCCTCGTAATGCTGCTTCTCCCAGAGAAGGCAGGACAGGACAGAGCGGCGCAGTTGCTGGATGGTGGTAAGATTGGAGAACGCAGGCGCGCCTTCGTGCGTCAGGTTCTGCATGTGGTCGGCGGGCTTGTTCAATCGCATGGGTCTGGCTCCTTCACTCGGTTCAAAGAAGCCTGGGGGCTGTTCCCATTTTGGAAGGCGATCGAGGAACAGGCGAATACGGTCATTTTCAGGGCTTTGCTCTACCGCTGAGCTACCTATCCTTGCGGATAGACTTGGATTTGAACCAAGGACACAAGCTGGAGTCGAAGTAACCGATACTCTTCACCGTCGATCTAAATTCCAAAGATCGATAAAGCGGGTCTAGGAACAGGCGGATGCGGTTAACGTGGACGCATTACGAGTGCGAAGTAGCCGTACCCTTCACCGTAGACCCTTAATATCGAGTGCCTGGGAACAGGCGGATACGGCGTCACATCTCCCAACGAAGTAGCCGTACCCTTCACCGCAGGCACCTTCAATGTAACATTTTGCAACAGTTCGTCAAGAAGCATGACCGAAGAAGAATTCCTCTTGCAGCAAATCGCTATCATGCGCGCAATGCACCGGCGGAATTTACGCCGCGTCGATCTTGAGATCGAAAGCTGGCTAATGCGGAGCCAGCGAGAAGATGAAAGTAAAGATCATCCACAGCACGATGACCGCCAGTCCGAGCTTGAACCAAAAATTACGCCGCATCCGCGGCGTGACCAAACCTGACCCATCGATCGGCTTGCCGATCGCCGCCGCCGCCCGATAGATCGCATCACGAGCAACAGCTTCGGTTACGCTAAACCATTCTCCGTAACATCGTTTAGCACGTAGATCGCGATGCACCATCGCTTCAATGCGCGGAGCATCCGAATGCACGAAAGCATAGGCCAGCCGCAAAGGATAGGGCGCGCCAGTCTGGAGCTGGGCCAGCCGCAGCACCGGATCGTCGGAGATACCCACCTTCACCACGCCGCGATCGGTGGAGATGATATAGATCGCTTGCCGCCTCCGCCGGTTGCTCATGCCGGTCCTCTATCGAGAGTGTCTTCCATTCGCTTCAAGATCGCCATCGCCGTTTGCTGTCTTAGCGTCTTAAGCCAATCCCAATCCAAAAACTTCACCAATTCGTCGCCGCCGCTGTGCATGCGCAAGCGCGCCCCGAGCTTGATCACTTCAATCGTCACAGGGTAGCGGCAGTTTTCCGTAAGGCTGACGAGAAGAACAAAAATGTCTTCTAAGGTGATGAAATTCACATCCCTTGATGGGGGCGGCGAGAAGGTCATGCCGAGATGCAGCCCCAAGCTCCCAAGGACTTCCTTCACTTCATGCAGCGACTTCCGCCCGAAATTCGGCACGCGCAACAGCTCGGCTGCGGTCACCTGAACCAAGTCTCGAAGCGTCACGAGCGGCTTCGCATTAGGGCGGGGTAGCCCGTTCGCACCAAGATGATAATTGTTCAACAGGCAATTGTGGGTGCGGACACTCCACTCCATGTCGGCGATCTTGTGATCGAAAATTGCTTCTGTCATTTCTTTTGCTTCATACGCTTGTGAAGACAGACGGCATATTCGAATGCCGCTATTGCAAGAATAGCGGTGCCGATCCATCCCCAGGCCCACCAGGGCAGCCATTCCATCATTTGAAGATGATCCTCCCGACGTCGATCGGCGTGTTGTCGATGATCACTGTCGTTTCCTCCACCTTGAACGGCATGGTCGTGCTTGCGCCCATCTTGGCGGAGTTAGCCAGGGCCACCATCATCTCGCCGTCTTCGAATTTGATGCCGCTCCGGCACACGCGCGGAATAACCTGCGAGCCCGAGGTCCGGCCGCCCTGGTCGATGTGTACGATAGCGACGACGGAACTGCCTCTATCGCGGAGCCATGTCTGGATCGGCGCAATCTTATCGCGCACCGCATCCTCGGTGTAGTTTCGCAGCCGGAGCGCACGCGAGAACGGCGAAAAGCTGATCATGCGGTTATCGCCCTGGTGCTCGGCGAGCGCGGTGATCTGTTTGAGCTGCTTAGGGTTGGAGATGTCCGGCACAGACGCCCGCACATAGACTCTCGACATCGCCTGTGATAGCTGGGGCTCCGGGAGCCCTATAGCTGCCTTGATCCGAGCCAGGGTTTCCAGGCGCGGGTCCTCTTCTTCGCAGACGATGACGGATCCGCGCGCTTCTGGCGCGACCGGAGTCCCGTCCCACCATCCAGGCCGCCAGCCGCCCGGCTCATACGATCCGCCCGAGACGATATAGCTCGCCAGCTTGGCGACGCCCAGCGACTTGCCTTGCTTGGGCGGGCCGATGAAAATCGTGATGACTTCGCCTGGGATCCAACCCTTCTTGATTTGGGGCAAGCCACGGCCGCCAGTGACGGCTTGGTCGCCGCGCACGAACACTTCGTCTCGCTCCTCCGAGAACTTAGTCAGTCTCGGCTGCTCTCCGTTGAGAGACACCATGTCGATAAACCGGCGCTTCTCGTGAAAGACCAGCTCGAAGCCAGCGCCGCAACCGGGCAGCGGGATCATCAACGGCAGCGGATCGGCCCGGCAGTTGTTCTGCTCAGCAAACTTCGGCGCGAACGCCTCGATCGAGCGCCTGGACTCGCTGGCGTTGACGGGCATGAGGTAGCGCCACATAGCGACGCCGTGGTCCGGCCCCTCGATCCAAACGGAAGGTTTAATCGGCAGAGAGTCAAGCCGGTCGATCGGGATCGCCATCGCTACGCCGGTCGCCTGGAACAGATCGCTAGGCTTCGGCTCATTAGGGCACCACCCACGGGAATATCCCAGAAAGATCCGTATCATGCGCCCGCAATGCTTGCTGATGAAGCTCGATGCCTCCGGCTTGTTGCGGCACTGCTGAGTCTCGACCCACGCGCCCTTCGCCGACTGCCAAGCCGTGAGCGTCCAGGGCGGCCTTTGCAGCTCATGCAAGAACGACAAGGCCAGCACTGGGTTGGTCGGCCTGGGAAACAGCACTGGGATCAAAAAGACCATTCTATCGAGAATTAACTACGTATAACTTAGGAACGCTCTTTCGTTCGCTGTTCAACCACTCTACGAACATATCCTGCGCTTCCTTGCAGGCTTTCATGTAGGGATGCTTGATTTTCATGAACTGAGCGATGACGATCTTCTCTGGTTTTGGAGCCGTTGGTTTGTTGGCTTTCCCTTTCGGTCTGCCGCGTTTCGCCTTCGGTTTCGCCAATTCCTCCTGAATCTTTTTCAACTGATCCTCTGGATCGAGATGGGTCAATGCGTCCAGGAAGACGCCCTTATTGGCGAGTTTGGTTCCTTCCATCGCCTTTCGAGCTTCTGCGGTGATTTTCTCAGCGCGCCTGATTTCTCGCCTTACTGTAACCTCGGATTTGCCAGTCGCCGCTGCGGTGGCAGCCGCATAGGAAGGCGTCTTTGGATCGGATACCTCACGATCAACTTGATCGTCAGGTCCTACATCTTTGTTTTTCATGGCGGTTTTTCTCATGCCTTCGGCTTGCGCAACTTTATTGCGCGTCTCCGGGTGGAGCGCTTCGTAAGCTTCCTTTCGCTTTTTTCCTAAGAATGACCTTTGTTGGCGATCAAGAGTCGAACCGCTCAAGTTTTCGTCGCACTCCGCGATGATCAGTTCCCAGCCGCTGCCTTTAATGTCCAGGACGTGGGCTGGAATATGAGTTTTGCCGAGCCGCTTGAAGACGGTCAGGCGATGAAGACCGGCCACCAGAAAATGTCCATCGTAGGCCATGCCATCGATCGTGACCTGTCGCGCCTGGACGGCGATGGGGCAAAGTAATCCTGTCTCCCTGATGCTGGTCGTGAGCCGCTCGATCTTTTTCTCATCGAGTTCCAAGAGTCTTTGCCCCACTTCGATTCGATCAATAGGAATATCAACCATTATCGATGATCCCCTTGGCATACGGCGTGCCTAGCAGTTTGAACATGAATCTGGATGGCTGAAACTTAAGACGAGTTTCGCCCCTGCACTTTGCGTTCCAGGCTATTGCGCAAAGTTTAACTTTGGTCGAAGTGGGGATGCTTTTGCCATTGCTAGGACGAGTCCTCAGACAAGCTAATAGCGTCTTTTCAGGCATCCCTCGATACAAGCCGTTATCCTGAGCGAAATTTCCCCAAAATTCCCTGGCCAAATCTACTTGCCATCGCATGGTTTCTATCGCCACCGCCATGACCGGAGCCGTTTTGGTAAGCTTACGCTGTACTTCGGTGCAGCCATCTATGACTTCCGATAAATTCACGCAAGCATCGTGGTAGAACGGCACCATGTCATTGATATCAAGTCGATTGGCGATTTTGTAATTTCGTCCTTGGCCCTGACACCAATCCTGAAGAATGACGCGAAGGGCGCTGCCTACCGCCGCATCGTCTTTCGTGTCCCTCGAAAGATTGACGAAGCCTGTGTCGTGCCCGCTCGCCCTAATGCTGTCCTTGATGGTTCTGATCTTCTGGTTGTCGAAGGAGGAATATATCCGGGCCGCTTCATCAATATCGGCCACCGGATGATAAGTGATCGATAATGGTTGCGGGAGGCCAGAAACCCAAATCGCTTCCAGCGTGTGGTTTCCATTCAAGATCGCCATAGATTCATCTGGATACACTGCGATGTAGATTTGCGTGTAGGGAATGAACCTACCCCTACGCATTTCCGCAGCGAGACGCTGAGTATTCCAGTCCTCCATGTCACGCTGGCGCGCGAATGTCATCGTATTCCGCATCAATTTCGCTTCTGTGGAATCCACCACCTTGTTGACGGTGTTAGCCAGCTTCCGTTCTTTCAGTTCTTCTTTGGGTGTCGTCATTTTGTTTCCTTAGTGCTCTGATCGCTTCACGAATCACATCGCTCTTGGTGCGCCCTGCCTGCTTTGCATAAGCGGTCAGAATCGCATCCTCTTCAAACGTTATTCTGACATTGAGGATTGTCTTCGCCATTTGCTTATTGTAAGGCAATTAGCATTACACTTCAAGCGATGCCTATGACACGGCTCGTCTCCTTAATCTCGCGTCTGAAACCACGACAAAACGTAAAGCCCAAGCCTTATCATCACCCAAAAGAGGACGATGCCCAGAGCTGCGGTTGCTATCATTTCAATATTCATGATGCCTCGATCTCGTCTAGGATGTCGTCAGGCACCAGCCTGATGCCGATGTACTCCATTTTGCCGCCGGTCTTGTACGAGTACGCCCCATGCCGGACGATCGGGCCGCCGATGTCTCCTGGGTTGCCTGGATCCGGTTGCCGGTTCAGCGCGCGCCCGAAAGCCGAGTCGCTTTGGTAGGTCGGCAGCCGACGCCGGACGCACCACGCGAGGTAATGCGCGTGCAAGACCGCCAGGGATACGCGCTCGCCCCGAGCTGCTTCAATGCACTGATTCGCCCAGCTCTCAAAGGCCACATCGACAGGGTTGCCAAGAGAGCCCACAGGAAGCCCCTCAAGGCCGATTCCCATCCGGGGCGTCATCGAGCCGGGTTCGCTGTACATCGCCTTCAGCGCCTCCGCTGCGCCCCACACCATGGCCAAAGCGATGGCTCCTCCCACCATCACGGTCGCCAGCAAGAGCATCCGATCTCGCAAGAGCATGGCCATGTCCATGGCGGTCACGCGTTGAGGCTTTGGCGGCGGCAAGCTTTTACGACGCCATAGCTCGGCGTCGTTGTGTTTAATCCTGACTTGGGCGTCATGAGCGTCGCGGCTGTTCAGCCACTCGCACCCGCGCCAGATCCCGTTGCGGCAATCGTTCTGCGCCTCATAAACGGAGCGCGTGTCTCTGGCGAGTTCAACCTCGATCGTTCTGGTCGGCGTAGCTTCTGGGTGGTATCGAGACTTGCCGATCAGATAGACAGCGCCGCTCGCCGACGTGACCAGCCAGGAAATGACGCCGACAACGAGAACGAATCGAGAAATCTGGGGACGGCGCGTTTCCAGAAAAGGCCACAGCACCGGCGCGATCAGCCCAGCTCCGGCGGCGGTCAGCGCGAGCCAAACATAGCCCGGCCAGTCGATGGTGCCATAGATCGCGCCAAGCACGCTCAAGTGAGCCCAGTAGAGAGCGCCAGCCGCGCCGACCAGCAATCCGATCCAGGCGAGCGCGATCAGTACGCTCGATCCTCTGGTGTCCTGCCAGGACCAAGTGCTTACAAGCTGCGGCGGTGTGTTCTCTTCATACTGGACGAGCATTCATCGTTGTCGTTGGTTTATCGCGACCGGGAGCGTATTGCCGCGCGGTGGCTCAAGCTGCTTAGGTGGGGTCATTTGCGACTCAAGTTCATGACCCCGCCACTCGCCATGATAATGATGGATGACGCGCGGGTTTTCGACGTGGATCCTGGTCATCTTGATCGCCATCCAGGCGACGATCCACACGACGCCGACGCCAGCGAATACGGTGATGTTCGCGTGCTGCGCCCATGATGCGAAGATCTTCTCGTAGTGCTGAAGGATCAGCGCCAAGTCATGGTTCGTCGGGATCGAGGGCAGCGCCGGGGTCACCGGAGGAGCGTCTTGCGCGCGCGCCGTGTGTTGAAACTCAACGACCGGCCATCCAAAAAGGATGAACAGCCACGCCATAGCGGCAGCGGAGACGAGCAGCCATGTTTTGAAGAACTCACCCATGTCAGCCTCCATAGTACGGGCAACCGCCGCGACGGCACGCCGTCACGTTCGGGCCATAGCGCACGAACTGCGGCTGCTGCCGTCGCTGGTTCCGATGCCTCGGCGCGCGAGGCTGATACACCGGCCGTTCGAAATAATCATGGCATCGGTACTCTTCCCACTCCCAATCTATCGGCACCCATTCGCAGACGACGTTGCGTTGGCTTGAGTTCCTTTCGCGCCAACCAGGATCCCCGCGATAGTCTTTTTGCGCGCTAATGCGCTCGTCTTCTTCGCGGCTCACGTCGCGATCGTCGCGATCGTCGTCGGTCGCGGTCACGTCTTGGGCGGCGCGCGTCTGTCGCTCGAACCGGCGCTGATCGTCGCGCTGGTTCGACGTCGCGTGCTTCATGCCGCCGATGATCTCAGGCCAAAGCAAAAAGGCGACGGTGGCGGCTAGTCCCGCTCCAATTAAAAAATTTGGGGATGGCATGGCTCATGTGGCTCCTTTATTGCGGCAGCTTCTTGTTCTTCTAAAAGGGCAGAGGATCGTCGAAAGGGCGTTTAAGTTGCTCTTGTTGTTCTCTTTCTTTGTCTTGTTTGATCCACTCTTCGAGTGGAGTTAACGCCGGTGGACGGCGCTTGCTCCGTCGCTCGCCATCGTACACCCGTTTCTTGGATTTTGGGAAGTCAGACTCCTTGTAGGGTCGCGACATCGCGCTCGACCTCCAAAGGCGGGTGGAATTCGAACTTGTAATAGCATCCGGGTCCGGGTTCGAGCTGAACCCAAACCGCCTCAATAATCCAGAAAGGAGTGCAGCCAATCGGCTGCCGATGGCTATCCGCCGGAAGCCAAACCTTTGTGCAATTACGTGCCATGGCAATAAGAAAATCATGCTCATCTTCTTTCAGCGCGCCATTGGGATAGGTGCGGGGATAGAAGATTTCGTCCGAATCGAAGGTGCCCATGTATGGGCGATGCTCTTCATCCAGGACGGTTAGAACGATTCTAGTTCCCATGGTTACCCTTCCGTCTCCGCCACGCCGCCGCTGGTTCGCCCTTTCATACTCCAATCAGCGCCGGAGCCGCCCCCAGCTCCGCTGGCGAAGATTTTAGGAACGCCGCCGCTTCCGCCGCCAGGAGTGGATTGCTTGCCTTCGCGTTGGCGCAGCACTTCGCCCGCAATCGCGATCGCGGGCATGCGCTCGGTTAGGTCAGCCCAGATCGCTTTGGCGATCAAGCGATGCTCTTTCTGGGTATCGTCATCGGTGCGGACGTTGCAGTAGTGGATCCAATCCCGAATGGTCGCCGCCATGAAGATGCGGCTCGGCGTCATACCTTCGGGCAGTGGGGCGCGGGCGCATTCCTTGGCGATGCCTTTGCTGACAGCCCAGCGATAGGCTGAAGTAGCCGCCTCGATCACCATGCGCTGCCATTCTTGCCACTCTTCCTGCAAGATGCGGTCTTCGATATCGATGGAAGCCTGCCGGTTCTTTTGATCTTGCAGCCTTGCTTCGCGGAAGACGAAACCAAGCGCCGTTGGGTCAGCATAACGCTGGCTGAATTCCTGAATGCAGAAGGGCTCGTCTTCCTCGATTTTCTGCGATCGATGCCGGATGATCTGACGGCTGATGTCGCGGGTGGTTTCCACGGAATAGCAGGCGCTCGCCATCTGGAATGGCGACCAGTGCCGGTGCCGAATCAGATATTCAATCAGGCGCTCGGAATTCGCGCCTTGTTCCTGCGACTTCGGATTGCTCACCCTCGCGATGTAGACGATCATCGTCTGCGCGTCGGGCGTGATCCATTTCAGCTCAACTTTCATGCGGAAGTTTCCTTTCGATCGCTTCTAAAGCATCGAGAACGCGATACAAGACCGTTAGAGTTTCAATTGCGATAGCGCGATCGAAGGTAACTGCATAAGCGACGCGCTCCGATGGAAGATCCGCGATTTTTGCCCCTCCTTCTAGCCAGTCCCATATCTCGTTGCGGTATTGCTCGGCCCTTTCCTTATTCATCAGTTCAAAGTCTCCCGCATGTCGATATGATCATCGAGTCCGTCTAAGGTTTCCAGGGATTCAAGTAGAATCTCCAGGTGCATCTGAGCGCCTTTTTCGTTGGCCTTTTTTTGAAGGATGCGCGCCGGGTAAATCTCTTTGAGGATGTCGTGCGCCCGGCTGACCGCCATCTTGCGGTGATGCATGGGATACTTGAAACTGAATTTGCGAACAGGTCTGGTCATCCGAAGCGAGCCTCCATCACAGCCTTATGGCACTTCCAAGAACAGAAAGGCGTGTCATCATAAATTTCGATCCCGCACCCCGGGGCCGGACATAGGCCGATGATGGGCTTGTTGGCGCGCTTAGCATCTTCAATGCCGTCGCGCTGGCATTCTTCGCAGCAGTATTTGCGCCGTTTTTTGATTTTCTTCTGCGATAGCGGATCGCCGCACCAATCGCATTTCATAATCCACGGAGCTTTGGGCGGATGTCCGGCCTTACCGGTATGAAAAGCCCGGCGCTTTGGAACTCCCATGCGCTTAAGCCATGGATAAAGCGTGCTTTCGGAGACACCGACCTTTGCGACTTCGACGCCGCGGGCATAGGCATGAACAGCGGCGCGCACATGCGGGTCCGGGGCTGTTTTGCGTTTGCCTTTCCCGCGCTTTGGAATTTTAAGAGCATTGATCCAGTAATAGAACTTATCGCTGTTGATAGACAGCCGAGCGCAGAT
>Ga0073909_10000409_pt1 | contig 14278 bp, 28 predicted proteins | sample Coa_R1_6_FD_66439 | JGI IMG/M metagenome (GOLD analysis project Ga0073909, IMG submission 66439) | Surface soil microbial communities from Centralia Pennsylvania, which are recovering from an underground coalmine fire. - Coalmine... | ecosystem: Environmental > Terrestrial > Soil > Unclassified... | reverse complement strand
GTGTTCGCGCCGGCCAGCCCGGGAGAGCACACAGTTGCGGCTGTCGCCGGGCTTCGCGCCCTTGATGTCCTCCATGGTGACGTGGAGCGTGAACGGCTTCTTGGCGTCCACGTAGGACCACTCCTTGGACGATTGGACCTTGGTGGCGCGCTTCTTCCTCGCTCGTTTCGCGGTCATGAGAGCCCTTTCTTTTAGTTGTTCATCCAGATCGGTTGCGGCAGTTTGACTTGCCTGCCGTGGTAATCACCGACACCTATGAGGGGGAGACGAGCCATGAAGACAGTGCGCAGGCGCCGATAGCAGGGAGCGCGATCGCGCTCGGCCATGTTGCGACCCAGGAGCCAGTCGACGTATGGCTTGTCAGCAGACGCCGCCATCAGGCATTGCTTGAACTGCTCCTCGGTCAGAACAATGTAACGGCGCGAGCCGGTGCGATCGGTATCGAGCACCAGGACGCGCCACAGCCACATGCAGATGACCATGTTCAGCGAGCCCCACAGGCGCGCGTTCTCGAAGTCCCCTCCCCAGGCCGCATAGGCCACTTTCAGGAAGCGTATGACCTCCGCAGCCCCCTCCACGGTCAGATTGCGCGCGACCTCGGTGGCGGCGCCTCCCCCACCGGAGATCGCGGGGCTCTCCTTGCTGGAGGCCCACCAGCGACGCAGGACGGCTGACATGCTGACGATCGGCGAGGTGGGGTTGGCGCGAATATAGCGGTAGCCGACGAACGGGCATTGGTGATTGATCAGCTTCAGCGCCTGGGAGCTTTCCTGCAGGGCGCGCAGCTGGTCGTCCGGTGTTTTGCGCGAGATTGGAGAATTGATACGCAGGTACTCCAGCGCCATCTCTTCCATGGTTTCGTACACATTGGCCCGCACGTCGGCATAAGCTTCCTTGATCCCGGAGATCAGGAAGGCCTCGCGCCGATGCTGGCCATCGATCAGGTAGAACTTGGCGCCGCCGTTCTTTAGCTCGGCTCGCAGCCGACCCAGGGTGATGACACCGCTGATGCAGGGGGTGCCGGATTGTGCGCGCAGCTCGTCGGCGACCTCACGTACCTTGGCGTTAACCTTAAGCGGCGCCTGGAAGTCTGGCAGCACCCAGGCGTTCACCAGTTCCGGGGTGAGCACCAGCGTCTCCATCGTGGAGCGCTCGTCCTTTGGGGCCTCTTTCGCACCTCGGATGGGGATGACGGTCACGGCGCTTTTCCTTGTTTTGCTGGTTGCAATCCCTATGTTATGTTGATATACACGCAATGTCGCGTCTGTCAAGGCTAGGTCGAATCGAAAGAGCATCGAAAGCAATGAACAACATGAGCAACATGCCAAACAGCACATCCAAAACGGTCCAGGTATCGTTCCGACTTCCACATGAACTGGTGGAGCGCCTGCGCCTTGCCAGCGCCGAGAGAGCGTGGCCGCCGCCCCCGAGCCAAACCGAGATCGTGATCCGGGGTGTCGAGCATGTTCTGAAGACGCTGAAGACGCAGGAGAGGCGCAGTGCCCGAGCCAAAGCCGGATGAGACGGTCGAGGGGCGCCTCGCTGATCTGATCGAGCGTTACGGCGCTCGCATCGGTCATGGCGATCTATCCAAGGAAGAGTGCGCCCTCATCGTGAAGTGTCTTCGCGATCGAGCACGGTGGATGAAAAGTGACATTCATGCAGACGAGCGACCTGGAAGAAAGCGTCAGCGTCGTTGACTTTTTCCCGGGGTATCCGCGCGGCTTCTACAAGGCAGTGCTTGCGGACCCGCCCTGGAGCTTCATGACGCATAGCGGCCCCAGGGTGCCGGCGCGCGGGAAACAACCGTATCCCGTAATGTCGACGGAAGAGATCGCCGCGCTTCCCATTGGTGACCTGTGCGAGCCCAATGCGGTTTTGTTTCTTTGGATGACGTGGCCGACGCTGCAGGACGCAATGCGGGTAATCACGCGCTGGGGGTTTGTTTATAAAACTTGCGCGTTCTGCTGGACGAAAGCGAACAACCGCCAGCTGGATATGTTTCAAGACGACTTGGAAGGCACGATCGGCACCGGCTACTGGACGAGGTCGAACTCCGAGGCGTGTCTGCTGGCAACGCGCGGTCACCCCAAGCGGCTCGACGCTGGCGTACGCCAGGCGATTATTGCACCGCGAAGACAACACTCCCGTAAACCCGAGGTCGTGCACAGTCGTATAGAGGCGTTGGTCGCCGGGCCATACCTGGAGCTGTTCGCCAGGAGACGTCACCTTGGGTGGGACGCCTGGGGCAACGAGACCGACCTAACGTATGGAGGCGGGCGGCATGGCGAGGAAGTGGATAAAGGGCCGGTGCCAAGTCTGTAACAAGACCTACGGCTTTCTCCAGCGCGCCACCTATGACGGCGCCCCGGAAGAAGGCGTGACGGTGCACCAGGATTGTCTCGGTAAGTTCTACCAGCAGCTGATGGATGAGCAGTGGCAGAAGGACATGGACGATGCCTTCCATCTTAACGCTGCTACCTTTCGACGTGACGCTGACGCCACCTGAGATTCTGGCTTGGGGCCAAGTTGGCTGGCAGCGACAGTACTTGAGCGTGTGTCGCGGAACACCTGACAAGCACGGTTTTGAAGGTGACGGCTGGGACATACACATCGAGGGCGCGTGCGCCGAATGTGCGGTGGCAAAAGTGCTTGGCCGTTACGTGGCGCCAACGATCGATGCCTTCAAAAGAGGTGGTGACGTTGGATTACATCAAGTTCGCAGGCGCTCGAAGGCGCACTACGATCTGCTCATTCGTCCAGAGGATGTTGCGAAGTATTCTCCTGATACGATCTTCGTTCATGTTCTTGGCAAGTGTCCGACTTACACGATCGTCGGTTGGATGAGGCTCCGCGATACCCAGCGGGAGGAGTGGGAGCAAACCTATGGCGGACGACCAGCAGCATGGTTCGTGCCGCAGAAAGAATTGAAGAGAACCATCCACGAGCTGCTTAGAGGAGTGTGGTGATGGTAGCGCTTGGGGAGAGCTTTCATGTCGAGAAACCGCTTGAGTGCCTGCGCTGCAACGAGGTGCTCAACATGGCGGCGATGGTCAGTGACGATGGGAGCCGTCCTGAACCTGGGTCGGTCATACTGTGCTTCAACTGCGGTTACGTAATGCTGCTGGACAAGGACAGCGAGCCGCGTGCGCCGTCGCAGCGTGAGATGCGTGAGATACAGAACGAAGCTACGGTAATCATTGCACTGATGTCCCTCTGTCAGAGTCAAAGGGCACTGATAGACCAACTAAAAAGGGAGCGCGACGAGTATGCCGAAAGAGCTAAGACCGTACCAGGAGGAAGCCCTCCAGGCGATCAGACAGACCGTGGCGCAGAAGGTCTACCGCTTGGTGTGTCAGGCGCCGACGGGGTCTGGAAAGACGCTGGTGGCGGCGACGATTGTTAACGGCGCGCAGCGCAAGGGCAACCGCCTGACGTTTGTCGTTCCCAGCATCAGCCTGATCGACCAGACCGTGGAGATGTTCTACGCCGAGGGCATCCGCGACATCGGCGTGATCCAGGCGGATCATCCGATGACCGATTGGGCCAAGCCGATTCAAGTGGCGAGCATACAGACCATCCGATCGCGTGGGGTCTATCCCGAGAGTGCGGTCGTGGTGATCGATGAATGTCACCAGCTGCACAAGGAGCACATCTCATGGCTGCAGCATCCCGAGTGGCAATCTGTTCCTTTTATTGGGCTGTCCGCGACCCCATGGACGAGGGGACTTGGACGGTACTTCCAAAGCCTTTTGATCATGTCGACCACGAAGGAGCTTATCGAGCTGGGATATCTATCGCCCTTCCGTGTCTATGCAGCAGATCACCCGAATCTCACAGGCGTGAAAACTGTCGCTGGTGATTATCACGAGGGCCAGCTCTCGCGCGTGATGCAAGACGCACCGCTGGTCGCGAACGTGGTGGAGACCTGGAGGAAGCTCTGGAACAAGGACAAGACGTTACTCTTTGCGGTCGACTGTGCCCACGCGCAGATGCTCCAGGAGCGCTTCACCGATGCGGGCATCTCCTGCGCCTACCAGGACGCTCACACGTCGAGCGCTGATCGCGCCGATATCAAGCGCGGTTTCCATAACGGGACCTACAAGGTAGTCGCAAACATTGGGACTTTGACGACCGGTGTTGATTGGGACGTAAGATGCCTGCAGCTGGCTCGTCCGACCAAGTCCGAGATGCTGTTCGTGCAAATAATCGGGCGCTGCCTGCGCACGGCTCCTGGCAAAGAGAATGCGCTGATTCTCGATCACACCGACACGACGGCCCGCCTGGGTATGGTGACCGAGATTCACCACGAGCGGCTAGACGACGGGCGCATGAAGCCCAAGCCGGCGTTCAACCCGAAAGCGTTGTTGCCAGCATTACCCAAACCCTGCCCCAGCTGCGCGTTTCTGATTCCTGTCGGTTGCAAGAAGTGCCCCGAGTGTGGGTTCGAGCGCAAGGTGCAGAGCGACGTGTTCGAGCGTGATGGCCAGCTGGTCGAGATCAGTGTCGACGGGCGCCGCAAGGGAAAGACCAGTCCTACGATGTTCCCTTACACCTACGAGGAGAAGCGCCAGTTCTATCTGCAGCTCAAAGCGTATGCGTTGGAGCGCGCCAAGCAGGGCAAGGTCTATGCGCCGGGCTGGCCGAAGGCGAACTACCGGGACAAGTTCAATGGTGAGTGGCCGGCGTGGTCCTGGGAGATGTTGCCCCCGGCGCCTACGGTTGGCGCCGAGGTGCGTAACTTCGTTCGCTCCAAGCTCATGGCCTGGGCCGCTGCCAACGGTTCACGCCGGCAGGCATCGTGATCAGGCCTGGGGCTTTCGTATCGCATCCAGGGCAGCCTTACCGGTCAGCGGCATCTTGCGCCGCTTGCCGGTTAGCTCGGCTTCGAGGTCCTCCTTCTTGATTTGGCGCTTCTCGGCTGACACCTCAGCCTTGCGCTTCTTGTCGGCCTCCTGCTGGGCCAGGATTTCGGCGCGGGCCTCCTCGTCCTTCTTGTTGGGTTGGCGTTGAAGCCATGCCGGGATGTCGTCCTCGGGCTCGGGCTCAGCCGCCGCCTGGACCTCGGCGTCGAGCTGGCGCCGAGTGGCCTTCTCGTCCTCGTCCTTGGCAGGCCCCAGTTGGCTGAGGCGCCTGATCTCGTTCTCGCGCTTGAGCAGGGCATTGGCCAGCCGGGCGGCCTGCTTGCGCAGTCCTGGCAGCTGGACCTCGGCCTTCACCAGCATCTTGATCGCAGCCTCTCGGCCCGCTTCCATGCGAGCGATCTGGTTGCGCAGCCTCTGTAGTTCCTTCTGACGTTTGGTCATTGGTCTTTCCTTTCATTAGGTGTTATGCGGTGGTCGGTGACCTTGTGTGTTAACCTGCATGGAGTTTGCCGCGAGAGACACCACTTCAGATCACCTTTGTGTTGCATCCATCGAACCCACCACTACCCGACGTAAAGTACCCTCGCCCTAGCTCTTCGGCGCGTGTTTCAGCGCAAATGCGATTCGTGCCGGGAGAACGACGTGGTAATTGCACTCAGTGCAGCAGCGACCAGCGTTGACGGGCTGGGCATTGTGACCTCTTGTCCAGGCGCCCTGGGCGTCGATCTCGCCCTGGCAGATGCTGCAGGCGGGCGTGACAGGTGGCAGGACTTTGCCCATCGTGCCCCATTGGCCGCGCGGTTTCTTGGTCATGGGAGATTCCTTTCGTTTCAGGGATAGGGTCGCTTGCCTGGGTGATCCCCAGGCCAGCCGTTGCAGTGCGCCCGTTCGTGGCGAAGCATCAGCTCAACTGTCCAGCCCACCGCTTGGATGTGCGCCTCATCGAGCAGAATGATGCGGCAGCGGTTGGGGCCAGGAAACGCGCATCCCAGCGATGACGCGAGGGCGGTCGAGCATGTAGCGAGCAGCTGCGCGAGCGTCACCACCTCGACGGTGAGCTTGCCGGTGTAGGGACGATCGTATTCTGCCGGCGGCAGATGCTGTTGGGCGAGACATGGTGTTATGAGCAGTGTTGCTGCGATGACCAGCACGACGATCGTCATCAACAACGTCCACTCCAGCTTGGTACACATAGCGTCCTCTCATTTGGTTGGGGGTTACGGTAATCAGCGGAGCTGGTTCACAATCTCCTCGAACTTGCGTTCACTGACCGTAAGGCGAAGCAGCACCAGGAGCCGCAGCAGCTTGCGTTGCGGCTCCGGGATAGGTTCACCGCTCGCGTAGCGATAGGGCGAGCGCTGGGCGACGCCGATCGTCTTGCCGATCTTCTCGTGCGACCAGCGCAGCGTCTCGCGCGCCACGGTGTATTCGTTCTGGGTCATTTTCGTTGCGCCCTGAGAAAAGCGATCGTGGCGTCGATCTCGTTACGCCAGGACTCCAGCTCCGCGATGTTGTGAGCGGTGTCAGCCTGCAGCTTCAGGGCAGCGTTACGAACCTCCCTCAACAGGGTGCTCGTTAGCGCTGGCTGCGGTTTGGGCGATATCCCCGCCCTCTGCGCTTCGGTCATCGCGGTCATCAGGCTCTCCTCGGTGAGGTCCGCTTGCTTGGCCGGCGGACGTCGGCTCGGTTTCTTGCTCATCTTGCTTTGCTCCTCTCAGGTTAACAGTCCATGCATACGACCAGTTGTTTGGTCGTATGGCATTATCTCCAGCGGCGAGAGCTTGGGCGGGCCGTGCTCGGGCCGCAGGATGTAGTAATAACCTATGATCGATTCGCCGCTGCGATCCTCGGCGCTGATCATCAGCACCTCCCGGCGATCGGGATGCTCGCTCGGGCGCGGGCCTTCGAGGTGCGTTACACACGCGACCCAGGCCTCGACAATGAACGCAAAGCGCTTGACGTGGTTCGCAGCGAACATCCGGCGCAGCCCCTTCACCACGATGTCCTTCTCGTGGTCATCGTTCCAGGGCGTGGCGATCAGGACGTGCTTGTTGGTGCCGTCCACGGCGTGCCACATCGGAAGCACCTCGTGGTCATCGCTCTCGTTGAACATCTTGGCGGCGTTCTCGGCGGCGATGTCGAACAGCTCACGAAGCTTCTGACTCCCGGTCATGTCACTTTCCTCCCCTTCGCGTGCTTCGATGGCTTCCACCGGAAACTGACGTGAACCCATGAGCCCGGGGGCTTCAGGCTCGTCGTCGGCTTAACCTTCACCTTTGCTGGTGTTGGTTTCAGCGTTTTGCTTTGTATGGTCATCGGTCTTTCCTTTCATCCGTTGGTCGGTGCCCCGCTCCCAGGCTAGAAGGTTACAAGGAGCGGGGCACGTCATCCGCCGCGATCGGGGTGACTAAAGCCACGGCGGAATCTGGTTAGCTCTTAGCGAAGCGGCATCTGGCAGCCGAATAGGACCATCATGATAAACGTGATCGCGAGTACCAGGGCGATCGCCACCACGGTTTCACTTCTCATCGAGCGGCATCTCCTGTTGGTCGGGATGGACCTCGTTCGAGCGGGTGGCTGTTACTGTAATCCCCTCGATGTGGCGCAGCTGACGATCGTGATAGCTGTAGTTCACCGGGTCGTCAGACTCCACGACGCGCATCTCGCGCACTGATGTCCAGCGCATCATGAGATCGAGCACGTTCTGCTCAGCCTCCTCCTTGGTGGCGAAGCGCAGGCCATTACCACACCACTTGCCGGTGCTGTCGGCGATCACTTCAGGGGCGTATGATTTAGTCATCTTCGCTTTCCTTTTCTGCTTGTTTGGATAGGTCATAGACTTCGGCGCACATCGTGAGCCAGCGCTTGCGATCTGCGTTGCAGTGGACCGCGATCGTAGCGGCTATACGAACGAGCGTTGCGCCAACGCACGCAACGGCCTTACTCTTTGGTTCGTCTGCGATCTCGAACGCTTGCACGACATCGCGGAGGAGATTGTAGGTCTTCTCCTGGGTGTACTTGCCGAGATCGCGTTCCACCTGGGTGAGCGGGCGTCCCATTAGTTCAGCTCCGACTTGCGCTGCTTCTCTTGCCGCAGCAGCGTTCGGTGGATGTCGTAGACCTCGCCGGTTTTCTCCAGGAAGGTCTCCAGGTTCCAGCCCAGGCCACGCACGACGAAATACGAGCATAGATGCATGCACTCCTCGGCCAGGGTGCCGGTCGAGATGTTCTCTGGCATGCCGGCGCCGTGCACCTCCTCGCCCCAGGCGAGTGCCAGCTGACGCAGGCGCTCGCGCAGGTCTAGGCGGGCTTGGTTCATTTCCTCTTGGGTCATCGGTCCATCTCCTGCAGCATGCGCTGGGCCATCTCCAGGTGCTCTGCGTCGCGCGCACCAAGTGACGGATAGTTGCTCAGTGCCTCCCGCAGCACGTTGCGGCGCACCTGGGCGCGGTGATTGTCCCGCTGCTGCTTGCGCCACTGGTTCTCCCTCCAGGCCTCTTCAATCATTGCTGCGCGCTTGATCTGCGCCACGGTTGGAATCTTCGACAGAAGCTTGCGAACAATCTGTTCGAAGTTCGCCTTGATGGGCTCGATGTGTCGCACGTCATAAGCGCCACAGTTGAAGCCATCGACGCCTTCGAGGTCGTAGCCAGCCTGCCCCCAGCGCTTGCGGCTGCGGAAGTTGGCGCGGTGCTCGCCATTGATCAGCACCTTGAAGTCGCGCTCGCGCGGAGCGACATCGCGCTCGAAGGTTATGGTAATCTCGGTCACGGCTCTTTCCTTTCATCGGTTGGGGTTTCGATCATGCGGCGCACGTAGATGCCGCTGCGGGTCAACTTCTTGCAGCGGTAGCAAGTCTCGCTGATGTCATCGCTCTCGATGAGGCGCACCGGCTCGCGCCCGGGTTCCTCGACCATCCAGCACACATCGCAGATCGGAACGGTGGCGGGTTTCATTTCCTGAATCCCTTGTTCTGCGCTCGTGCGGCGATGCGGCGAAGCCCCTGGACGAGCCCGGCGACGTAGGAGAACTGCGCCTCGTGATCGTCGGGATAAACCCTCGTTGCGGTGTCGACCGCGATCGCGAACACCTCGTTCGCCCGGGCGAGACCCATCTCGTGGGCCTGCACCATGGCCTGCTCGCGATCGACCTTCCCTAGTGCCCGTGCCATGTCTTGCCTCCATCGTGGCTGTGCAGCCCGCTCGCGACCGTCTGCTTGCTGACGCCGCGCCCGGCCATGGCCTCGGCACGCTGGATGTGCATGCGGGCCACGGCATCGCCCGTCCGCATCAGCGTGCGGTAGGCGCAGGCATCGGTGAGCCCATCACGCGAAGCGGTGTCCCAGCCGGTGAAGGCGATCGCGCCCTGGGGGCCGACGACGGCCTTGACGCGCCCCTGGGCGAGCGCCTGGGCGAGGCGCTCGACTGCGGAGCGCACCTCACGGGCGCGCTCCTGAATCGTCTGGCGTGGCTTTAAGCGGGTGTCGCAGGCCATGGTCAGAACTCCACCACGCGGGTTTGAGTCGAGACGACGCCCAGGGCCTTCAGGTCGTCGTCCACCGGCTCGACCTCGAAGTCGACCACTGGCACTGCGGCCTCGGGCGCCTGCACCTCGACGGCGTCGTCCAGGTCGAGGAAGGACGTGCGTGCTTCGGTAATCCGCTGGATGGAGACCTCATCGATCTCGACCGCACCGGTCTCGCCGGCCTTCACGATCTGCTTGGCAGCCTCACGGGCGACCTCGATCGCCTTCTGCACGCGCTCCTGGGCGTTGGGGTCCAGCATGGCGCCAATGCTCTTGGCTTTCCTGGCGGCCTCGCGCACGACGCCGACGTCCATGGCGGCGAGCCCGCGTGCCATCGTATCCATCAGCCCGCGCACCTCACTGTTGATGGCCTTGACGGCCTCGACGTCGTCGGGGCTGATCTTGCCCACCAGGACGTTGACGTCGACGGTGGTGAGATTGGAGGTGGCGTTAAACTCCTCAGCGATCTGCCGAGCCTTGGCGATCGCGGCGTCGAGCTTGTCCTTCTTCCCCTCGGGGCAGAGCAGGCAGAACTTGCTCTTGGAGCACACCGTCTGGATAGCGCTCCTGGCGAGGCTGCGGGCCTTGGTGGCGCGCTTCTGCTCGTCCTTGTCACGGGTGAGGCGGTTGGTGATCCAGGTCGCCTCCTCGCCCTCTACGGTCTCCTGGGTGCCCTGGTCGACCACGTGATAGCTCACGTTGCCGGTGATCGAGGTCGAGACCGCCACCATGAAGCCGGGGCGGAGCGTGGTGTATTGGGTCATCGGTTATTTCCTTTCAGGGGTTGGGCACCCTGCCGCAGTGGCAGGGTGCTAATGTAATGTCATGTCAGTCGATGTCAAGCACCTGGACAGGCGCCTCTGTCGTTTTCTTGTCGCTGGTGGTCGCGGCCCGGGCGCGGGTCTTGGCCCAATCACGCAGGCTCTTGATCTTCTCGCTGGCGGTCTGCGCCAGCGGCACGACGCCCTCGGCAGCCTGGATCAGGTCAGCCGTGGTCAACGCGCGCTCGCCATCGGCAAAGGCGGTGAACAGGGCCTCGGGCACCAGCGACGCCAGCTCGGCGCCCGTGAAGGTGTCGGTGTGGCGCGCGATCGCCTGGAGGTCGATGCCATCGACCTGACGCTTGAAGGTCTTGAGCGTGGCGGCCACGACCTGCACCCGCTCCTGGGCATTGGGCGTATCCACGAAGAATATCTCATCGAACCGGCCCTTGCGCAGCAGCTCGGGTGCGTTGCTGGTGATGGATGAGATGTCGTTCGCCGTCGCGATCACGAACGCCTGCGAGGTCCTGTCGTTCATCCAGCTCAAGAACGTGCCGAGCGCATCGGCGGACACGCCGCCATCGGCTGCGCCCTGCGTGGCGCCGGCCAGGGCCTTCTCAATCTCGTCCACCAGGACGATGCAAGGACCCAGGCTGTCGATGGTGTTGAGCGCCTTGCGCAACCGGCCTTCGCTCTCGCCCACGAACTTGCCCTTGAGCGCCCCGAAGTCGAGCCGCACCAGCGGGCAACGCCAGTCCCAGGCGAGCGCCTTGGGCGTGAAGCTCTTGCCGCAGCCACTGATGCCGGCCAAGAGAATCCCCTTGAGCGCGGGCAGGCCGAAGGCGCGCGCCGCAGCGGTGAAGGCGCAGGCGCGCTTGGCGACCCAGGTCTTGACGCCATCCAGCCCACCGACGTTGGCGAGCCCGCCCGGGAGTGGGTCGATCCACTCCAGCACGCCCGACTTGGCGATGACGCGCTTCTTCTCGCGGCTCACCACTGCCGGGTCGACGGTCTTGGTCTGCACGAGCGACTTGCTGTAGACCGCCTGCACCTCGGACCCGGAGAGCCCGACGGCGGCATCGATGCAGGCGTCGCGCTGGCCATTGAGGTTGAGGTCGTAGGCCTTCACGAGCCGATCGAGGATGCCGGCGACCTCGTCACGATCGGGCTGTGGCCACTCGACCACCACCACGTGGCCCATAAGCTCGGGGGGCACATCGGCGGAAGGCGTCAGCACGATAATCGCCTGGGCGACCTCCTTGGGCGTGCCTGGGAGGCTCCTGGCGAGGTTACGCAGGGGGCGCAGCGTCAGCTGGGCGCCCGGCCCACTGATCCACGCTGGCAGGTCGCGCATGACCCACACGCCGCGCTCGGCCTGCCCGTAGCGGGGGTCGACCTGGGAGCGCTCGCGGATCGCCTGGAAGGTGACATCGCAGCTGGGGGAGCCGATCGCGGGGCGCCCGTCCTGGCCGTCCTGGGGCTTGCCGGCGAGGTCGGTGACGCCCTGGCCGCAATCCCAAAACCGGCAGACGTAGCCGGCGGCGGCGGCGGCCTCGGCGAGGTAGCCCTCGACCCGGGCCTCCTCGTTGGTGACGATCCAGATCACGGCGGTGCGCGCTCGCAGCAGCGCGCTGAGGTTGGTGGCTTCTGCCTGGGAACGTGTCGGCATGGTGGTTGATCCTTTCACTTCGTGAGGGTGACTACGGTGTGGGTGTTGAACGCATCGGCGAGGCGCTGAAGCACCTCGGCTTTGCGCCGCAGGCCTTCGCGGTAGGGCTTGCGCCCGTAGGCCCTGCGCCCAAGCTCGGCGCAGAACGCTGCCCGCTGGCGCAGGATGCTGGCGACTAGGATTGCTTCCTCGGTGGTGAGGCGAACGGGATCGAGGTGCTTGGTGTTGGTGGGCATGGTCAGACTCCGTAGACGTAGGTGAGAACCAGCCCGGCGAGGGCGACGATCAGGTTGAGGGCGAAGAGCGTTTCATCGGTCATTGGTCGCGCTCGGCACGCTCGATCAGGCGGCACTCGAACGCCTCCAGCACGCGCTCGGCGCGCGGCTCGCAGTTCTTGGCGCCGCTAGAGCGGAAGCAGGTCCAGCAGGCCACGAGGCCGAAGCCCTTGGGGCGAGAGCAGAAGGGACAGGCACCGTGTGCCCTGGTCCTGGGGTAGTCGGGGGTTGATCGCATGGTAGGCCTTTCGTTTTGGGTTAGAGACAAAGCATGTCGTGAACAGACATGTAAAGCGTATTACGGGAGAACGCAAGGGGGTGAACGTAATTATTTATGCCTCTGTGGCAGGGTACACATTATATGTGTGGAGCCCGACAGTGCACGACATGTACACGAGTGAACCAGGACAGCGCTGCTGTCCCGTACCCTGGTAGCAGCGCCGGCTCTACCCCTGGGGGTGGCTACGATCGCCGACTACAAGCCATAGCGTTATCCACAGGGGGTTATTTTTCTCTTGGAGGTGGTCGCGAATCGGTCGACGCTTCGCACGCGCGCGGCCTCCGCACCCGCCGAAGCAACGCAAGAGCCTCTAGGGAAGAGCCCGCTGCAGCAGCATAAGCGGTCCAGCGAGGAAGAAAGAAGACAGTGGTGCTTGGGGCACTAAGGCGCCCGGTGTTGGGCAGGAGCCCACAATATGAGCTTCGAGGATGAGTGCATCAAAGCCGATGGGCGATACCGGGCAGGCAAGGACCCGATCGCCCTTGATCCCGAGCACTGGGACCGGGCGCGAGAGGCTCGGCGCAAGCTCCAGCGCGGATCGATCCCATCCACCTGGGATCGCCCCGAGTGGACGCTTGAGCGGCTCTACCGGCACCTCCAGCACGTCGCTGATCAGGCGAGGCTGCGTGGGTTATGACGCCGGCTGCGCGTGCTGGGCGTGCGTGCTGCGGCTGCATGGTGAGGTGGCGAGGCATCAGGCTGAGCTATCGGTGAGACATAAGGACTCGCCATGGTGACGGTGATGGAGTGCATCGGTGGTTGGTTGGTCGCGTATCATGAGATGGGTGAGTGGGTGTCGCCGGTCACCGACCCAACGAGCCTCACTGGGTGCGTGTGGATGGTCCCGGGGTGGCGCTGAGCTATGTCCCAGTGGCATAGCTTGGTTGAGAGCGGTGGTAATTGCACTGCAATATCATCGAGATCGTACTCGTTTCGTGCTTTTTGGAATGCCTCTGTAAGCCGCTAGGAGCGTCACTGGTGAGCGTTTGGGGTCGAGCTACCCCAATGACGGGCATGTCATGTAATCGCATGTAGGGTCGGTTCTCTTGGTAATTGTGTATATACAACCGAGTGAGTACAACCTGATGCAAGTTATCCTACAGCTGCAGTCACTTCTATTGCGTGGTGTGCACCCGCTCGACGCCATCCCGTTATGGCTCCAGCGCATGGTCACGTGTTATCACCCTATGACCACAACCCATGCGGGCGCTCGGGACGCTGTCGGCCTCGACAAGTCCCATGCGCGCTGGCATGGCTCCGAAGGGTATTAGGGTATGGATATCACCCTTGCCCCAGGTCCCGACGGCACGGCCATGGCGCACCGTCCTGATTGTCCTGAGGTGCAGGCACTGCGTGTGGCCGGCGAGCCGCTGATGACTCTCTTCGAGGTGCAAGGCGCCTTGGTCGACCTGACCTGCGCCAAGCACAGCTGCCTGGATGACCACGATGGCCAGTGATCGCTATCACCTGGAGCTGAAGGTGGGGTTCAGCGTCGAGCAGCAGGGCTACGTGGTTGGCGCCTTCATCGATGGCCAGCTCAAGAGCTTCCATGGGCCGTTCAAGACCACTGCCGAGGCCAAGCAAGAGCGCGATCGGTGGGTTGCCGAGCTGGAGGCCAAGGCGGCGGACTACGGTGAGGATATGAGCCGGATACTGATGCAATGACCCCACAGCTCCCTGCAACGTGGCTAGCGGAAGGCTTCTCAGGGAGACACGGTCCCCAGGATGGTGATCCGCGTGCTGTCCTGGGGGCCATGACCTTGGAGGGCGCGCGATGACTGACGCCGAGGCGCTTGAGGCTGTGCGCGGGCTCATGGCGGGCTGCGCGATCGCACCCCCGATCGGTGGCGATAGCAGGCACCCCCTTGGCCAGGACAATGCGGACAGGTTGATCGCCGCCCTCA
>Ga0073909_10000404_pt1 | contig 14387 bp, 12 predicted proteins | sample Coa_R1_6_FD_66439 | JGI IMG/M metagenome (GOLD analysis project Ga0073909, IMG submission 66439) | Surface soil microbial communities from Centralia Pennsylvania, which are recovering from an underground coalmine fire. - Coalmine... | ecosystem: Environmental > Terrestrial > Soil > Unclassified... | reverse complement strand
CTCACCGGGGCGCCGTTCGACAGCTTCATGACCCTGCGCGGGCTGCGCACGCTGCACGCGCGCCTGGAACACCACGGCCGCAATGCTCAGGCGCTCGCCGAGTGGCTCAACGCGCGCGCCGAGGTGCGGCGCGTGTGGTTCCCGGGCCTGGCGCAGCACCCCGGGCACGAGCTGGCGAAACGTCAGCAGAAGGGCTTCGGTGCGGTCGTCACGCTGGAGCTGGAAGGCGGCCACGAGGGGGTGCGCGAATTCGTCGCCGGCCTTGAGTGCTTCTCGCTCGCGGAGTCCCTGGGCGGCGTGGAGAGCCTCATCGCCCACCCGGCGAGCATGACACACGCGGCCATGGACCCGGCCGCGCGCGCCCGCGCCGGCTTGAGCGATGGCCTGCTGCGCCTGTCCATCGGCATCGAGGCACTGGAGGATCTGCGCCAGGACCTGGCGCGCGCGCTGGAGCGGGTGGGGCGGGTGATCGCGCGCCCGAGCCTCAGCCGCGCCGCCTCAGGTTGCTGAGCACGGCCGCGCCGGCCTCCGCCGAGGACACCCCGGTCGCCCCCGCGGGGGCGAGGTCGGCGGTGCGCACGCCCTCATCGAGTGCCTGGTGCACGGCCTGCTCGAGCGCGGCGGCCTCGCCCTCAAGTCCGAGCGAGTGCCGCAGCAGCAGCGCGCAGCTGAGGATCGTGCCGTAGGGGTTGGCGATGCCGCGTCCGGCGATGTCGGGGGCGGAGCCGTGAATGGGCTCGTAAATGCCGCGCGTCCCCTCGCCGAGGGAGGCCGACGGCAGCAGGCCGAGCGAGCCGGCGAGCATGGCAGCCTCATCGGTGAGGATGTCGCCGAACATGTTCTCGGTCACCAGGACGTCGAACTCGCGCGGCCGGCGGATCAGGTGCATGGCGGCGGAGTCCACCAGCAGGTGCTCGCACGTCACGTCGGGGAATTCCGCGGCCATGACCTGCGTGGCCACCTCGCGCCACAGGCGCGAGGTCTCCAGCACGTTCGCCTTGTCGATGGAGGTGAGCCGGCGCCGCCGCGTGCGCGCCAGGCGCGCCGCCACCCGCACGATGCGCTCGATCTCCGCACTCGTGTAGGTGCACAGATCGGAAGCGCTCGTGGCATCGCGGCGCTTCTCGCCGAAGTAGATCCCGCCGGTGAGCTCACGCACGAACACGAGGTCGACGCCCTCGATCACCTCGCGCCGCAGCGTGGAGGCGTCCACGAGTGCCGGGTGCACCCGCACCGGTCGCAGGTTGGCGAACGCACCGAGCGCGGCGCGCAGCCGCAGCAGCCCCTGCTCGGGACGCACTTGGGCCTGCGGGCCCGACCACTTGGGACCGCCGATCGCCCCCAGCAGCACCGCATCGGCGCTGCGGCACCCCTGCAGGGTGTGCGCGGGCAGGGGGTCCGCGTGCGCCTCGATGGCCGCGCCGCCAAAGGGTAACTCGCTGAGCTCGAAGTCGTGCCCGAAACGGTGCGCGATCGCGCTGAGACATCGAACGCCCTGGGCGATGACCTCCGGACCGATGCCGTCACCGGGCAGGACCGCGATCCGCGCTCTCATGCGCGGTGCTCGAAGGCCTCGATGTCGGCGGCGTGGGCGAGCAGGTAGCCGAGTTCATCCACGCCCTGCAGCAGGCAGTGCTGCGCGAAGGCCTCGAGCGGAAAGCTCGCCGTCACGCCCGAGGGCAGCGTGAGGGTGCGCGTGCCGATCTCGAGGCTCACCTCGCTCCCCGGGTGCGCGAGCAGCCACTCGCTCACCGGCTCCTCCACGATCACCGGCAGGAGGCCGTTCTTCAGCGCGTTGCTGCGGAAGATATCCGCGATCTCGGTGCTGATGACCGCGCGGAAGCCGTGCTCGATGAGGGCCCACGGCGCGTGCTCGCGCGAGGAGCCGCAGCCGAAGTTGCGCCCGGTGACGAGAATCTGGCAGCCGGCCGCTTCCGGGCGGTTGAGCGCGAAGTCCGCGCGCGGTGCACCGCTCACCTCGTAACGCCAGTCGGCGAACAGCTGCGCACCCAGGCCCTCGCGCGTGGTGGTGGTGAGAAAGCGCGCCGGGATGATCTGGTCGGTGTCGATGTTCGCCGCCGGCAGCACGACGGTGCGCGAGGTGAGTCGGGTGAAGGGTTGCATGGGCCGCGCTACAGCAGCTCGCGCGGATCGCTCACGCGCCCGGTGAGCGCGCAGGCGGCCGCGGTGAGCGGGCTTGCCAGGAGCGTGCGTGCCCCGGCGCCCTGGCGCCCCTCGAAGTTGCGGTTGCTGGTGCTCACCGAATATGCACCCCGCGCCACCACATCCCCATTCATCCCGAGACACATCGAGCAGCCGGATTCGCGCCACTCGGCGCCGGCCTCGAGGAACACCCGGTGCAGGCCCTCGCGCTCGGCCTGGCGCTTCACTTCCTGGGAACCCGGCACCACGAGCATCGTGAGACCGCGCGCGATGCGCCGCCCGCGCAGGAGGCGCGCGGCTTCGCGCAGATCCGACAGGCGCGCGTTGGTGCAGCTGCCGAGAAACACCACGTTCACTTTTTGATCCTTGAGCGGCTGCCCGGGCGTGAGCCCCATGTAATTCAAGGCGCGCGCGAAGGCCGCATCATCCGGGCGCACCGGGATCTGCCCGCCGATCGGCATCACCATGCCCGGGTTGGTGCCGTAGGTGATCATCGGCTCCACCGCCGCCGCGTCGATCGTCACTTCGCGCTCGAAGCGCGCCCCCGGATCGCTCGGCAGTGCGCGCCAGGCCGCGAGCGCGCGCTCCCACGCCTGCCCCTGGGGCGCGCGCGGGCGTCCGGCGAGGTAGGCGTAGGTCACCTCGTCCGGGGCGATCATGCCGGCGCGCGCCCCCGCCTCGATCGACATGTTGCACACGGTCATGCGCTCCTCCATGCCGAGCGCGCGGATGCCCGGGCCGCGGTACTCGATGACGTGCCCGGTGCCGCCGTCGACACCGATGGTGCCGATGATGGCGAGGATCAGGTCCTTGGCGCTGACCCCGGCGCTCAGGAGTCCTGAGACGTTGATCGCGAGCGCCCGCGGTTGACGCTGCAGCAGGCACTGGGTGGCGAATACGTGGCCGACCTCGGTCGTGCCGATGCCGAAGGCAAGCGCGCCGAGCGCACCGTGCGTGCTCGTGTGGCTGTCGCCGCACACGATGGTCTGCCCGGGCTGGCTCAGGCCCAGTTCCGGACCGATCACGTGCACGATGCCGCGCTGCGCATGCCGCAGCGCCAGCAACTCGATCCCGAACTCGGCGCAATTGCTCTCCAGCTGCGCCACCTGCCGGGCGGCCGAGTCAACCGCGATCGGCGCCCCGCCGAACACCTGCGCGGTCTGGGTCGGGGTGGAGTGATCCATGGTGGCGAGCGTGCGCTCGGGGCGACGCACGGTGAGGCCGCGGCTCTTGAGCACCGCGAAGGCCTGCGGCGAGGTGACCTCGTGGATCAGGTGCAGGTCCACGTACAGCACCGCGGGCGCGCTCGCGCTCTCGGGTACCACGACGTGGGACTGCCAGACCTTCTCCAGCAGGGTGCGCGGCGCGGCGCTCATCGCTTCAAGCCGGCCGCCTCATCCGGAGGCGGCCGCGCGCGGGGCGGCGGACATGTCGACGTAGTCGAGCCAGCCCCACTTGTCCTGCGTCTTGCCGGTGAACAGCCCGAAGAAGGCCTTCTGCAGGGTCTCGGTGATCGGGCCGCGCTTGCCGGAGCCGATGTTGAGGCGGTCCACCGAGCGCACCGGGGTGATCTCCACCGCGGTGCCGGTGAAGAAGGCCTCATCGGCGATGTAGAGCAGCTCGCGCGGAATGGCGCACTCCTTCACCTCGATGCCGCGCTCGCGTGCCAGGCGCATGACGCTGTCGCGTGTGAGTCCGCCCAGCACCGAGTGGGCGAGGGCGGGCGTGAGCAGCACCCCGTCCTTGACCAGGAACAGGTTCTCCCCCGAGCCCTCGCTCAGGGTGCCGTCGGCCGACAGCCCGATGCCCTCGGCGAAGCCGAGGCGCCGCGCCTCCGCGCCGATCAGATAGCTCGACAGGTAGTTGCCGCCGGCCTTGGCGAGCGCCGGCAGGGTATTGGGTGCCACCCGCTGCCAGGAGGAGATGCAGGCATCCACGCCCTGCTCCTCGGCCTCCGCGCCCAGATACTTGCCCCATTCCCAGGCGGCCACCGCCACTTCCGTCGGCGGCTCGTGCTTGGGGGTCACGCCGATCTCGCCGTAGCCGCGGAACACCACCGGCCGCAGGTACGCGCCGCGCTTGAGATCGTTGGCGGCGATGACCTGCCGGCAGGCCTCATTCAGCTGCTCGGGTGAGAAGGGCATCGGTATGCGATAGATCTTGGCCGAGTCGAACAGCCGCCGCGTGTGGTCGCGCAGGCGGAAGATGGCCACGCCCTTGGGCGTCTCGTAGGCGCGCACGCCCTCGAACACCGAGGAACCGTAGTGCAGGGCGTGGCTGAGCACGTGCACCGTGGCCTTCTCCCAGGGCACGAGCTTGCCGTTGAACCAGATGAATTGCGTGGCCGGAATGGGCATGGAGTCTCCTTAAGCGCTGGTCGCGGCGGTGCGCTCCTCGCGGGAACGGGCACCGGCAGCCGCCAGCTCGATGCGGTTGATCACCTCGAGAAACGCGCGCGTGCCCGACTCGACGATGTTGGTGCTGACGCTCGCGCCCCGGTAGGTCTTGTGATTGTACTCCACGTACACCCGCGCCTCGCCCTGCGCGTCCTCGCCCTCGCTCACCGCGTGCACCTCGAACTTGCGCAACACCACCGTGATGCCGGTCGCCGTCTCGATGGCCTTGAAGGCGGCATCCACCGGCCCGTCACCGGCGGCGGTGCGCTCGGTGAGGCGGCCGTCGGCGTGCTTGAGCGTCACCACCGCGCGCGCGGTGCCGTTGCTCTTGGCCTCGGTGGTGAGCTCGAGGAGCTCCCAGGGGCCGCTGGCGGCGCCTTCCGCGCGCAGCACCAGTGCCTCGATGTCGCCGTCGAAGAGCTCCTTCTTCTTGTCGGCGAGCGCCTTGAACTCCTCGAACACGCGGTTGAACTCGAGCTCATCGAGCTCGAAGCCCAGCGCCTGCACGCGCTCGCGGAAGGCATGACGCCCGGAGTGCTTGCCGAGCACCAGGTGGCTGCGCGACAGGCCCACATCCTCGGGGCGCAGGATCTCGTAGGTGGAATGGTGCTTGAGCATCCCGTGCTGGTGGATGCCGCTCTCGTGCGCGAAGGCGTTCTCGCCCACGACCGCCTTGTTGCGCGGGATCGGCATGCCGGTGATGCTCGAGATCAGGCGCGAGGTCGGGTAGAGGCGGTTGGTCTGGATGTTGGTGGCGACGTTGAAGAAGGCGGCGCGGGTCTTCAGCGCCATCACCACCTCCTCCAGGGAACAGTTGCCGGCGCGCTCGCCGATGCCGTTGATGGTGCACTCGATCTGGCGCGCCCCGGCCACCACCGCGGTGAGGCTGTTGGCGACCGCCATGCCAAGATCATCGTGGCAGTGCACCGAGAGGCGCACGCCCTCGATGCCACGCACGTTCTTGCGCAGATAGCGGAACAGCTCCGCGAACTCATCCGGCACCGTGTAGCCGACCGTGTCGGGAATATTGACGGTGGTGGCGCCGGCGCCGATGGCGACCTCGACCACCTGCGCCAGGAACTCAAGCTCGGTGCGCGAGGCGTCCTCGGGGGAGAACTCCACGTCCGCGCACAGCTCGCGTGCGCGGGCGACCCCGCTTGCCGCCAGGCGCAGGATTTCCTCCTGCGCCATGTTGAGCTTGTGCTGGCGGTGAATGGCGCTGGTGGCGAGGAACACGTGGATGCGATGGCGCGGCGCCGCCGCCAGCGCGCGCGCGGCGAGTTCGATGTCATCCGGGCTGCAGCGCGCCAGGCCGCAGATGATCGGGCCGTCCACCTCGCGCGCCACGGCCGCGACGCTCTCGAAGTCCCCGCGCGAGGCCGCCGGGAAGCCGGCCTCGATGACGTCCACGCCGAGCTCCGCGAGCGCGCGTGCCACGCGCAGCTTCTCGGGGCGGGTCATGCTGCAGCCGGGGGACTGCTCGCCGTCGCGCAGCGTGGTGTCGAAGATCAGTACGCGGTCGGGATTGGCTGCCATGGGTAGTTTCCGGGATTGCGGGTTAGGGGAGGGCACGCCGCGCCACCGGGGGCCGCGGCAGGCCGGATCATCAGCTGCGCTTTTCCTGCAGCCAGGCCATGCGGCCGCGCAGCGCCGCGCCCACCTTCTCGATCGGGTGGGCGATGTCAGCGCGCAGCAGCTTCTGGTAGTTGGCCTTGCCGGCCGCGTTCTCCTTGATCCACTGGCGCGCGAACTTGCCGTTCTGCACTTCCTTGAGGACCTTGCGCATCTCGTTCTTGACGCGCTCGTTCACGATGCGCGGCCCGCGCGTGAGATCGCCGTACTTGGCGGTCTCGCTGATGAACTGGTGCATCTTGGCGAGTCCGCCCTCGTAGAGCAGATCCACGATCAGCTTCAGCTCATGCAGGCACTCGTAGTAGGCGACCTCGGGCTGGTAGCCGGCCTCGACCAGGGTCTCGAAGCCCTTCACGACCAGCTCCGTGGCGCCGCCGCACAGTACCGCCTGCTCGCCAAAGAGGTCGGTCTCGGTCTCCTCGGCGAAGGTGGTCTCGAGTACCCCGCCGCGCGTGCCGCCGATGCCGTGGGCATAGGCGAGGGCGCGGGCGTGCGCCTTGCCGCTCGCGTCCTGGGCGACCGCGAGCAGGCAGGGGACGCCGGCGCCCTCCTGGTACTGGCGGCGCACCAGGTCCCCCGGACCCTTGGGGGCGATGAGCACCACGTCGAGGTCCTTGCGGGGCTTGATCTGCTTGAAGTGCACGTTGAAGCCGTGCGCGAAGAGCAGGGTGGCGCCCTTTTTCAGCTGCGCCTTGATGCTCTGATAGAACTCCTTCTGCGCGGTGTCCGGGATCAGGATGGCGACGAGGTCGGCGCCGGCAACCGCCGCGGCGGGCTCTGCGACCTTCAGGCCTGCCTTCTTGGCCTTGTTCCAGCCGGCGCCGTTCTTGCGCACGCCGACGACGACATCGAAGCCGCTGTCCTTCAGGTTCAGCGCATGCGCACGCCCCTGGCTGCCGTAGCCGAGGATCGCGATGCGGGCGCCCTTCAGGGCGCGCTTGTCGACGTCTTTATGCGAATACAGCCTCATCTGAATCACTCCTCGAAAGCCTCGTGAGGGCGGTTTGCAAGCTAAAAAAAACCCCGCAGCGGCTTGGGGGCCGGTGCGGGGTTCTTTGGTGTCTTACTTCGCTCGTGCCTGGTTTTTGTCAGGCGTTCGCGAGTGCCCCGCACCGCGCTCCGCTAAGGAGCCCCGGTACGGGAAGTGCCAGCAGCAGCGGCCGCAGAGCGCTCAGGGGCGCTGCGTTGCTTAAGGCCGAGGCGTGCGGGTAGTTCATCGGTTGCGAACAAATCCTGATGCGTCCGATAGGAGCACAGCGGGCCGGAACTTGTCAACGAGACCTAAGGCGCGCCGCGCGCCCCGTGCGCTAAGCTTCGCGCCGTGCCCGAAGGCCGCATCGTCCAGCCCAGCGCTCTCGCCGAGGGCATCTTCCGCCGCGAGATCCTGCCGTGGGGGCTTTTGGGTCTGGCGCTGGGCCTGGTCGAGGGCGCCACCGCGGCGGTGCTCGTGAAGCAGCACTTCGCAGGAGCCGCTTCCCTATTCGGGGTCAACATTGCGGTCGCGCTCGTGAGCGGCGCGCCGGCCTTCTCCAATGTCCTGAGTTTCGTGTGGGCGAACGTCGCGCACGGCCGCGCCCGCGTACAGCTGATGGTCGCGCTGCAGGCCGCCTTCGCGCTGCTCGTCGGTTCGGTGGCCTTCGGCTCACGCGCCGCTTCCGGGCTGGTGCTGACGGTGGGCTCGATCATCGCCGCACGCGTGGTGTGGGCCGGGATCCTGACGGTGCGCGCGGCGGTCTGGACGGCGAACTACCCGCGCCGGGTGCTGGCGCGCATCACCGGTCGCATCGTGATCGTGAACTCGATCGCCGTGGCGATCTCGGCGGCACTGGTGGGGTGGGCGCTCGAGGCGCGCGCCATCGATGCGCGCTGGCTGTACGGCCTGGGGGCGCTCGCGGGCCTCCTCGGCGCCTGGCTGTACCGCGCCATGCGCGTGCGGCGCGAGTTCCAGCTGCTGGCCGCGGAGGCGGCGACCGGGGCGAGCCGCGAGCCGTTCAGTCTTACGATGCTGACGCAGATTCTCAAAGGGGATCCGGCCTACCGCGAGTACATGCTGTGGATGGGTATCTTCGGCGGCGGCAACCTCATGCTGACCGCACAGCTGGTGCTGTTGTTTTCCGAGCAGCTGCACCTGACGAGCGCGCTGCAGATCGGCCTGCTCGCCGTGGTGCCCCTGATCACACAGCCCCTGTTCATGCCCTGGTGGGCGCGGCTGTTCGATGGTTCGCACGTGGTGCGCTACCGTTCGCGCCAGGGCTGGGCACTGGTGCTGGCGTGCTGCACGCTGTGCCTGGGCGTATTCACGCGCTCGCTCGTGCTCTTGTGGGCGGGCGCGGTGCTGCTGGGCGCGGCCAATGCCGGTGCTAATCTAGGCTGGAACCTGGGCCACAACGATTTCGCCTCCATCGGGCGCGCGCAGCACTACATGGGCGTGCACGTCACGCTCACCGGCCTGCGCGGCGGCATCGCGCCGCCGCTCGGCGTGCTCGCTTACATGGGGCTGGAGTACTGGCACCACGGAGCCGGCCGCTACGCGCTGGTGCTGCCCGTGGCGCTGACGACCGCCGGCGCGCTGGGCTTCTCGCGCATGGGCCGGGCGCTGGCGGGGTAGGCAATCGCAACCACACGAATCACGGGACTCTAAGAAGCATGGCAAAAAAGAAGACCGATCCGCGCGCCTACTCGCGCGTGGTCATGGACGGGGACAAGCAGGCGCCCTCGCGCGCGATGCTGCGGGCGGTAGGCTTTGCGGAGGCGGACTTCGCGCGCCCGCAGATCGGCGTCGCCTCCACCTGGGCCAACGTCACTCCCTGCAACATGCACATCGGTGAACTGGCACGCGAGGCGTGCCTCGGCGTGGATGCCGCGGGCGGCAAGAGCGTGCTGTTCAACACCATCACGGTCTCGGACGGCATTTCGATGGGAACCCCGGGGATGCGCTATTCACTGGTGTCGCGCGAGATCATCGCCGACTCCATCGAGGCGGTGGCGGGCGCCGCCGGTTTCGACGGCTTCGTGGCCGTCGGCGGCTGCGACAAGAACATGCCCGGCTGTGCCATGGCCATGGCACGGCTGAACCGCCCGGCGATCTTCGTCTACGGCGGCACCATCCGTCCGGGCGCGCAGCGGCGCGATATCGTCTCGGTGTTCGAGGCGGTCGGTGCGCACGCGGCCGGCACGCTCTCGGATGCCGGCCTGCTCGACATCGAGCGCACGGCGATTCCCGGTCCGGGCAGCTGCGGGGGCATGTACACGGCCAACACCATGGCCTGCGCGATCGAAGCCTTGGGCTTGTCCTTACCCGGCAGCTCCGCGCAGGAGGCGGTCGGACAGGACAAGCGCTCCGACTGCCGCCGCGCCGGAGAAGCCGTGGTGCGCCTGGTGCGCGCGGGCTTGAAGCCGCGCGACATCCTCACGCGCCGCGCGTTCGAAAATGCCATCACGGTGGTCATCGCGCTCGGCGGCTCCACCAATGCCGTGTTGCACCTGCTTGCGATCGCGGACGCCGCCCGCGTGCGCCTGACCCTGGATGACTTCACGCGTATCGGCCGCCGCTCGCCGGTGCTCGCGGACCTGCGCCCGAGCGGGCGCTACCTGATGTCCGAACTGGTGGCGATCGGCGGCATTCAGCCCCTCATGAAGATGCTACTCGAGGGGGGGCTGTTGCACGGGGGCTGCGTGACTGTCACCGGCCAGACATTGAAAGAGAATCTGGAAAAGACACCCATGTACATGAGCGGGCAGGACATTGTCCGCCCCCTATCGGACCCGCTGAAGAAGGACAGTCACCTCGTGGTGCTCTACGGCAACCTCGCACCCGAGGGCGCGGTCGCCAAGATCACGGGCAAGGAGGGCGAGCGCTTCGCGGGCCGGGCGCGCGTCTTTGACGGCGAGGAACGCGCCACCGAGGCGATCCTCGCCGGCCGCGTGCGCGCGGGCGACGTGGTCGTGATCCGCAACGAGGGCCCGCGCGGCGGCCCGGGCATGCGCGAGATGCTCTCCCCGACGGGCGCGATCATGGGCCGCGGGCTGGGGGACAAGGTGGCGCTCATTACCGATGGACGTTTTTCCGGCGGCAGCCACGGGTTTGTGGTCGGACATATTTCTCCGGAAAGTGCCGTGGGCGGCCCCATCGGGCTGCTGCGCAGCGGCGACCGCATCACCATAGATGCCACGAAACGCGAGCTTTCGGTGCAGCTGCCGGCGGTTGAACTAAAGCGCCGCCGCGCGGCCTGGAAGCCGCCGAAGCCTTACGCGACCACGGGCGTGCTGGCAAAGTACGCACGCCTTGTCGGCAGCGCCTCGCAAGGAGCGGTGACTGAGGCGATACAGGCACGTCGGCGTACTTCTTAAGCCTTCGCCGGAGTTGTCAGCCCCAAAGGCAGCGGTTACAGTTCGCGCAAGCGTTCGTTGCTGCGTGAGCTGCGCGCACCGTCCGGGGCCGATTCCTATAATCACGCGCCCGCCGGACCGGATGCCGGAAAAGGTTTGCTGGCCGATATGATGCAAGGGAGTCCGCAGGGATAACTGCTGCGGGCCCGAGGTCCGGGTTCTTCGGTTGGAGCGCCGACATGACAGTCGGTGCGGCCCGGGGGCGATCCGGTGTGTTTGGATAGCTGACGACGATTAGCAACACATGGCAGCCCATCTCGAAGAAGACTCTGGTTTTTTCACGCGCCGCGGAATCGTGGTGGCCGCCATCCTGGCGCTGCACGTGTTCATCGCCTGGGCGCTGGCCACGGGCCTGGCGCGCCGCGCAATTGAAATCATCGCGCCGCCGATCCAGACCGTGATCGAGACCGAGACTCACAAGGAAGCGCCGCCGCCGCCGCCACCGCCGCCGACCTTCGAGCGCCCGCCGGTGGAAATCCCGCCGAGCGATACCATCGTGGAGATTCCGGCGGCCGTGACCACCACGGCGATCAGCAACACGACCACCAAGCCGGTCGCAGCTCCGGCCGCCGTGCATCAGGGGGTCAGGACTCCCCCGAAGATCGGCAAGGGCTTCCCCAACACGGAAGACTTCTATCCGGCCGCCTCCAAGCGCCTCAATGAGGAAGGCTCGCCCACCGTGCACGTGTGCATCGGCGCCAGCGGCAAGCTCACCGCAGCGCCGACGATTGCGCAAAGCTCGGGCAGCACGCGGCTCGACGATGGCGCGCTCGCGCTGGTGAAGGCCGGCGCCTCGAAGATTGTCCCGGGCACCGAAGACGGCAAGCCGGTCGATGCCTGTTTTGACTTCCGCATCAAGTTCCAAATGACCAGATGACCCAGCCGCCGCCCCGCAACGGGCGGTTTTTTTCGAGGAAACTATGGAAAACCAAGTCCAACCAGCCGTTCCCGTTGTCCCGACCGTGCAGACGGATAATCCGTATGGTCTTGCCGCGCTCTGGCAGACCGGCGACATCATCGCCCGTTCGGTGCTCGTTCTCCTTCTCATCATGTCGCTCGCCTCCTGGTACGTGATCCTCACGAAGCTCTGGGACCAGAACAAGCTGAAGAAATCCGTGAAGATCGTGGAAAAGCAGTTCTGGACCGCGCCTTCGGTAAAGGACGGCGTCGAGCGCCTGAAGAAGGGCGATGAGTTCCGTGGTATCGCCGAGGACGGCCTGCGCGCCGCCTCGCACCATGACGGGCGCCTGACGGACCGCATCGACCTGCACGAGTGGATCACCATGTCGCTGCAGCGCGCGGTCGACGGGGTGATCAGCAAGATGCAAAGCGGGCTCGGGCTGCTCGCGACGGTCGGTTCGGTGGCGCCGTTCGTCGGCCTGTTCGGCACGGTGTGGGGCATCCTGAACGCGCTGGTCGGCATCGGTATCGCCGGCCAGGCGAGCATCGACAAGGTGGCCGGCCCGGTCGGCGAGGCGCTGATCATGACGGCGATCGGCCTGTTCGTCGCGGTCCCGGCGGTCATGGGTTACAACTGGCTGCTCGGCCGCAATAAGTCACTCCAGGACTCCCTGCGGAACTTTGCGAGCGATCTGCATGCCTATCTGGTAAGCGGTGCCCGCATGCCCACCGAAGGGGTGGGCGGGGCCCGGCCGGCGGCTGCGAAGGCTTCAGCGGTCAACAAGTAAGTTGCCGCGGTGTGCTGGGAGCGGGGCGCCTTAACGGCGCCCCGCGTCTTCCGGGCAGAGCGCGTTGAGGAGTAGCTCTCGATGTCAATGAACGTCGGCGGTTCCGGCGCAGAACGGAACACAGAGGTGATGTCGACCATCAACACCACGCCCCTGGTGGATGTGATGCTGGTACTGCTCATCATCTTTCTCATCACCATTCCCGTCATCAACAAGACGGTGAAGGTGAACCTTCCCAAGGCGGTGAATATCCCGACGCAGACGAAGCCGGAGAACATCACGATTGCCATCGACAAGGAAGGCGTCGCGTACTGGAACGACAAGCGGCTCGCCAGCCGCGAGGACCTGCTCGCCCAGGTCAAAGCGGCCGCGATAAGAAAGCCGCAGCCGGAGATTCATATTCGCGGTGATAAAGACACGCGCTACGAGGCCATCGGGCGGGTCATGTACATGATCCAGCGCGGTGGGGTGCAGAAGGTCGGCTTCCTGACCGAGCCCGACCACGGCGTGCGCGGTTATCGCTAGGGTTCCCGAGGAGTTCTACCCATGTCAATGAGTGTTGGTTCCAGCGCGGGCGAGGCGATGTGCGACATCAACACCACGCCCCTCATCGATGTGATGCTGGTGCTGCTGGTGACCCTGATCGTATCGCTGCCGGTCATGACCCACGCCGTCAAGCTGGACATGCCCAATCCGAATGCACAGCCGCCGCCGCCGGAGACGCCCCCGGAGGTGATCGATCTTGAGATCGACTCGGACGGCACCGTGGCCTGGAACGGCACGCCGGTGTCGGGCATGGAGCAGCTGGAGGGTTATTTCCACAACTCCGCCACCAAGGAACCGCAGCCGGAAATCCACCTGCGGCCCGACCGGCGGGCGCGGTATGGCGTGGTCGCGCAGGTGCTCGCCGCAGCCCAGCGCAACCGCATGGTGAAGATCGGCTTCACCAACGTGGCGGAATTCAGCAACTAGTCATCAGCAATGCGAAACATCACCATGAAGGTCACAGTTAAATTCGCGCTCGCGCTCGCGGTGAGCCTCGCTCTCCTGGCCAGCGGCGCGCCCACCTGGGCTGCCGCCAAGAACACCAACAGCGAAAAGGTCGCTAAGATCCTGAAGCCGGCGCAGGAAGCCCTGCAGCAAAAGAAGTACGCCGACGCACTCGCCAAGATCCGCGAGGCGCAGGCGCTGCCGGAGAAGACGCCGTTCGATCAGTACACGATCCACGAGTTCGCCTGCCAGGCGAACATCGGCGCCGGCAACTACGCGGAGGCCGCCAAGGAGTGCGAGGCGCGCCTCGATGACCAGTTCATGCCCGAGGCCGACAAGCCGCAGATGATCAAGCTGCTCTTGGCCCTCAACTATCAGCTCAAGAACTACGACAAGGCCATCGACTACGGCCAGCGCGCGCTCAAGGGCGGCTTCGCCACGGAAGAGAACAAGAACTTCCTCGCGCAGGCCTATTACCTGAAGGGCGACTGGAAGAATTCACTGAAGATGGAGGAGGCGCTGGTCGATAGCGACATCAAGGGCGGCCAGGTCCCCAAGGAGCAGCAGTTGAGCCTCGTCCTGAGCTCCTGCGTGAAGCTCGAGGACAAGGCCTGCCAGCAGCATGCGCTCGAGCGCATGGTGGCGTACTACCCCAAGCCCGAGCACTGGAAGAACCTGCTCTTCAGCGTGCAGCAGCAGGCTTCCGGGAACGATGCCAACACCCTGCAGACCTTCCGGCTGATGTCGGAAGTGGACGTGCTCGAGAGCCCGAGCGACTACAACGAAATGGCGCAGCTCGCGCTCGAGGCCGGCTCCCCGGGCGAGGCACAGAAAGTGCTGGAGAAGGGCTTTGCCGCCAACGTGTTCAACGAGCAGCGCGCCAAGGACCGCAACACGCGCCTGCTCGAGACCGTCAAGAAGAACGTGGCCAGCGACCAGGCGGCGCTGCCTAAGACCGAGAAGGAGGCCGAGGCCGCCACGACCGGCGCCAAGAACTTCGGCGTCGGGCTTGCCTACTTCGGCTACGGCCAGTACGACAAGGCTGCGGACCAGATCTCCAAGGGCCTCACCAAGGGCGGCCTGCGCAACGATGCCGAAGCACACCTGCTGCTCGGCATCGCGCAGCTCA
>Ga0073909_10000401_pt1 | contig 14500 bp, 12 predicted proteins | sample Coa_R1_6_FD_66439 | JGI IMG/M metagenome (GOLD analysis project Ga0073909, IMG submission 66439) | Surface soil microbial communities from Centralia Pennsylvania, which are recovering from an underground coalmine fire. - Coalmine... | ecosystem: Environmental > Terrestrial > Soil > Unclassified... | reverse complement strand
ACGGCGTGATGGCGTACTCGGTGGCGCAGCGCACGCAGGAGATCGGCATCCGCATGGCGCTCGGCGCCCAGACGCGCGACGTCGTGCGCCTGGTGGTGGGGCAGGCGATGCGGCTCACGCTCATCGGCTCCGGCATCGGGCTCGCGGCGGCGTTCGCGCTCACGCGCGGCATGGCGTCGCAGCTCTTCGGCGTTTCCACCACCGACCCGCCCACCTATGCCGTGGTGGCGATGATCCTCGTGCTTTCGTCCGTGCTCGCGGCCTGGGTGCCGGCCTACCGCGCCACGCGCGTCGACCCGATGCGCGCGCTGCGGGTGGACTGAGGCGCTGCGCACCGACTAGCTCACGTCATGCCGGACGGGAGGGACCATCGCCATGAACCACGCACTCGACCTGCTGCTCCAGGACGCGCGCTACGCGCTGCGCTCGCTGCGCCGCGCGCCGTTGTTCGTGCTCACGGTGCTGACGATCGTCGCGCTCGGGACCGGCGTGGCGAGCGGCCTCTTCGGCGTCGTCCACCACCTGCTGGTGCAGCCGTTCGCGGTGGCGGGACACGAACACGTGATGCTGTTCACCGACCGTGCGGCGAAGCGCGGCGAGATCCGCGGCGGCATGTCGGTCGCCCGCTTCCTCGCCTACCGCACGGGCACGACGCAGCTCGAGCACGTCGAGGCGTACGCGAGCGACGACGCGGTGCTGGAGGGACGCGACGGCTCGGAGTACGTGGGGGCGGCGCGCGCCACGCCGGGGCTGTTCGCAGCGCTGGGCGTGCGGCCGCGGGCGGGGCGTGACCTCAATGCCAGCGATGCGGTCGTGGGCGCACCCGCGGTGGCCATGGTCTCCGAGCGCTTCGCGCGCGCGCACACGGAAGCCGGGGCTTCGATCGTGGGCCGCACGGTGCGCCTGGACGGCACGCCGACGCTGATCGTGGGCGTGGTGCCGGTCGAGGGCGAGCTGCCGGTCGGCGCCGACGCGTGGCGGCCGCTGGCGCTCGCGCCCGACGCGCCGCGCGACGACCGTCCGCTCCTGGGTGTCGCCCGCCTGCGCCACGGCGCGAGCGCGGCCTCGGCGCGCACGGAACTCGCGGCGATCGCCCGCGGCGAGACGGCGCGGTTCCCGGCCACCGAGTCGGATCTCGCGCTCGAGCTCGAGCCCATCGCCCAGGGCATCCAGGACCCGATCTCACCCACGTTCGAAAAGGTGGCTTCGGCGGCGGTGCTGCTCACGCTGCTCGTGGTTGCGGCGAACCTGGCCGGGCTCCAGCTCGCGCGCGGCGCGGCACGGCGCCGCGAGTGGGCGCTGCGCGCCGCGATCGGCGCCACGCCCGCGCGGCTCTCGCGTCAGAGCATGGTCGAGAGCCTGATCCTCACCGGCGCCGGCGGGCTGATCGCGTGGTGGGTCGCGGCCGCCACCGTGAACATGATGCGGCTGAGCGTCCCGCCCACGGTCACACGTTTCATCCCCGGCTGGAGCGCCATCGGGGTCGACGGCACGCTGCTCCTGGTCGTGATCTCGGTGACGCTCGTCACCGGTGTCGCGTTCGGCTGGGTGCCCGCGCTGCACGCCGGGCGCGCACCCGCGGCCCTGGCGCTCCGCGGCAGCGGCCCGGGAACGCTGGGCTCGGTGCACGCGCGCTCGCGCGCCGCACTCGTGATCGTCGAGGTGGCGCTGTCGCTCGCGCTGCTCGTGGGCGGCGTGCTCATGGTCGACGGTTTCCGCCGGCTCGGTGGCACCTCGCTCGGCTTCGAGCCGCAGGGCGTGCTCACGTTCCAGGTCACGCTGCGGAAGCCGGCCTACGCCGACGACGCCACGCGCGTCGCCTACCATGACCGCCTGCTCGAGCGGCTCGCGGCGCTGCCGGGCGTGGAGGGCGCGGCGATGATCAACCGGCTGCCCTCGTCCGGGAGCATGGGCACGCTGCCGGTCACGCCCGAGGGCGGCGTGGGCGCCGCCGACCGTGCGCTTCGGGCGTCGCCCCGCATGGTCACGCCGCGGACTTTCGACGTGCTCAGGCTGCCCGTGCTCCGCGGTCGCGCGCCCGCTCCGTCGGACGACCACGGTGCCCCTGACGTGGCCCTGGTGAACGAGTCGCTGGCGCGGCGCGCCTGGCCGGGGCTCGACCCGATCGGCCGCCGGCTCACCATCGACTCGCGCGCGGTCACGGTCGTGGGCGTGGTGAAGGACGTGAAGCGCAACTGGTACGAGCGCGACATCGCGAACATGCTCTACCTGCCCGACGCGCAGTGGGGAGCGTCCACCATGCAGGTGATCCTCCGCGCGCAGGCCGGCCGCGATCCCAGCCTGCTCGGCGCGCCCGCGCGCCGCGCGCTCGCGGCGCTCGACCCGCTGGTGCCCGCGCAGCGCATGATCCCGCTCGAGGAATACCTGGCCGAGCAGACGTCGGGCGTGCACTTGGGCGCACAGGTGATGTCGTGGCTCGGCGCCTTCGCACTGTTGCTCGCCGCGATCGGGCTCAATGCGCTCATCGCCTTCCACGTTGCCCAGCGCTCGCCCGAGTTCGGCGTGCGCATGGCGCTCGGGGCGCGACGCGAGGACATCCTCACGCTCGTGCTCGGCGAGGGCTGGCGGCTGGTGATGGCCGGCTTCGCCATCGGCCTGCCGCTCGCCGTGTCGCTGGGCGCGGTCATGACCGCGACGTTGTTCGGCGTGGTGCGACCGGATCCGTTCGCGCTCTCCGGCGTGCTGCTCCTGCTCGTGGCCGCAGCACTGCTGGCGCTGGCGGCGCCGGCATGGCGCGCGAGCCGGCTGGATCCGGTCGAGGCGCTGCGCCGTGATTGATCGCTCCCCTTGGGTCCGCTCTCCGATGGAGTCACCGATGACACACCTGCGCGTCTGGAGTTTGACGTTGTTCGCTGGCGCCATGCTCGCCGCGGTGCCGGTCGCCGCCTCGGATGTGAAGCAGCTCTTCGACCACGGCTACCTGCGGAAGGCGGCGGCCGAGTGCGAGCAGCGGCTGGCGGCGAATGCGAAGGATGCCGAGGCGGGCGCGCTGCTGGCGCGCATCCGCGCCGAGCAGGGCGACACGGACGCAGCGCTCAAGCTGGCGAACGCCGCCGTCGCGGCGGACCCGAAGAGCGCCGACGCCCAGTACGCGCTGGCCGAGTACTACGGCCGCGAGGCGCGAGACGCGAGCGTGTTCCGCCAGGCGGGCCTCGCCGGCAAGATGAAGAAGGCGTCCGAGGCGGCGCTGGCGATCGACCCCAACCACATCGACGCGCTCGAGATCTCGTCCGACTTCTACCGCTTCGCGCCCGGCATCATGGGCGGCGACAAGAAGAAAGCGGTCGAGTACATCGACCGCATGGTGAAGGCGGACCCCGTGTCCGGGTGGCTCAAGCGTGCCGAGGTGGCGATGAGCGGCAAGGACAAGGACAGCGTGCGCGCCGCCGAGTGCTACCGCCAGGCGGCCGCGGTGCAGCCGGTGAGCCCGCGCGCCGAGGTGGCGCTCGCGTTCTGGCTCCTGCAGCCTTGGCGCGATCCGGCCACCTCCGAGAAGCTGGCGCTCGCCGCGGTTCAGGCCGAGCCCTGGCGAACGGGCGGCTGGCAGTGCCTGGCCGCGCTCTACGCCTACCAGGAACGCTGGGCCGACCTGGACGACGTGCTCAAGAAGTCGGAGGCCGCCGAGCCCACGCACCTGGCGCCCTGGTACACGGCGGCGCGACAGCTCCTCAACGCTGGCAAGGATTCGGCCCGTGCCGAGAGCTACCTCCGGCATTACCTCACGGTCGAGCCCGAGATCGGCTCGCAGACCTGGGCCGCGGCACGCTGGCGCCTGGGGCAGGCGCTCGAGAAGCAGGGCAAGAAGTCGGAAGCCGTGGCGGAGATGGAGACGGCGGTGAAGCTGGACCCGAAGCTCGAGGATGCGAAGAAGGACTTGAAGCGGTTGCGCGGCTGAAAGGAGCGTTGTCGTGAACACATCGGTTTCGGCGCAGTCGAGCACGCCGCGCCGGCAGGACGTGGAGCCGCTGGTGCGGCTCCGGAACATCGAGAAGAGCTTCGATCACGGCGCCGGCCGCTTCCACGTGCTGCGCCGCATCGACCTCGACGTGCGGCCCGGCGAGTTCGTCTCGGTGATGGGACCCTCGGGCGCGGGCAAGTCCACCTTGCTCCACCTGCTCGGGCTCCAGGACGGCGACTGGACGGGGGATTACGCGCTCGGCGGCGTCTCGGTCGGGCCGCTCGAATCGAAGGCGCGCGCGCGGCTCCGGAACGAGAACATCGGGTTCGTGTTCCAGAGCTACCACCTGCTGGACGAGCTCACCGTGGCGGAGAACCTGGACGTGCCGCTCTCGTACCGGGACGTCCGCCGCAGCGAGCGCGAGTCGCTGGTGGCGGAGACACTCGACCGTTTCGGCCTCGCGGCGCGCGCGAAGCTCTACCCGCGGCAGCTCTCGGGCGGACAGCAGCAGCTGGTGGGGATCGCCCGCGCGCTCGTCTCCAAGCCGCGGCTGCTGCTCGCCGACGAGCCCACCGGCAACCTCCACAGCGAGCAGGCGCGCGAGATCATGCAGCTCTTCCGCGAGCTGAACGCCGCGGGCATGACCATCGTGCAGGTGACGCACTCGGAGGAGAACGCCCGCCAGGGCACGCGCGTGGTGCGCCTGCGCGACGGCTGGATCGACTCGGACGAGCAGGGCGGATAGCGAAGCGGGTTTGCCGGAAGACGCGGCCGCGCTCACAGTGCGCCGCGTGAGCGACGAGCCGCGTGACCCGCTGCCGCCGGCGGGCGAGCCGGGGATCGACATCGACGAGGCGGGCTACGTGCCGCCCGACCCGGAAGAGCCGCCGCCCGTGGAGTTGGGCCGCGTCGGCGACGTGCTGCCGTGGAGCACGTCGTCCGTGCTCCTCGCCTGGGCGCTCGTGTTCTTCTGGTTCGCCTCGCGCGCGCAGATGGAGCTGAGCCCGGCCTATCTCGCGTGGGGCGCCAACGTCGACGGCCGGCCGCCGGGGGAGACCGCGTGGCGGCTCTTGGCGTCGACGTTCCTGCACGCCGGCGCCGCGCACGTGGGGATGAACGCCGTGAGCCTGCTCCTGTTCGGCTCCAGCGTGGAGGCGGTGTTCTCGCGCTGGACGTTCTGGATCGTGTACGCGTTCGGGGGTGCCGCCGCCTCGGCGGGAAGCCTCGCCTGGCACGCGTGGCGCCACCCCGGGACCATGCGGATGAGCGTCGGTGGCTCGGGCGCGATCTTCGCGTTGGGCGGCGCGCTGCTCGCCTCTGCGATCCGGCTGCGCGGCCGGCTCGCCGTGGGCCGCGCACGCGCGCTCGCCGCGGGCGCGCTGTTCCTGCTCACGCAGAGCCTGGTCGCGGGCTTCTCGCACCTGGGCACCGACAACGCCGCGCACGCGAGCGGGCTCGTCGCGGGCTTCGCGATCGGCGCGATGCTGCCGGTCTCCGAGCGATTGGGCGGTGGCCGGACGCCGGCCGTGGTCGCGGTCACGGGCGGGCTCGCCGCGGCCGCGGCGCTGGTGGCGTTCGCGGTCGCGGTGGCCTCGGGCGTGCGCGCGGGGTATTGACCACGCGGCTCGGCGCCATGCGGGGTCTGCTAAAATGATGCTTCCCGCACGCCGAGAACCGGGGCGGGAGCCAGCCATGCCAAGACCTCGTCTGAACCCACACGACCGCGCCCGTGCCGCCGCCTGCGCGCTGCTGCTCTCGCTGGCGATCGGGTCCGCGCGCGCCGCGAGCCTGACGACGAGCGAGCCTTCCTCGGCGCCGGGCTCGTCGCGCTTCACTTGAGCGCCCTACTCGGTCCCGTCGGGACCGGTCACGGACTCCGAGTTCGCGCTCTTCCATCTGCAGCGCGCGCTCTACGACCCGGTCGACCCGCGGCTCTTGGGCGCACTCACGCCCGATCTCCAGTACCGGGTGAACGGCGAGGTGTATCGCTTCGGCGCCGAGAAGACGCTCAAGCGCTTCGTCGGCGAACCGGAGCTCTGGTGCGGCGTGCTGCGAGACCCGGTGAGCGGCGAGCGCTTCCTGCCCAGCACGCACTCGCCGCGGCTCTATTTCGTGGGCGGGCCCTACTATTTCTCCAGCGATTCGACGCACGACAAGTTCCTGGACGACCCGGGCCGCTACGAGGTGAAGCGGGCGCTGTAGCCCCGGCGCCACGCCGCGTTTTCCGCTAACTTCCGCGGTCATGACCTCAACGTCGCGCTACGTGCACGGCACGCATCCCGAGGAGCAGCGGCGGCTCGCGGACCTGAACGCGCTCGTGAACCAGGCTTCGCTCGCGGCACTGCAGCCGAAGCGCGGCGAGCGCGCGCTCGACGTGGGATCGGGCCTCGGGCAGTTCGCGCGCGCGCTCGCGCAGGCGACGGGCACGCGCGTCGTGGGTGTCGAGCGGAGCCCGGAGCAGCTCGCACGCGCGGAGGCGCTCGCGATCGAGGCCGACGAGGGCGGGCTCGTGGAGTTCCGCGCCGGCGATGCGCTCGCGCTCCCACTCAGCTCGTCCGAGTGGGGGAGCTTCGACCTCGCGCACGCGCGCTTCCTCCTCGAGCACGTGCCGGAGCCACAGGAGGTGGTGAACGGCATGGCGCGCGCGGTGCGCTCTGGCGGCCGCGTGGTGCTGGAGGACGACGACCACGAGATGCTGCGCCTGTGGCCCGAGCCCCCCGGCGTGATGAGCGTGTGGCGCGCCTACATCCGCACCTACGACCGGCTCGGCAACGACCCGCACGTCGGCCGGCGGCTGGTCGAGCTGCTCGCGAACGCCGGGCTCGAGCCGCGGCGGATCGCGCTGCCGCTGTTCGGTGCCTGCGCGGGCGAAGCATCGTTCCCGGCCTACGTCGCGAACCTCGCCGGGGTCCTGTCCGGCGCCCGAGACGCCATCCTCGACACCGGCGGCGTCTCGCGCGAGGGCCTCGATGCGGCGCTGGACTCGATCCGCGTGTGGGGTGAGCGGCGCGACGCCACGTTCTGGTTCACGATCAGCTGGGCCGAGGCGGCGAAGCCGTGAGCACGGACGGGACTGTCGAGCGCGTGCCGCGGGTGCTCGCGGCGGACGACGATCCCGATGTGCTCGCGGCGCTCAAGCTCCTGCTCCGGGCGGAAGGCTTCGAGTTGGAGACCGCCGCGTCGCCGGCGCGCGCGCTCGCGGCGATCGAGAGCCACGACTTCGACGTCGCCCTGCTCGACTTGAACTACGCGCGCGACACCACCAGCGGCCGCGAGGGCCTGGAGCTGGTGGAACGGCTGCGCGCACTCGACGCCACGCTGCCGGTGGTGGTGATGACCGCGTGGGGCAGCGTCGAGGGCGCGGTCGCCGCGGTGCGCCGCGGCGCGCGCGACTACGTGCAGAAGCCGTGGGACAACGCCCGGCTCATCCAGACGCTGCGCACGCAGGTGGAGCTGGGCCGGGCGCTGCGCGTGGGCCAGCGGCTCGAGCACGAGAACCGACTGCTGCGCCGCGAGGGCATGCCGGTGATGATCGCCGACTCGCCGGTGATGCGCCCGGTCCTGGACCTGCTTGCGCGCGTCGCGCCCAGCGACGCCAACGTGCTCGTGACCGGCGAGCACGGCACGGGCAAGGAGCTGGTGGCGCGCATGCTGCATTCGAGCTCGGCCCGCGCGCACCGGGCGCTGGTCACCGTCAACGTGGGTGGCCTCGCCGAGGGCGTGTTCGAGAGCGAGCTGTTCGGCCACGTCAAGGGCGCGTTCACCGGCGCGGCCGCGGATCGTGCCGGCCGCTTCGAGCTCGCCGACGGTGGCACGCTGTTCCTCGACGAGATCGCGAACGTGCCGCTCGCCCAGCAGGCGAAGCTCCTGCGCGTGCTCCAGACCGGCGAGTTCGAGCGCGTCGGCAGCTCGCGCACGCGCTCGGTGAGCGTGCGGCTCGTCTCGGCGACGAACGCCGACCTGCACAAGGAGGCGGCCGAGGGCCGCTTCCGCGAAGACCTGTTGTTCCGCATCAACACCGTCGAGGTGCGCCTGCCGTCGCTCCGCGAGCGGCGCGAGGACATCCCGGCGCTGGCCGCGCATTTCCTGCAGTCGCACGCGCGGAGGTACCGGAAGCACGTGGAGTCCCTCGATCCCGAGGCACTGCGCGCGCTGCTCGCGCACCCGTGGCCCGGGAACGTGCGCGAGCTGGACCACGTCATCGAGCGCGCGGTGCTGATGGCGCGCGGGGATTCGCTCGAGCCCGGCGACCTCGGGCTGCGTGCGCCGGCGGCCGGCGCGGCATCGCTCGAGCAGATGACGCTCGACGAGGTCGAGCGCGTGCTCATCCAGAAGGCGCTCGCCCGGCACGGCGGCAACGTCAGCGACGCCGCGAAGACGCTCGGGCTCTCGCGCAGCGCGCTCTATCGCCGGCTGGAGCGGCACGGACTCTAGGACCGATGCCCAAGCGCCGCCGCCGCATGCGCTGGGAGACCCAGATCGTGCTGTTCACACTCGCGGGCGGCCTGCCGGCGTTGATCCTCGCCACGCTCTACCTCGCGCACGCGGTGGCCGATCCGTCGCTGCGCGGATTGATCCTCACGGCGCTGTGGTTGTCGTGGTTGATCTGTGCAGGCGTCGCCGTCGAGCGCGCGGTGCGGCCGATGCAGACGCTCTCCAACATGGTGGCCGCGATCCGTGAAGGCGACACGTCCATACGCGCGCGCGGCGCCGATCCCGAGGGCGCATTGGGCCTCGCGCTGTGGGAGGTGAACGCGCTCACCGAGGCGGTACGCCGGCAGCGGTTGGGCGCCATCGCCGCCACCGCGCTCCTGCGCCGCGTCATGGACTCCGTGGACGTCGCGGTGGTCGGCTTCGATCCCGAGCGCCGGCTGCGGCTCGTGAACGGCGAGGGCGAGCGCCTCCTCGGCCGGCCCTCCGAGCGGCTGCTCGGTCTCGAGGCGCAGTGGCTGGGACTCGGGACCTGCCTCGAGGGGGAGACGCCGCGGCTCGTGGACCTGCGGCTCGCGGGTGCCTCCGGGCGCTGGGAACTGCGGCGCGGCCAGTACATCCAGGACGGCCGCCCGCACGAGCTGGTGTTCCTTTCCGATCTGTCGCGCGCGTTGAGGGAGGAAGAGCGCGAGGCGTGGCAGCGGCTGATCCGCGTGCTCTCGCACGAGATCAACAACTCGCTGGCGCCCATCCAGTCCATCGCCGGCAGCCTGCGATCGATCCTCGAACGCGGCGCCGGCTCCGCGGCGCCCGCGGAGCTTTCTGAAGGCCTCGACATCATCGAGACCCGCTCGCGCTCGCTCGCGCGCTTCATGCACGCCTACGCGCGGCTCGCCCGCCTGCCCAAGCCGACGCTCGCCACCGTCGACGCCGGAGGTTGGGTGCGGCGCGTGGCCGCGCTCGAGACGCGCTTGGCCGTAGAGGTGGTGGGCGGGCCCGAGGTCACGCTCCACGCCGATGGCGACCAGCTGGAGCAGCTCCTCATCAATCTCGTGCGCAACGCCGTCGACGCGGCGCTCGAGACCCATGGCCGCGTCTGGCTCGAGTGGTCGGTGGCCGACGACGTGTTCGAGCTGCGCGTGCTCGACGAGGGCCCGGGCGTGGTCGACACCGCGAACCTGTTCGTGCCGTTCTTCACCACGAAGCCCGCGGGTACGGGCATCGGTCTCGCGCTCTCGCGCCAGATCGCCGAGGCTCACGGCGGCACGCTCGCGCTCGAGAACCGTGGCGGGGACAGCGCCACGAAACGCCGTCCCGGCTGCACCGCGATCGTGCGGCTGCCGGTCGCGGGCGCAACCCGGTCGCGCGCAGCGCCGTAAGAGAGCCATCGCGCCGGGCGGGGCGGCCGCGGGCGCCATTCGGCCGGTGGATATCGCCCACGGAGGCGTCATGCAGCTGGTGCTCGAATCGCTCGGCAAGCGCTACCCCGGCCGTGGCTGGGCGCTCTCCGAGTTCACGCTCACGCTCGAGCCCGGCGTCACCGGGCTCCTGGGCCCGAACGGCGCCGGCAAGTCCACGCTCATGCGCATCCTCGCCACGGTCACGCGCCCGAGCGCCGGACGCGTGCTGTGGGAAGGGCGCGATCTCTCGCGCGAGCCCGACGCGCTGCGCGAGACGCTCGGCTACCTGCCCCAGGACTTCGGCATCTACCCGCAACTCTCGGCACTCGAGTTCATGGACTACATCGCCGCCGCGAAGGGCCTGGAGCCACGCGCGGCGCGCAAGCGCACGCTCGAGCTGCTCGAGCTCGTGAACCTGGGCGAGGCGCGGAACCGGCCGCTCGGCGGTTTCTCCGGCGGCATGCGCCAGCGCGTGGGCATCGCGCAAGCGCTGCTCAACGACCCGCGTGTCCTCATCGTGGACGAGCCCACCGCCGGGCTGGATCCCGAGGAGCGGGTGCGGTTCCGGAACCTGCTTGGCGAGCTTTCTGGTGATCGCATCGTGCTGCTCTCCACCCACATCGTCTCCGACGTGGAGGCCACGGCGACGCGCATCGTCGTCATGGGCCTGGGCCGCATGATCGCGGACTCGAGCCCGGAGGGCCTGCTCGAGCAGGTGCGCGGGCGCGTGTGGGAGCTGGAGACCGACGCGAGCGAGCTGGACGCGTTGCGCACGCGACACCTGGTGGGCGCGACGCTCCGACGTGGCCCGCGCGTGCTCGCGCGCGTCGTGTCCGAGACCGCGCCCGGCGCGGCCGCCCGCCCGGCCGAGCCCTCGCTCGAGGACGCCTACCTGCTGCTCCAGCGCGCGGCCCAGCCGGCGGCTGCGTGAGCGAGCGGGCGCTCGCGCGCGCGGGGCCCGCGCTCTCCACCGTGCCGCGTGGTGCAGGCCTGGGGCCGATCGTTGCCGTGGCTTGGGCCGGCGTGCTCGACCGCACGCGACGGCCGGCGTTCGCGCTCGGGCTCGTGTTCATGCTCTGGCTCGGCCAGCACATGCTGCCGCCTGCCGGCTCCGCGTACCGCACGTTCGTCATGGACGACGAGTTCCGGCCGCTCTACAACGCGGCGTGGGTGGGGACGCTCACCGCGATCCTCACCGGCCTGTGGTTCCTGTTCGTGGGCTTCTACCAGGCGAAGGGTTCCGTCGAGCGCGACCGCCGTACCGGCGTGGGCCAGCTGCTCGCGGCGTCGCGCATGAGCACGCTGGCGTATGTCTCCGCGCGCACGCTCGGGAACCTGATCGCGTTCGCGATCCAGGCCGCCGCCGTCGCGCTCGCGGCGCTGATCCAGCAGCAACTCCTCGCCGAGGACCGGCGCGTGGATCTCGCGGCCACCCTGCTCCCGTTCCTCGCGATCACGGGGCCGCTCGCGTTGTTCGCGTCCGCCGCGGCGGTGTTTTTCGACTGCATGAGCTGGCTCAAGGGCGGGCTCGGGAACTTCGTCTGGTTCTTCCTGCTCGGGTTCCTGCTCTCGACGAGCGGCATGCAGGATCCCAAGACGAGCGCGTCGCGCGACTTGATCGGCGCGCGCGCGGTGGTGAACGACCTGCGCGCGACGCTTGCCGCGCAGCACCCGGAGACCGCGAGCCACCCGCCCGAGTTCAGCATGGGTGTCAACATGAGCCCGCGCGCGAACGCGCACCCGGTGAAGACGTTCCACTGGGAGGGGACGCGCTGGACCGCGGGCGCGCTGGCATCGCGCCTGCCGTTCGTACTCGGTTCCGTGCTGGTCGTGCTCGCGGCCGCGGTCCTCTTCGACCGCTTCGATGCGACCTCCCGTGTGCGCGCGGAACGCGGCCGGCGCGGGGCGCGCGCGACGACCACGGAGGCGCACCTGCCGGCGGTTCCGGTGGGGCAGCTCACGGTGGCCCGGCGCGGCGCGGCGTTCGCGGGGGTCGTGCGCGCGGAGCTGGCGCTCATGCTGCGCGCCCCTTCGATGTGGTGGTGGCTGGGCGTGCTCGGCCTGTGGATCGCAGAGTTCGCCACGCCGCTTTCCGCGCTGCGCACGGTGGTGCTGCCGCTCGCCTCGATCTGGCCCGCGCTCCTGTGGTCGCAGCTCGGCCAGCGCGAGCGGCGCCACGACACCGGGCCACTCCTGTTCTCCTGTCCGCGGCCGCTCGCCCGGCTGCTGCCCGGCGCGTGGGCCGCGGGCGCGATCGTGGGCTTGCTGGTCGGCGCGCCGGCGCTGCTCCGGTTCGCGTTCTCGCTCCGTGCGGAGGGCTCGTCCGGCGCGCTCGCGGGCTGGCTCTCGTGCGCGGCGTTCGTGCCGGCCGCCGCGCTGGCGCTGGGCGTGTGGACCGGCGGGAGCAAGGCGTTCGAGGTGCTGTACCTGTTCGCGTGGTACGTGGGGCCGATGCACCACGTCGCGGAGCTGGACTATACCGGCGTCACCACGGCGCGCTCGCCGGTCCTGTGGGCGGTCTACCTGGCGCTCACGGGGGTCGCCTATGCGCTCGCGTCGGCGATGCGGATGCGACAGTTGCGGTCTTGAGCGCGCCGGGCGCGCACGCATGCGCCCGCCCAGCAAGGCTGCTATAAATCGCCGCCATGGAACGACTCGAATCCCACCTCGACACGCACAGCGCCGAGTTCAAGGCCAACGCCAAGCACCATCACGCACTCGCCGAGGACCTGCGCCGCAGGCTGGCGGCGGTGAAGGAAGGCGGCGGTGCTGACGCGGTGAAGAAGCACACGTCGCGCGGCAAGTTGTTCGTGCGCGAGCGTGTCGAGCGCCTGCTCGATCCCGGCACCGCGTTCCTCGAGCTGTCGCCGCTCGCGGCGAACGGGCTCTATGACAAGGACGCGCCGTGCGCCGGTCTCGTCACCGGCATCGGCCGCGTGCACGGCCGCCACGTCATGGTGGTGGCGAACGACGCCACGGTGAAGGGCGGCACCTATTACCCGATGACGGTGAAGAAGCACGTGCGCGCGCAGGAGATCGCCCTCGAGAACCGGCTGCCGAGCGTCTACCTCGTGGACTCGGGCGGCGCGTTCCTGCCGCTCCAATCCGACGTCTTCCCCGACCGCGACCACTTCGGGCGCATCTTCTACAACCAGGCGCGGGCCTCGGCGCTCCAGATCCCGCAGGTCGCGGTGGTCATGGGCTCGTGCACGGCTGGCGGCGCGTACGTGCCGGCGATGAGCGACGAGACCGTGATCGTGAAGAATCAGGGCACGATCTTCCTCGCCGGGCCGCCGCTGGTGAAGGCGGCGACGGGCGAGGAGGTGACGGCCGAGGAACTGGGCGGCGGCGACGTGCACACGCGCATCTCCGGCGTCGCCGACCACCTCGCCGACGACGACGCGCACGCGCTGGAGATGGCGCGCGAGATCGTGTCGCATCTCGGGCGGGCACAGGGCGCCCAGCTCGACCTGCGCACGCCCGAGGCGCCCGCCTACGACCCCGCGGAGCTGCACGGCGTGCTGCCGCGCGATGTGCGCTCGACGTACGAGGTGAAGGAAGTGATCGCGCGGCTCGTGGACGGCTCGAACTTCCACGAGTTCAAGGCGCGCTACGGCGGGACACTCGTCTGCGGCTTCGCGCACCTGATGGGCATGCCGGTCGCGATCCTCGCCAACCAGGGCATCCTGTTCAGCGAGTCGGCGTTGAAGGGCACGCACTTCATCGAGCTGGCGGCGCAGCGCGGCGTGCCGCTGCTGTTCCTGCAGAACATCACCGGGTTCATGGTCGGCCGCCAGTACGAGCACGGCGGCATCGCCAAGGACGGGGCGAAGCTCGTGCACGCGGTGGCGAACGCGCAGGTGCCGAAGATCACGGTGATCATCGGCGGCAGCTTCGGCGCCGGGAACTACGGCATGTGCGGCCGCGCCTACCAGCCGCGCTTCCTCTACATGTGGCCGAACAGCCGCATCAGCGTCATGGGCGGCGAGCAGGCGGCGAGCGTGCTGGCGGCGGTGTCGGGGAAGAAGATGAGCGCCGCCGAGGAGAAGGCGTTCAAGCAGCCGATCCTCGACAAGTACGAGGAAGAGGGCAGCCCCTACTTCTCGACCGCACGTCTGTGGGACGACGGCGTCATCGACCCGGCGGCGACGCGCGACGTGCTGGCGCTGTCGCTGGCGGCGAGCCTCGGCGCGCCGATCCCGGAGATGAAGTTCGGCGTGTTCCGGATGTAGCGAGCGAGCGGCCGGGGCGCCGCCCCGCGCGCCATACGACCGTGCCCAAGGCCCGCCCCGTACCGGTCAGCCCGCGGCGAACGCCGCCGCCCGCGTGGGAACCACCAACGTGGCTCGTGCTCGCGGCGCCGCCGATCGCGGCCGCGATCGTGCACGGCGCGGGCGTGTTCGGGTTCTTCGCCGCCGACGATCTCGAGTTCCTCGCCCGCGTGCGCGGGCTCTCGCTCACGCCCTGGGGCTGGTCGAGACCGCTCCCCGGCCGACTCCGCTGGGAGGCGTTCACCGCGCTCTTCGGCGTGCATCCCCTGCCGCACCTTCTTCTCGCATGGCTGCTGCACGCGGCCTCGGCGCTGCTCGTCGCGCGCGTGACGCTACTGGCCGGACTCGGGCGCTGGCCCGCACTGGTCGCGGGTGTGCTCGCGGGGGCGACAGCGGTCGCGTACACGAGCACGCATTGGGCATCCGGCCTGGGCGAGGTGATGGCGGCGGCGTTCGCGCTGGCGACCCTCGTGCTCCAC